>Ga0209344_10001710_pt1 | contig 27417 bp, 18 predicted proteins | sample Cruoilmetagenom6_FD_187293 | JGI IMG/M metagenome (GOLD analysis project Ga0209344, IMG submission 187293) | Oil polluted marine microbial communities from Coal Oil Point, Santa Barbara, California, USA - Santa Barbara Oil Seep Sample 6 (SPAdes)... | ecosystem: Environmental > Aquatic > Marine... | reverse complement strand
TTAATGATGCAGTCATTAGCGGATTGGCAGAAGTAGATACAGCTATACTTAATAATGAAACGATAATGGATAGCTTAAAGCACACACAATTTGTAAATAAATTGACTAGAAGTATAGCCAATAAAGCAGCGGATAAAAAGAATGCTATTTATACAAGAGAGGTAACTCATGAAGATACACGTACTAGCGGGGCTAAAATGTTCTTTCAAATCTGTGCTTCATGTCATGGTGCAGATGGTAAGGGAATTGATGGATTGGCACCACCGCTTATGGGGTCTGAACACGTGAAAAATACAGAACGTTTGGCTTTGATAATTTTACATGGTCTAGAAGGTCCTGTTCATGTAAATGGAGAACTTTATAATATAAACTTGGCAATGCCCGGTCTTATTAGAAACGAATCTATAAGTGATACCGATATTGCCAATATTATATCATATGTAACAAATGCTTTTTCTGATGAACCAAAAACCTTACGTAAAACACGAATTCAAGAATTAAGAAATATAAAATCTTCAACCGGAATGGAATTTACAGAACCTGAGTTACAAGCATTAGATAAGTAATTTGAAACTATCCTAATTCAAGCTTTTTCTAATACCCAATTCTAATCCTCTTAATTCAGCTAAACCTCTAAGCCTGCCAATACCTGAATATCCCGGATTGGTTTTCTTTCTCAGGTCATCAAGCATTTTATGTCCGTGATCTGGGCGTAAAGGCATTCTGGTGTCTTTTCTTCCAGTAGCTTTTCTTTTATCCTGCTCTTTGATTAAAGCTTTCATCACCGAAAACATATCTACATTACCTTCTAAGTGATTGGCTTCATGAAAATTGCCATTTGCATCACGTTGTGTGCTACGAAGGTGTATAAAATGAATGCGATTTCCCAAACGTTCTACCATTCCCGGTAGATCATTATCAGGTCTTACTCCGAATGAACCGGTACAAAAAGTCAATCCGTTATTGGGACTATCAACAGCCTTATACAAATCAACAATATCTTGCTCGGTACTCACAACACGAGGTAATCCTAAAATGGGAAAAGGTGGGTCATCTGGGTGTATACACATGCGAATGCCTGCTTTTTCAGCTACAGGAATTATTTCGGATAAAAAATCGAATAAATGTGCTTTTAATTCTTTTGTGCCAATAGTATCATAGGTAGCTAAAATAGCATTAAATTCTTCTAAGGAATATCCTTCTTCAGCACCTGGTAATCCAGCAATAATATTGCTTATCAACGTCTTTTTTCCTTCTTCAGAAAGTTGACCAAAGTATACTTTTGCAGCAGATTTCTGAGCATCTGAATATGTGCTTTCTGCTCCGGGTCTTTTCAATAAATACAATTCAAAAGCGGCAAATGCATCAGCTTCAAAACGCAGTGCGGTAGAACCGTCTTCTATCTCATAATCTAAATTGGTTCTGGTCCAATCTAGTACCGGCATAAAGTTATAGCAAACGGTGTCTATACCACATTCCCCTAAATTAGTCAGTGTCTGTTTGTAATTCTCATAGTAGGTTTTATAATCACCTTTTTGCGTTTTGATCTGCTCGTGTATGGGAACACTTTCAACAACAGACCAGGTTAAACCTGCTACCTCGATACTATTCTTACGCTCCATTATATCGCTTACAGACCACACTACTCCGTTAGGAATATGATGCAACGCGCTAACTACGCCTGTTGCGCCTGCTTGTTTAATATCTGATAATGATACTGGGTCATTTGGACCGTACCAGCGCCATGTTTGCTCCATTAACTTTTTAATTTTCTAAGATAAAATAATTGCACTAAACATCTTTAATTTCCCAACCTGGCTCATATGTTCTGGACCATAATTTCATGGCTTCTCTGTTGAAAATGCGTCCGGTGGCTTCGTCAATTTCAAAAGAATCATCTATTCTAGATGCAATATTGGCATAATGAGTAAGCATCTGACTAATGGCACCTTCATCAATCGGAGATGTTAATTCGGCCTGGCCTCGTATGGCATCAAAAAAGTTAACGGTATGTAGTGTAGACATATTACCACCGCCACCAAGTGCTGTACCTGCTTCTTCGCCTGAAGATAATTTTTCTTTGATTAGATTGCCCTTTTGGTCAAATAATTTATAACCGCTACGGTCAATGTATGCGGTACCTTCAGAACCTGCAACTATAGTTCCTCTACCATACTTGTTGCCATATTTATGATAGCCGGTTCTACTATTGCCATCCCATTTTATAGTTTTGTTTCCGGCAAATTTAAAAGTTGCTTCCATGGTATCGTACATTTCCCAACCATCATCTTTATAATGATATTTCCCAGCATCTACAGATACATGTTCAGGATAGGTGACACCTAGAGCCCAACGTGCAATATCTAATTCATGGGTGGCATTGTTGCCCATTTCTGCCGTTCCATAATCCCATCCGTACCAATGCCAGTTGTAATCCCAAGTATTGTCTGTATATACTCTTCTTGGAGCTGGACCTTGAAAAAGCTCCCAGTCTAAACCTTCTGGCGGGTTTGTTTTTGTTTGGTGGGGTACACGACCTCTTGCATTTACATAGAATGCAGTTGCTTTATACACATCACCAATTACACCGTTATGAATTTCTTTAATTATTTCTTGCGACTCTAGGGCAGACCGTTGTTGGTTACCCATCTGTACCACTTTGTTGAATTTTTTTTGATAGGCAACGACCAATTCACCTTCACGTGGATTATGGCTACAGGGTTTTTCTAAATAAACATGTTTACCGGCTTGCATTGCCATACAAGCACCTGGTGCGTGCCAATGATCGGGAGTTGACATAAATACGGCATCTACTTCCTTATCGTTTAAAATCTTACGGACATCATTTTCTAATTTTGGCTTGTAGTTAATTTTAGAGGCTAATTCTACCGCAGCTTTATCTCGCTGACTTTTCATGACATCACATAAATAGGTAAGCTCTACATTATTTTTCTTGTGTGCAATTGCGGGCATGTACGCACCATATCTTCTTCCTAAACCTTGAATGGCTACATGAATTCTATCATTTGCGCCTATTATTTTAGAATAGCTCTTTGCCGTCATAGCATTTGCGGTGGCGCTAGCTAATGTAGCACCTACTGTACCAAGAGCCGTTTTTTTAATAAAATTCCTTCTATTTGGACTCATTGTGTTTATTCTTTTGAATTACTGATTGTACGAATTTTTATATTTTTAAACGAGACTAGGTCACCATGATCTTGTAATAGAATCTGACCCTTGTCCAATTCTCCAAAATTAGGCCATTTAACATATTTACTTTCTGATACCAATTTTCTAAATGCGTCGCTCTTTCTTTTGTATTCTAGAACCTTTGTACCGTTTAACCAATGTTCTACATGATTATCTTTAGATATAATATATGCAGAATTCCATTCACCAAGAGGTTTTATAGGTTTGTTTACATCGGCCTGTATCAAATCATATAAAGAACTTAATGTTCTGCTGCCTTCATGGTTGCCCATTTTTGCATCTGGGTGAAGATTATCATCTAAAATTTGGTATTCTAAGCCTATTGAAGAACCTTCACCTTTGTTGATTTTGGTATCTACGTAATATTTAATACCACTGTTGGCCCCTGATGTCAACTTAAAATCTACTTTCAATTCAAAATCTCCATAAAGTTCCTTGGTTACGATATCACCACCGGCAGCAGACTCCGCTCCACCTGTAGAAAGCACACTTAAAACACCATCTTCAATGACCCATCCTTTATCAGGAAATTCATCTAATTTGGCACCTTTCCAGCCATTTGTGGTTTTTCCGTCCCAAAGTAATTTCCATCCATTGTTTTTTTCATCAATTGTTAATTGGTTTTTAGTAATAATTGGTGTTAGGAGAGATTTTTTCGAATATTTAGAAAGACTATCTGTAATGATTCTTACATTTTTCCAAATAATATCTGTCCCTTTGTTTTGGTCATCATGAATACTATGAACCTGTAAGCAGATAAAACCTTTAGCCGTTTTGTCATCTATTAAATACGCTGCGGGTATATCGTTTACCCATGTTTTTATGGTATCGCCGATAGCTTCAATTCGGTAATGGTTCCATTCGTTTTGCTTAAAAGCTTTTTGAGCCTTCGGATTATCGGTCATTGGGTTTAGCCAGCCACGTCTAGACTCATCATAAATACCGCCACTCCATGCCCTTTCAGAGGGGTCGATTTCTATTTGGTATCCATGTACTCTACCATCTCTATAAGTAGGTATACTATTGCTTCGAATTTGTATACCTGAATTTATAGTAGAGTCTACCATATAATCTAATTCTAATATGAAATCGCTGTACATTTTATCGGTAGTTAAAAATGTATTAGGCGTATCATGTGTAGTTGTACCCACTATAGCTCCATCTTTAACGGCATAGGTGGCATCACCGCCTAGTTTATGCCATCCATTTAAGGTTTCGCCGTCAAAAAGATCGACCCACGGAGTATCGTCTTTAGGGCTTTCGGCACAACTAATTATAAAGGTGGTAGCTGTTACAAGTAATAGTTTACTATTTAATAGATGATTTTTCATTATTGATTTATTGGTTTTATAATAGCTTTAAAAAGTACAGGTTTTTCAATTTTTTAAGATAGGCATTTTTATAAAAAGTATAGATTTTATGTTCTGATTTAAAAATAGCGTAGCACTTTAAAAAATGAAAATATGAAATTTTAGTTTCTTTAACTATCTAAGTTCAAGGCGTAAGTGCAATATGCTTATATAAAATACTTGCGGCTAACTTCAAGTGTTTTAGGTTCAATATTTGATTTCAAAATTCTACCATTAGTGAAATTGGGGTTTTTGGGAGATCTTTCTAAAAATCAGCATCAGTATAGTCTCGTATTTTCTGCCTAATTTCTTTTTGAGAATTCCGAAAGCTTTTGTTATCTGGGCTTCGACCGTTTTTACTGAAATATTAAGGTGTTCCGATATTTCATTGTTGGTAAGCCCCTCCTTTTTACTGAGGATAAAAACCTTTTGACATTTTGGAGGTAGTTTTTGAATTTCCGTATTTACAATGGTAATCATTTTTGCAATAGCATTGTCATCGTTATTCTCAACAACTTCATTTGTAGACTCGACATATTTTTGATGTAAAAGCATCATGGCCTTACTCTTTTGATAGGTATTTATGAATTCATTGTAAACGGATTTGTATAAAAAACTACGAATAGAAAAATGAGGATTTAGCCTCTTTCTCGACTTCCAAGTTTTTAAGAACACATTTTGAACAATATCTTGGGCCATAGCTGGGTCGTGGGTGAGGGTGAGGGCATAGGCATGTAGCTGTCTGTGAAATTTGTCCAACAAGAACATATAAGCTTTTTCGTTCCCAATTTGAAGATTTTCTATCAAAACTAGATTGTTGTAAAAATCCATAGTATTATGTTTATGTGGCAAAATAAATCTAAAAATAATAGGATTATTAAAAAAAAAATAAAAAAAAGTTAGGGTATTGCGAATTTGTCTTGTAGTATATGTAAGAAAGAGTATAAAATGATTTCCAAGGAAATTGAAAATTGTATAGTAAAATACCTATCACAATCGGCTGATATTGCTGATTTGGATTTGCTAAACAAATGGATTGCAGAGGAGGACAATCAAGTGATTTTTAAAAGTTTCGTAGAAACTAATTTTGCGATAAACCTGGTTATGAACGACCCAAATAAAGATAATATTAGAGAACGGCTACTTAAGGAAATTAGAAAGGAGAAAAGTTTTTGCATTAGGCGCCGATTTTTTTCCGTTGCAAAATATGCCGCAATTGCTATTTTATTTTTAGGAATTGGTTTGTTAATAAAGCAAAATTTCAATCACGAAATAGTTCCGCGTGAAGATGTAATTACACTTCAGTTGGAAAATGGGGATGTTAAAATGCTTAATGAAGATGATAGCTCTTATATTATAAGTGTAGATGGAGATAAAGTTGGACAGCAAAAAGGAAACCGACTGATTTACAATAAAAATTATTCTCAATCGGAATTAGTTTACAGTACGGTTCGCATTCCCAATGGTAAAAGATTCAGTGTTGTATTGTCGGACGGAACTCAAGTTCATTTAAATTCTGGAAGTTCTTTAACCTATCCTATTGAGTTTGCAAAAGATAGGGCTCGTAAAGTTCAGGTCACGGGAGAAGCATACTTTGAGGTTACAAAGGATGAGAATCATTTATTCGTGGTAAATACTCAGGGTCTTGATATACATGTTTACGGTACCAAATTCAATGTTTCAAACTATTCTGAAGATGCTGCTGCTGAAGTAGTTCTTGTAGAGGGAGAGGTCAGTCTATTCGATTCTGAAAAAAACAGAAAAGAGGGAGGAGAGTTCTTTATAAAACCTGGTTTTATGGGGGTTTTTAATAAAACGAACAAAAAGATTAGCGAAAAAAAAGTAAATACGGCTCTCTATACTTCATGGATGAACGGAAATTTGGTTTTCCGAAATACCACTTTTGAAAACATTATTCAAAAACTAGAGCGGCACTATAATGTCGTCGTCATCAACAATAATAAGGATTTAGGTCATGAAACTTTTAATGCCACTATAGAAACGGAAGATGAAACTATTGAACAGGTCTTTAATTATTTCAATACAGTATATAAGATAGAGTATAACATCGTAGAAAATAAAATCATCATCAATTAAAATCAAGCGCTAATGAACTAAACCAACTTTGAGAAATATCACTTTTGACCCATTACATTGAACAAAAAAATCGGAAAATGCTGTAACATTTCCCGATTGCAAAAAAGTGATCAAACCTAATTGAGTAACCACTAATAAACATTCAAAATTATGAAAAAACCACCAAAGTCTGGGGCTGTTCCCCCTTGGCATTTAAATTATAGTGCAAAAATGAAGTTGTCACTTCTGTTTTTCGTTACCCTAAACTTTATACTGCAGGCGAATTCTTCTTATTCGCAAAAAGCAAAAATTTCCATAAATAAGGAGAATGCTATGGTTCGGGACATTATCGATGAGATAGAAGCGACTACTGAATTCAAATTTCTATTTAAAACCAAAACAGTAGATCTCGATCGTAAGGTATCAATAAAGGTCAAAAAAGTTCCTATACAACGTGTATTGGAACTGCTTTTTAAAGAGGTAGATACCTCATACGAGCTAGAAGATCGTAAAATATTACTGAAAAGGAAAGCAGAAAAAAATGAAGTCTTGGTTCCGACTATATTTAACCCCACTCTGCCCCAGAAGAACATAGGAGGAAATGTATCAGATATAAATGATCAACCTTTGCCAGGTGCAAATATTATTGAAAAAGGCACTACTAATGGTGTGACGGCCGATTTCGATGGAAATTTCTCTATACAAGTTTCAGATGAAAATGCCATTTTGGTAGTTTCCTATATAGGGTTTGCTACGAAAGAAGTAGCGTTAAATGGACAGACAACAATTAATATTGCACTTGAAGAAAGCGCAGCAGGTCTAGATGAAGTTGTAGTTGTGGGGTATGGTTCTTTGAAAAAGGGAGACATCACTGGATCTGTCGGATCTCTGAAGATGGACGAAACTTTAAAGAGTAGGGCAGTGGTAGATTTTGGTCAGGCGATGTCTGGTAAGGTTGCAGGAGTACAAGTTCTTAATGGCAGTGGTAGGCCCGGTACGTCATCATCAATTCAAATTCGCGGTATTAATTCCATATCGGCCGGAAGTTCACCTTTAATCGTGATTGATGGTGTGCAATTGCCCGAATATAATTTAAATTCTATAAATAGTTCAGATATTGAGTCGATAGAAGTACTAAAAGATGCGTCATCTGCATCAATTTATGGATCTAGGGGTGCTAATGGAGTCATTTTGGTTACTACAAAATCTGGAAAAGCAGGTGAACCGGAATTACAGCTAAATTATACGACTAGTATTCAACAGGTAATACGAAAAATAAATGTTATGGATGCTGCGGAATATGCGCAGACCGCAATTGATGGTGCCCAGAATGGATGGATAGACAGTGGAGGAGATCCTAATGCCCCGAACACATTGGAGGCTAGAGGAAACTATAAATATACATGGCCTGTTGAGTTGGAATCTCCAGAAAATTTGGCCAACACAGATTTTCAGAATTTAATTTTCAGAGCTGCTCCAATACATAAAATTGATTTGAGTTATTCGGGAGGGGATGAAAAATCAAATTATAGTATTTCTGGTGGATATATTAATCAAGAGGGTATTGTAATAACTTCAGAATATCAGAAGTACTCTTTAAATATGAATGTTCAAACCAGAATAAAAGATTGGTTGAAAGTGGGTGCTATGTTGAATACTGTTTATGACCATGAAAATGAACCGTATAGAAGAATTGTGGAATGGGCGGTTCAATATCCGGCCATATACCCAATTTATGGTAATGATGGATATCTAGGAGGACCATTAACGGTAGATGGATTTGAGAACTATTCTGCAATTTTATTCAGACCAAATAATGGACATCCCTTATACCGTATTAATGACGATATTCAACACCGTAGGTTTACTGCAATGGGTAATTTCTTTACTGAGTTCAAGTTCAACGATTATCTGAGCTTTAAGACATCATTCAATGCATTTTATAAAAATGAAGACAATACGGACTATAATGCCGGAGGTCATAATTTAGGTGATTCGTTCAAAACAACCGCACGGTTCACAGTAGATAATAATAGAACATTAAGTTATACATGGGGCAACCTTTTGACTTTTGATAAAAAGATTAATGATCATAGTGTAAATATGATTGCGGGTTTTGAGTATAACCACCGTGATTATTATATGGATTTGGCTAGAAGACAAGGTTATGATAATGATAACATACATTCACTCTCTGCAGGCCAAGATATAATTGAAGCCACCGACGCAGCTACGCAGACCAATTTGGTATCGGTATTAGGCAGAATTAATTACAATTATTTAAGCAAATATATTGTTGCCGCTTCTTATAGAAGAGATGGCTCTTCAAGATTTGGACCGAATACGAAATGGGGTAATTTCTATTCTTTTTCTGGTGCGTGGAGGGTTTCTGATGAAGACTTTATGAAATCGTTCAAAAATGTAAGTAGTTTGAAGTTGAAGGCAAGTTATGGGGTTACGGGAAATGATAATTTTGCCGACTATAGGTGGATCAGTAAGTTGACTCAAACTAGAACTGCAATAGGAAACAGTCTTATAACCACTTATTATCCCTCGAACATTGAAAACCCTGATTTGGAATGGGAGGGAACAAAACAATCAAATTTTGGTCTTGATTTGGGGTTGTTCCAAAGTAGGTTAAACATAGGTGCTGATTTTTATCATTCGAAATCTGATAATCTTTTACTTGATATTCCAATACCCTCAACAAGTGGATATACCAGTGCTTTTACCAACAGTGGAGAAGTAGAAAATCAAGGCCTTGAGGTTGATATTCAATCAATCAATATTTCAAACGAAAAGTTCACTTGGAGTACGCAGTTGAACTATTCAATGAATAGAAGCGAAGTGACACAGCTTGGTAGAAATAATGCACCTATGATTTTTAGTCTTGGAACGTTTGGTGGAATGCAAAAAATCAATAAAATAGGTGAACCTGTTTTTGGCTTTTATGGATATCAATATGACGGAGTCTATATGAATCAGTCAGAAATAGATGCGGACCCTTCGAGTCCGGCATCGGCATCTCCTGGAGACGGTCGCTATAAAGATGTGAATGGAGATGGAGTCCTTAATTCTGATGATCGTACAATAATTGGAAATATCCAGCCCGATTTTACATGGGGACTGACAAATAACTTTATAATGGGCAATTTTGATTTGAGCTTTTCATTTCAAGGTGTTGTTGGTGGGGAAATCTATGATGACAATGCGCATAGGTCATTGTTTTATCATGAAGGGCGTAATTATTTAGAAGAAGTAAACGGTAGATGGCGTTCAGAGGAGGATCCTGGTGATGGATATCATTTTAAAGTTTCTGTAGATGTTGATGGCCTAGAGAAGACGGCATCAAGCTATTGGTTAAGTAAAGGAACTTATCTAAGGCTAAAAGATGTGACTATAGGGTTTAAGTTGCCGGAAAACATCATTTCTAATTTTGGTGTTTCACAAGCACGATTGTTTTTTAATGGGGTCAATTTGTTTACGATTTCGGATGCTCCGATTTTTGATCCCGAAAACTTCATGAATGCAGATGTGACCAGTCCGCTTTATCGAGGTGTAGGTGGCTCTGCCTATCCATCTGCGAAGGTATATTCCTTAGGGCTTAATGTAAAATTCTAATAACAGCGCAATGAAATACACATATATAATTTTTTTAACAATCGGATTGCTTTTTGGCTCGGCATGTAGTGATAAACTTGATCTTTATCCAACTACCCAACAAACCGAAGGAACTTTTTATCAAAATGAACGAGAAATAGAACAAACAGTCGATGAAGTTTATCACCAGTTAGGGTTGGTTTATAATGCTAACGGATTACCTGATCTTTTCGGTGAATTGTATTCAGATAATACACAAATATTATTGCGGACGGGCGCAAATAATTTTGGAGAGCAAATTACCGATTATTTTTTGCAATCGGACAACGGTCTAATCCGTTCTGCTTGGGAATCGTGTTACGGTGCCATTGGTATTTGTAATAATGCCATTTATCAACTTGAAAATACATCGGTTGAAATTGAACAATCAAGAATAGACCAGTTAAAGGTCCAAGCCACTTTCGTTAGGGCATTGCTATACTTCAATATGGTTAGGGCTTGGGGAGCTATTCCTTATATTGACACCAAGATAACACCGGAAGAATCCTATAACTATCTTAGGGTGGAACCTGATGAAATATATCAAAACCTTATTCAAGACCTTAATTTTGCTAAGGAAAACCTACCAGAGTCTTATACGGGAAATGATATTGGGCGAGTCACAAAATATGCCGCCTCAGCTGTTTTAGCGAAAGTTTATCTAACACAAGGCAATAGCTCTGCAGCAAAAACAGAACTCGAAATTATCATAAACAGCAACCGCTATTCTTTAGATGCTAACAACGATGGAGCAATTAACGAAGAAGACTATTTGTTTCTATTTAAATCTGACACTAAAAACAGTAAATCATCTATACTCGAAGTTCAATACTTGTCGGGAGTCAATGCCAGTAACGCTAACCATCAAGTAAATTATACACCCTTCTTTTTTGATTTCCATCTTCCGGATCAAAACATCACTTTTCGAGGTAATGGCCATAATACCCCTAGCGAAGATTTAGAAAATGAGTTTGAGGAGAATGACCCGCGCAAAGAAACAAGTATATATCCTGGATATGAAAACCTATCAACTGGCGAGTTTGTTGATTATCCCTTTACTATGAAATTTTTTGATTCAGATTATGAAAACGAAGGACAGAATTTTGAAATTATCAGATATGCTGATGTTCTGCTTATGTATGCAGAGATTACGCAAGATGCTCAGTATCTGAATATGGTTCGTGACAGAGTTGGAATGCCAAGTTTTGGATCGGTTGGTTACCCATCTGATAATTTTCCAACGCTTCCTTTGGCAATAGAACATGAAAGGAGGATTGAACTTTGTTTTGAATTCCATCGGTTTTTTGATTTAGTCCGAACCAATAGAGCAGTTGAAGTAATGGAGTCAAAAGGGTATAACATAAATGAGAGCAAATTAGTATTTCCAATACCCTTGAACGAGATTGACATCAACCCAGACATAACCCAAAACAATGGATATAACTAAGAAAGATTATTTGTCACTGAAATCTTTATTTCACTTATAAATAACAATTATGGTAAATCGACATACTTCTAAGAGGAATATTATATGCAGCGTAGTTTTTTTTACAATACTCGTTGCGCTATTAACAAGCTATAAAGAAATTAGAACTACTAATATACAAGTGGATGAACGACCAAATATTCTGTTGTTGATGTCTGACAATCAATCGTGGAATCACCTTGGGTGCTACGGAAACAAGGTGCTCAATACACCTGCAATTGATCGGGTAGCCAAGGAAGGCGTTCTTTTTACAAATGCCTATTGTGCGGCACCCTCTTGTTCACCTGCTAGAGCGGCAATGTTAACGGGGCAGCATATTTGGAGGTTAAAGGAAGCTGCTAATCTATGGAGCAGTTTTCCCCAGGTAAAAGTCTACTCAAAATTAATGGAAGACTCGGGCTATACTGTTGGTACGGAAGGAAAAGGATGGGCCCCCGGCAATGCAACGGTAAGTGGATGGAAACATAATCCTGGAGGAAAAAGATTTGATTCATTCAAAGAATTTTACAATGAAACTGAAAATGGTAAACCATGGATGTATTGGTTCAGTAGTCGAAATCCGCATAGGCCTTATGATGCGAATGGTTTAAATAAACGAAACATGGACTTGAACGATATCGAGGTTCCTTCGTACCTTCCGGATAATGAAAATGTCAGGAAAGATATAATTGATTACTATCATGAAATTGAGTCGTTCGATAAAGAAGTAGCGTCATTTATTAAACTAATAAGAGAAACGGGACAACTTGAGAATACCGTAATAATAGTCTGTAGTGATAATGGTTGGCAGATGCCCAGAGGCTTGGCCAATTTATATGATTTTGGAACCAGGGTGCCGCTTATTATTTCTTGGCCTGGTCATTTCATGGGCAACAGAAAAGTAACCGATTTTACAAGTTTGAATGATTTGGCCCCTACCTTTTTAGATCTTGCGGGAATTGATATTCCCAAAGAAATGATTTCAAAGAGTTTACTAGACATCTTATCGTCAAAAAAGTCTGGCAGATTAGAAGAAGATAGAAATTTCGTGGTCACAGCAAGGGAAAGACACGCTTTTGTAAGAGAGGGTGGTCTAGGTTATCCCGGGAGGGCTATACGTACAGACGATTTTCTCTATATTAGAAATTATACACCTGAAGAATGGCCCGCCGGTGAGCCTCCTCTTTATGGTGATGTAGATGCCCATATGTTGCAATATTCTTCGCCGACCAAGATGTTTATATTGTCACATAAAGAAGATACCTCTGTCAAGCCATTTTTTGAAATGGGCTTTGGTAAACGGCCAAGTGATGAACTTTATGATTTGTCGAAAGACCCGGATCAATTAAATAATGTTGCCGGGGAATTAGAATATAAAGCAGTAAAGAACCATCTTTCAAAGAAGCTTACCAATTATTTAGTAGCCACACTTGACCCAAGGGAGACAGGAGTTGGTTTTGATTGGGATGCCGTAGAATATTATAATGAACTGGACAAACATCCGAAGCCTAGCAAAGAAGCGATTAAAATTTTAAATCTCGATGAGGAGTATAATTATGTGAAAGATTGAGTCCGACCTGATGATTTTAAGTCTTTTTTGCCTTATGTCCGAAAAATGGTCAAACAGCATATTTGAGATTAACCGATGAAAATTTATTACATGAAAAGACTAAATATATTATTCATTTTCGCTACTCTAGTTTTTTGCTATACACAAGGGCAGAGCGGATCAGTAACGAACGAGCCACCAAATATCATAGTGTTCATGACCGATGACGTCAGCTGGAACGACTTGGGATGTTACGGAAATACGTTTGTCGACACCCCCAATATCGATAAATTGGCAGCCAACGGGATGAGGTTCGACAATGCCATCTTGACGGCAAGCTCTTGCAGCCCCAGTCGAATAAGTATAATGACCGGGCGTTATCCACATAATACCGGGGCAGCAGAACTGCATACCGAGCCAAAGGTAGATTTCGAGTCGATTGCTTCAAGTTTAAAAACCAATGGCTACTATACTGGTCAAGCGGGCAAGTGGCATATGGGCAACTTGCTGCGTAAGGGATTTGATAAAATATATGAGAAGAAGGAAGATAATGGGGATGGAGGGGAGAACATGTGGGTCCCGTCTATCGAGAATAGAGACAAGAACAAGCCTTTTTTCTTTTGGTTCGCGGCTTACGATGCTCACAGAATCTGGGGCGAGAACATTTTTTCCAATACTCACGAACCTTCACAGATCAGTGTCCCGCCGACTTTGGTAGATAATGATAGTACGCGTTTTGATCTGGCACAGTATTACGATGAGATCAAGCGATTTGACCACCATATCGGCATGGTCGTGGAAACGTTAAAGGCACAGGGTGTCTATGAGAATACGCTGATATTCATAATGGCCGATAACGGTCGCCCGTTTCCCAGGGACAAGACAAGGATGTACGACTCAGGAATGAAGACCCCCTTTATCATGCATTGGCCCACTCGTTCGGTAAAGGGTACAAGCACTAGCCTGATCAGTAGTGTTGATTTGGCCCCCACGATTTTGGATGCCTGTAATGTTAACTTACCCAAGACTTTTCAAGGGAAAAGTTTTAAAAGACTCTTCGAGGATCCATCAAAGGACTTTAGAACCTATGCGTTTGCCGAGCACAATTGGCATGATTATGAAGCTCATGAGCGGATGGCGAGGACCAAAGATTTTATATACATTCTTAATTCTAGGCCGCAGTTTTCGAACCAAGGACCCGCCGATGCCCTTAACAGTACTTCATTCAGGTCGCTACAGCGACAATATAGAAAGAATAGTTTGACAAGCGCCCAATATGATGTGTTCTTGGCACCGAGACCATCGGAGGAACTGTATTTTGTCAAGAACGATCCGTTGCAACTTGATAATATAATCGAGCGCAAAGAGTACGTAGCCGTTCAGCGGAAACTCAAACGGGAACTACAAGATTGGATGGAGGAAACGGGAGATGATATCCCAACCTATTTAACAAAGGATTGGTACACTAGGGACGGAGGGAAAAAAATTGAGAAGGATTTTAATATTAGGGGAGAAATGCCGGGCGTTCAAAACGGGGGAGAACGTAGAAATACAATTAATGGTTTTAACGATTAAAATAACGTTCAATATGAGAAACTTTGGGATCCTAATTTTTGGTCTATTGTGCTTATTCGGTTGCAAGAATCAAAAGAAAGAAAGTAACCCGACAAGGATTGCCGTTCATCAGCGACCTAATATACTTTGGATAGTGGCAGAAGATTTAAGTCCGGTATTGCCATCATTTGGTGACTCTACAGTGGTTACGCCCAATATTAGCCGTTTGGCTGCAGAGGGAATTAGATATACAAATGTGTATTCTCCATCTGGTGTCTGTGCACCTAGTAGAGCTGCAATTGCTACAGGAATGTACCAGAACCATATAGGGGCGCAACACATGAGAAACAGGGGAAGTGGCAAATTCTTTCCGCAGGGCATCTCATCTTATGATGCAATGCCTCCCGCCGATATCAAGATGCATAGTGAATATTTAAGGCTTGAAGGTTATTATTGTTCCAATAACAGTAAAGAAGATTATCAATTTACTGCACCTGTCACAGCGTGGGATGAAAGTAGTAAAAGAGCCCATTGGAGAAACCGTGAGCCAAATCAGCCATTTTTCTCGATATTCAATCTTGGGGTTACCCACGAATCTCAAATATGGGCGAAAGCCAAGGATTCGCTGTGGGTAGATAAAGATTTAGATGTGCCTGTACCGCCCTATTTACCAGACAATGAAATAGGGCGTACCGATGTCAGAAGAATGTATTCCAATGTTAAGGAAATGGACCATCAAGTAGGTGAAATACTGGCTCAGTTAGAAGAGGATGGCTTATTGGAGCATACGATTATATTCTGGTATACCGACCATGGCGGACCCTTACCGCGGCAAAAGCGTCTTTTATATGATTCGGGAATGAAATTACCATTAATAATACGATATCCGGAGAAGAAAAAAGCGGGTACAATAGATGATCGTTTGATAAGTTTTGTAGATTTTAAGCCCACTTTATTGTCAATGGTTGGAATTCAACCGCCCGAATACCTTGACGGTAGAGCCTTTGCAGGAGAATTCGAATTCAAGGACAGGAGAGAATATGTATATGGTGCGGCCGACCGTTTTGATGAACGATACGATATGATTCGGGCGGTTCGTGACAATCGTTATAAATATTTAAAAAATTTCCGCACCGAACAAGGCTATTATTTGCCCATAGTCTATCGAGAGCAAATGCCGATTATGCAAGAATTACTTCGAATGTGGGAAAATGGGGAGCTTAATAAAAATCAGGCACAATGGTTTCGAGAAAAAAAGACACCCGAAGAATTATTCGATACTTGGAATGACCCCTACGAACTGAACAATTTGGTCGGCAACCCTGAATTTAAAGAGAAATTAAAAGAACTGAGAAAAGAATGTAATCGCTGGATGACATCAATAGACGACAAAGGCTTAATGTCCGAAAAAGAATATATAGCGTCAATTTGGCCTTCTAAGATCCAACCTAAAACACAGTGCCCTTTAATTGACGGGATAAATGATCGAATAGCAATTAGTTGTAAAACTGATGGGGCTTCCATTGGGTATCAAGTTTTAAAGGAAAAAGAAGAAGTTGGGAATTTGTGGCAGGTTTATAAAGAGCCTTTTTTTTTACAAGAAAATGAACGTGTCATAGCCTTGGCCCATAGAATAGGATACCTGCAAAGTGATTATGTTCATTTTGGAGATAATTGAGCTTTAAACTAAAGGAATACTGTAGTTCAATTTCAAAAAGAAAAATAGACTGAAAATAGAATTCAATATATTTTTATGCTCTTCATGTGGTGTTGGCGCAGTTCTGCTCAAGGAATATTAAACAAATATAAAAAAGAATACTTGATTTAAAAGAATTGGTAGTATTAACTAACATTTGCATATCATTAACATATTCTTAGTGTTTTTTTGATAAATTTACTTTGAATGAAAATTAGTCGGTTTAAAGATATCATAACTTATTTATTCCTTGTCCTTGTCCTATCGATGAAGATGGCGGGTTTACATATGTTATCACATTCAGACGACCAAGATCATACTTTACACTGTACAGTTTGTGATCATGTAATTACGCACAATTTATTACCTGCATTAACTCCTAGTGAAAATGAGATTACATTTGAACAGGTAGATATAATTGTGAAAAAAGAGACTATTGAAAATTATAATTCAATTGTCTTACATACTATTTCTACGAGTCAGTTATTTTCTCGCCCTCCTCCATTTACGCTATAAGCGTGCATTTGCTTTTTAAATAATTTTGAGGATATGTGTATTAAATATCAATAGAGTTTGGTATTCAATATTTTATTATATCGCAAATTAGTTATAGGTTTTTATACTTTTTTATCTAAAATAGTTAGGTGTTCAGGCACCGCTTATAACCATGCTCTTCACGCACAGAAACTTTATGTAGATACACTTGTTTGCTTTTATTTTCTAAAAGCTAAGCCTTTATGTATTCATGTATTGGTATAAAAAAAAATTACAGTAGAGTTTCTATAATTCTATCTAAAAGCTATTGGCTTTTTTTAAATGAATTCTAAAGATCCTATTTGTGGTATACAATTTTCTATGTCAATATTTTAAATAAAATAGTAAAGATGTTGCAACAGAAGGGGAAACCGAAAACCTTATAAATAGAGTAGGTGTAATACTTATATATAATAGTTATGAAAACTAAAGAATCAATGATTTCTGAAATTCTAGCTGATAAGGCAAAGCAACCTAGCGGTAGTACACATTGTAGCAACTGTGGACATTGCTCTAATACCTTATAGTTTAAGAATGATAGCGGTAGAATTAAATTCTACCGCTACTTTAAATAACAGTAGAATTATATTAAGAGCATTTTGATAATGAATAAACTAAATGAAAATCAATTGATTAAACTTTTATCGTTCAGAGACGAAGATGTTATTTCAAGATTTGTAGACATGTTCGATGTGTCTGAAATAGAAGCCCAAGACATTCTTTTAGAGACGCTGAAATTCATGTATATAAGTCAAATTCCAGGGGTATTTATATCAGATGATCTGTTAATAATCGACGAGATGTGGCATAATCTAATTTTGTTTACGCCACTGTACCACAAAATTAGTTCAGAGTACTTGGGGATCTCATATTTTCATCACATACCAGCTTCAAAAAAAGAAAAAGCTCAAATGAAGAAAAATGTAATTAATAATCCTGATAAGGCTAGAGAGCAATATCTACATAAACTAGAGTTTCTATTATCTACTGCATACGATTATTTGGGTGCAGAAACTGTAGAAAAATGGTTTAAAATTTATCCGAAAAAATATAGTAGAGATAATATTAAAAAATTGAGAAAGTAGAGATGAGTATTTTTCCTAAAAGAACTATACCGGGTAAAACAGTTACAATTCATTGGAATTTTAATACCGCACATTTAAAAGAGCAACATATATATCCTTTTATAAAAATTGGGGTTAAAGTCCCCAATGGTGAAATAAAAATGCTTTTTGAAGATTATATTTTAGCATTACCTGATGAAAAAAATAATAGCAAGCATACTTTTGAAAAACTTAAATATTTAAATAAAAATATTCCATTATTAGTATTGGCTGATTATTTAAAAGGGCAATCTAAACGAGAAAAACTTGTTGAAATATTATCTAATATTCAAGCGGGTCGGCATTATTACTTTACTTATCAAATACCTAAAGATGCACCATTAGGCAAGTACACTCTAATTTCAGAAGTACATAATAAAGGTCATGTAAAATACTCAAAAACCAGAATTGATGATTTCTTTTTTGTTGAGAAAATTTCTCTAGTCGATGTTGTTAAAAAGGGAAAAGAAAAAGTTGCTATAATTCAAAATCACTCAGAAGAAAAAACTCCTGTAAAAATAGTAGAATGTTCAGTGAAGGAAAATGGAGGTATGACAACCGAACTAAAGGTTTTTGAAATGATACCAAGAGAAATAAAAGCAGTAAAAATTTCTCATATGAAAACATTTTTGCAATACAATGAGGAAAGGGAAACTATATCTCTTTCAAAACCAGTGGCTAAATACCTTATAAAAAACCATGAACTGCTAAATATTAACAAAAAAGATGGAGAGCATTGCTTAATGAATAAAGATACTGAAGAGGCCTTTTGGCTTTCTCCCGAAGCAGAAAAATTATGGAATAAGTCAGATGGACTTTTGAACAAGAATAGTTTATCTGATCATGAATTAGACGTGCTAAAAGAAATGGAGGGACAAGGGATAATCAAAGAAATTAAATTACAATGATTATAAATTTATTAATAAAAAGACTTGAATTATTTGTAGAAAATTTAATGTATAGAGAAGCTATAAGTCTTAAATATATGTTCGTATTCTGTTTACTGGCATCTAACTTCTTATGTGCTCAAAATAGTAAAATTACGGGTACGGTTACCAGTAACCAAGAAGACGCCTTAAATGGCGCACATATACAAATTATAGAATTAAATAAGAGCACGATAACTGATAATAGCGGCATTTTTAATTTTAGCAATCTTGTTGATGGACAATATACCTTAGAAATCTCTTTCGTTGGTTTTAAAACGAGTTATAGAACTGTCGTTGTTTCTTTAAATTCAAGAGATATAACATTGAAAATAGCTTTAGTTCCAGAACAAAATCAACTTGATGAAGTTACACTGGTAAGTAAATCAAGAATTGAAAAATTAAGAGAGAGTACGGCGAATGTATCTGTGCTTAAAATGGAAGAATTTCGTGTTAGAAATACAAATTCTAGTGATATTGTTAAGCAGATACCAGGGGTAAACGTTAGGCAAACCGGTGGTTTTGGCAGTAATGCCGAAATCTATGTTAATGGAATGACAGGTAAATCTATTCCCTTTTTTCTGGATGGCATACCACTTTCTTATTTTGGGTCAGGTCTTGGGTTAAACGTTCTGCCGGTTAATTTAATGGAACAAATTCAAGTATATAAAGGTGTAGTACCTGTTGATTTAGGTGCAGATGCTCTTGGTGGTGCAATAAATATAGTTTCTAGAAAGTCATATACAGATTATTTGGATGTATCATATTCCGGGGGGTCTTTTAATAGCCATAAAATAAATGTCAATGGACAAATTGTTAATCAACACAACAATTTGGTTGTTGGTGTAAATTCTTTTTTCAATCATTCTGATAATAATTATAAGGTCGATATTGAGATCCCCGATGAATTTGGCAACCCAGAACCAGCCACGGTAAATCGTTTTCATGATAAATTTTCTAATTATTTAGTTAATCTATATACAGGTGTTTTTGCGAAAGAATACGCAGATCGACTACTGGTAAGTGCTCGGTATTCTGGTTTAAATGACGATATACAACATAACGCCATAATGGCTCAACCTTATGGTGAAGTAACGTATAAAGAAACAACTTTAGGTGCTTCTATAGACTACGAAAAAAAGAATATACTCAATGATAACACCGATGTTAAGTGGTATATGGGATATAATCGTACGACCGGTCATTTTAAGGATACGACCCTAAATGTTTATACATGGGACGGGAAGGTTTTTGATAGAAGGTCTAATGGAGGTGAAATTTCTACTTCACGAAATCTATTGGAGCTCAATTCTCAAAATGCTGTGAATAGGTTTAATGTAGTTTATAGACCATGGGAAAAAGGTGCATTTACACTTAACTTTTTTACAGCTTGGTATAGAAGGGTAGGTGAAGACCCTGTCGCAGCTGAATTTTATGGAGAAGATATTTTTGCGAATCCTACGAGACTTTTTAGAAACGCGAGTGGTTTAGCTTATGAACATAATTTCTCCACTGATTTTAAGAGTTATACAGCTTTAAAACATTTTTGGTTAAATGCGAATGGGTTTGAAATACAAAATCTAGAGTTTGTGCCTAATCGACAAGAAGCTTCTAATTTTGGATTTCTACAATCACTACGCTATAAATTCTCAGAAACATTTTTAGTAAAATCTTCTTATGAATATGCGACTAGACTTCCTGATGAAATCGAACTTTTTGGAGATTTTACTTTAGTACGTCCCAATCCATTTCTTGAACCGGAACAAAGTCATAATTTGAACCTTGGCACTCAATTGCGATGGCCCAAACTAGCTTGGGAAACTAACTTTTTTTATCGCGAAACAGATAATGTAATATGGTTAAGAACATCACAGTTTTTTGCTCAATTTCAAAATTTATTGAAATCTAGAACACTCGGTGTAGATTCAGAGTTGCGGTATCGTCCTTTTAATTTCTTGGATATTAAAGCGAACGTAACGTATCAAGACTTAAGAAATAGGTCACCAAAAGACGTAACAGGTGCGGTAGATGAACGCTATTTTAATGCAAGATTGCCCAATATCCCTTATTTATTCGGAAACGGCGAAGTTCGTTATCATAAAGAGAAATTTCTTAATTCTAAAAACAGTTTTTCCGCTTGGTGGTCGGCTAATTATGTTAATGAGTTTTATCTTTTTTGGGACGTTGACGGTAATAAAGATTTAAAGAATACCATACCGTCGCAATTTGTCCAAAATCTTGGTGTATCCTATTCACATCCAAAAAAAATATGGTCTGTTACTACAGAATTCACCAATATTCTTGATGAGAAAGTCTTCGATAATTTTAGTGTACAACGACCAGGACGAGCTTTTTATATCACCCTTAGAACCTTTATAAACTAAATATTAATAAGTAAACCGAAAATTAAAATGAAAAAACAATTTTTAAGTAATCTATCAATGTTATTTTTTGTAGTGCTGACATCTATTATGATGATAGGTTGCAGCAGCGATGATGATACAAATACTGTAATCGATCCAGATTCAGAAGAGAATGTTGAAGAAGAACTGGAAGAAACAATTGACCCCGTAGAAGTGAATTATGGTGTAACCATGGTCAGTGGTGCATTTCCTAATCAGACCTCATATGTTCAGGGTGTAAATGAATTGGACTTTTCTAGTTTAGGAAATGAAAATGCCACTGAATTAACAGGAAATGCCAGTACTGTATCTTATAATGGGGCTATGTATGCATCACCTTTTGGTGCGCCCGCTACATTGGTGAGGTTCACTTTTGATGAAGAAGGCAATACGGTTGAAGATGAGCGTATTGTAGTACCGGGTGCCAATACTTTTTCTTCAATTTACTTTGAGAGTGAAACTGTAGCATATGGATCCGTTGCGGGCGGTATTTCTAAGTTGATCATTTTTGACCCTAGTTCAATGCGTATTACAGGAGAAGTTTCTTTGAATGCTATTACATCTCGATTTTCAGAAGCTACTCGCACGTATTACCTAGACATGTTAGAACGCGACGATAAGTTATTTATGGGTGTACATTATGAGAATAATTTTGTTCCAGTAAATGACTCGGCATATGTAGCTGTTATTGATTTAAATGACAAAACAGTTGAGAGTATATTAGCCGATGCAAGAACAGGTATGGTGTTCGGAGGACAAACTGCTAATGCAGGTATGTTCAAAGCTAGCAATGGTGATATTTATGTACAAGGTCTTGGTACAACGATTAATGGCGGAGAGAGTCACAGTGGATTACTGAAAATTCCAGATGGTGAAACTGCTTTTGATGCTGATTTCTTTATTGATATGGAAGAGGAAACTGGTAATGTTTGTTTTGGTATATATCAGATGCCAAACGGAAGGACATTTACTACAAGAGTAGAGGATGAAACAGATTTTTGGGAATACCAAACAGGTGAGCCACAATTTAAATACTATGAAATTGATGTGGAAACTGGATCAAGCTTAGGAGCCGTACCTGGCTTACCAACAACATATGGTTCACGTAGAATGATAGTTCTACCTTTTACTGATGAAAGCTTTCTTTTTACCACTGCAACTAATGCTGAAAATGCTGTTTTTAGTTTTGATAGTAGTTCAAATACCTCAAACAAGTTATTTACTTCGACTGGGGGGTATATAAGCGGATTGGAAGATTTAAATCAATAATTTTCAGCAAAATGTTAGAAACCAAAGATCTTACAAAAAAATACGGTGAATTTACCGCGTTGAATTCTTTGAACCTAAGCATTCGAGCAGGCGATATATTTTGCCTGCTCGGTGCAAATGGTGCTGGAAAATCTACGACAATTAATTTGTTTTTAAATTTTATTGAACCTACTACAGGAAAAGCTTTTGTAAATGGTTTAGATGTAGAAAAGAACCCTAAAAAAACAAAACAATACTTATCATATATTCCAGAAAACCTACAACTGTATCAAGATATGACCGGACTCGAAAACCTTCGTTTTTTTTGTGGTCTTCAGGGCGGTAATCAAAGTAGGGAAGAATTAGAAGCATTATTGATAAAATCTGGTTTGCAAAAAGATTTTATATCTAAACGTGTAAATGCGTATTCTAAAGGAATGAGACAAAAAGTAGGGGTTGCATTAGCACGTGCCAAAAGTGCTAAGATATTACTCTTAGATGAACCTACCTCTGGTTTAGATCCAAAGGCAAGTAATGAATTTTCTGAGCTATTGTTAGAAATGAAAGAACAAGGGGTAGCCATATTAATGGCAACTCATGATCTTTTTAGAGCAAAGGATACCGGTACACATATTGGCATTATGAAACAGGGCGTATTAGTTGATAACATGACATCCAGTCAAGTGACTTTTCAAGACTTAGAGCAAAAATATCTAGAACATATGCACAATTAGAATAAAAGGGCATTGATATATTGAATTGAATAGAGGCGTATGCCATCAGATTACATTTAACATTTATGAAAATAGAAATGAATGAAACATCAGATATTTTTTATAGCAAGAAAAGAGCTTAGAAGTATTTTACGCCAGAATTCTTTAAAAGTTCTATTTACTTTTGTTATCGTTCTTTTGGGCTTTGCACTGTATGCAGGTCATATTTCTTACAAGCAGCAAAAGAGTATGATAGAAACGGCTCAGAAGGAAAGAAGAGTCGAATGGTTAGGCCAGGGAAATAAACACCCTCATATAGCCGCGCATTACGGAACTTATATTTTTAAGCCTAAGACCTTACTTAGCCTTTTCGATTTTGGATTAGATACGTATACTGGTACTTCTATCTATTTAGAAGCGCATTTTCCGCACGATTTTATGTTTAGACCTGTGCAAGGTTACGGCAATATAGTTCGATTTGGAGAACTAAGTGCAGCATTGGTACTTCAATTATTACTGCCTTTATTGATCATATTCATTACGTTTCAAACTTTTACTAAGGAAAAGGAAAAAGGGACTTTAAAATTATTGGCAAGTCAAGGGGTTTCTATGAAGATTGTTTATTTGGGAAAAGTTTTGGCTTATACATTAGTAGTTTTTACAATAACTATTCCATTTTTTATAGGTCTTTATCTGATTGGGGTAAATAATAATAATGATCTAGTATTAACAGATTTAGGACTACGAACATTTCTGTTATTTCTTGTGTATTCGGTTTATTTGTGGGTTTTTACAAGTTTTTCGGTTTGGGTTTCATTACAATCTTCTAGTGCTAGAAGTTCACTTTTAACATTGTTGATTTTTTGGATTGTAACAGGTATCATAATCCCGAAAACATCAGCGAACTTAGGTGAAACTATTTATCCAATACCATCTATGAAAATGTTTAAAGAAGACATTCAGAATGATATAGCCAATGGTATGAATGCAAATGACACAAAAGATAAAAGAATAGAAAGGTTAAAACAGCGCTATTTAAAAGAGTATAGAGTTGATTCGATTCATCAACTGCCTATAAACTTCTCAGGTATACAAATGCAAGAGGGGGAAGAATATTCTAATAAAGTGCACGATTTTCATAATGCAAAACTTTATAAAAAATTTAAACTTCAAAATAGGGCAGGTAGTTTCATGAGTTTTATAGCTCCGTATATAGCTGTTAGAAATCTTTCTATGGCTTTTTCGGCAACAGACTGGTATAGTTTTAATGATTTTCAAGAGAAAACCAGTGATTATCGTCGTCATCTTATTCGAACTATGAATAATGATATGGCAATGAATTCTAAATATGGAGAATTTTATGAATATAAAGCGGGTAGAAATTTATGGGAAACAATAGCAGATTTTAAATATACCATACCTAAAGCAACAATGAATTTAAAATACTATTGGATAGAACTTGTTTCTTTATCCATATGGGTTTTAATAATGTTCATACTTATTCCTTCTTCCTTTAAAAATAAATTAGATTGATATGAAGTTGATTTTACTATTATGGCAACGTGAAAGTATATCTATCATGAGAAATACCTTTCAAATAATAATGCTGGGCTCAATTTTTTTATTGGGCATCTATGCCATTTATTATGGGCATTCTAAAATATCAGTTCAACAGAAAGCCATAAATGATGTAGAAAATATTGAATCGACTGAGTTTGAAAATTATAAAAATAGTTTCAATACCAAGCATATATCAACTAAAGAAAAACAATTGTTCGATATTGCTTCTAATCCCGCGTTTGCTTGGTATAGGCATCAATATCACGCTATACTGCCTTCTAATGGGTTAGCTCATTTATCATTAGGACAGCGAGATATAGAACCCTATTATTATAAACTGACCAGTTCAAGTTTATATTATCAATTATTTGGTAGTGAGTTAGCCAACCCTCAAAAGTTATATGTTGGCAATTTTGACATTTCTTTTGTGTTCATTTACTTATTTCCATTATTAATTATAGCCTTTACTTATGGCTTGTATGCAGAAGAAAAAGAAAATGGCATATTACCATTATTGAAATTGCAGACTATAGGGTTAAGAAAAATTCTTATACTAAGAATTTTATTTTATTACGTTTTAATTGTGAGCTTATCAATTGTATTGTCATCTATTGGTTTTATGGTTGCAACAGAAATTAACTTAATGGACGGTTTTCTTTGGGTACTTGCTGTTTTATGTTATTTGAGTTTTTGGTTCGCATTGATGTTTTTTTTAATAAGCCTTAAGAGAAATTCCTCTTTAACATCAATATGTGCGGCTAGTTTATGGCTTTTATTTTTAATAGTCATGCCGGCGGTTTTAAATGCATATGCAAACATTATGTACCCGATTGACAATACGACATTAGCTGATGTAACGCGTAGAAGAAGTATTGAAAATGAAGATGACCCTAACGAGGCTAAAGCAATAATTCGCGAATACTTACATAAACGAGATGATTTAAAAGGTGCTGATTCTTTGATGAATATTAATACAATGGCAAAAACATATGCATCTTTTACTGCCCTTAATGATAATCATCATAGAAAAGAGGTGTTAGCATACTATAATCAAATTGCATTACGGCAAAAGAAAATTGCACAATTTAGGTGGTTAAACCCTGCAGTAAATACCCAAGGTATTTTAAATAAAATTGTAGAGACCGATTCTAAGGTTTTTCAGTCTTTTTATCACTCAATTGAAAATTTTCATAAAGACATTACTAAGTTTTATTTTAATAGGCTGTTTTTAAATAAAAATATTTCTTTTGAAGACTATAATACTTTACCAGAGTTCAATTTAAAAATAGATAAAACTGCTAAAAATCAACAAATAAGATATGGTTTGGCAGTGGTTACAACCACCACTTTTTTAATTGTTCTATTGTCATTATTTATTTTCAATAAAAGACCTTCATGAATGAGATGAGTTTAAATTAGAATTAATCTTGAAAAACAACCTCGACTTTATTAACGACAGTTTATGGAAGCTTTTATTTAAACTCTCTGTACCAAGTATTCTTGGTATGATGGTTATAGCTATTAACGGACTTGTTGATGTATTTTATACAAGTTATTTTATAGGTATTGAAGCATTTACAGGTGTTTCAATGTTGTTTCCCCTATTATTGGTTGTTACTAATATAACTGTTTTTGTAGCGGCAGGTTCTGCTTCGGTTTTGAGTAGGGCAATAGGGGCAAACCTGGTTGAGACACAGAAAAAGGTTATTCCTAATATGATTGCCATGGCTATAATTGGAGCGGCAATAATTACTGTTCCGGGAATAATATTTTCTGAGGAGATTGTATCAATTTTAAGTATTCCAGATGTACTTTTTATTTATGCATTAGATTATTATGATATCTATATTCTAGGAGCATTTTTTAATATCTACGGACTTTCTGCAAATGCGTTAATTCGAGCAGAAGGTAGAATAAAGAAGGCTATGCATTTCACCATAGTTTCAGTAATCATAAATATATTGTTGACCCCATTATTTATAGGCTTTTATGATATGGGTGTTGCTGGTGCCGCTTTGAGCAGTGTTGTAACAATGTTAATTTATAGCCTATTAACATCATTATACTTTATTCAAGGAAAGGCTACTTTTTATACCGCAAGATTCAAAATAAAATTTGAGTCTACTATTCTTAAAAATGTAATGGGAATAGGTTTTTCAGCTTTTGCAATGCAAGTATCTAATTTATTCAGGCAATTTTTATTATTTAGGTTAGTTGCTTTATATGGTAGTATAGAGTCAATGGCATTCTTCAACGCAACTTTTAGAATTTTTTCCTTTATGGCAATTCCTCTTTTAGGGCTTTTTCAATCTATGCAACCAATAATTGGGATTAATTATGGAGGCAATAAGTTTGATAGATGTATTAAAGGGGTACATATTTATAGACTGGCG
>Ga0209344_10001709_pt1 | contig 27440 bp, 28 predicted proteins | sample Cruoilmetagenom6_FD_187293 | JGI IMG/M metagenome (GOLD analysis project Ga0209344, IMG submission 187293) | Oil polluted marine microbial communities from Coal Oil Point, Santa Barbara, California, USA - Santa Barbara Oil Seep Sample 6 (SPAdes)... | ecosystem: Environmental > Aquatic > Marine... | reverse complement strand
CTTGCTCATCGGTTGTGTTTCCATTCATCTCGGTGCGCCCGAAGCGCGGGCGAGGGTGACGTACTAGTTTGACCGTTCAACGATGCTTTCGGCAAAGCGCGTCAGGGCCTTCTTGACTGGCCCGTTGGGGAGGGGCGCAAGGGCCTCGACGGCCTCGCTGCCCCAACGACGCGCTTCATCCAATGTTTTCTTCGTAACCGCATGCTCCCGCAGTTCGGTCACCGCCGCATCAATCGCGTCATCGTCACCTTCGCCATAGAAGTTGGCGTTCACATCGCGTTCGATGCGTGTGAGGAGCTCAGCGGCCTCGCTATCCGTGACGGCGAGTTCACGCAGGTACAAGAGAGGCAAAGTAGCAACGCCGGCCCGCAAGTCAGTGCCGGCCTTCTTGCCCGTCTTGCCCGTCTCAGCCGAGAGGTCGATGACGTCATCAATGAGCTGGAAGGCAACACCGATCTTCTCGCCGAAGTTGCGAACCGGCACGGTGTACTCCTTGGGAGCATCGGAGAACATCACCCCCACCTCGGCCGACGTCGCAATGAGCGATCCCGTTTTATCGGCCAGCACTTGAAGGTAGTGCTCGACAGGATTCTCGTCAGGCTTCGGGCCGAGAGTCTCGTGCAATTGACCAAGACACAGGCGCTCGAAAGTGTTTGCTTGAAGCAACAACGCTGCTTCGCCAAGCCCGGCAATGAGCTTGCTGGCGCGAGCGAACAAAAGATCACCCGTGAGAATCGCGACCGAGTTGCCCCACACGTTTTGAGCGCTCGGCACTCCGCGCCGCAACTGCGCTTCATCCATAACATCGTCGTGGTAAAGCGAAGCCAGATGAGTGATCTCCACGGCCTGAGCAGCCGTCACAACATTGGCGTTATTGCCCGAGCCCAGTTGGGCAGTCAGCAGCGCCAGCACAGGGCGAACCCGTTTGCCACCTGCTTCGAGCAGGTAGCGACTCGTGGCATCCGCGATCTCATCGGCAAACGCCATGTGCGCAAGAAGCCCTGCCTCGACCTGTTCGAGGCCCTTTTCAATCGCGGCAGCAAAGCGTCGTTCGTCGCTTGAGGCGAAGAGTTTCTCCCCCAAGCCCAAGGACGAACTCAGAGTGTTGCTGCGGCGAGCAGGCGGAACGCTCGGGTTCACTAATCAACCGGTTTCTTTTGCGAAGCGTTAGGGCTTCGGTTTGCTGTCAGAGGTGTTCTTGATCGTCTTGATGGGACGAGTGGCATTGTCTTTGCGTTTAGCAACGGACGCCAGCACGGATTCGTCAACGGGTTTGCGGCCGCGGTGCATCGCCACAATTCCTGCTGTGAGATTGCGATAGGCAACTCGAGTGAAACCAGCAGCGCGGATCCACTGGCTGAGCTCACCCTGATCGGGCCACTCGCGAATCGACTCCGCGAGGTAGGTGTAGGCCTCGGGGTTGGAGCTAGAGCGATCAGCAATGATGGGCATCACTCGATTGAGGTAGGTGAAGTACCCCGCGCGAACGATGGCGACGGGAGGCTTAGAGAACTCAGTGACGACGAGTCGGCCACCCGGCTTCAATACTCGATACATCTCCGAGAGGGCAGCACGAGGGTCGTTAATGTTGCGAAGGCCGAAACTGATCGTGACCGCATCGAACTCGTTGTCACCGAAAGGAAGCTTTTCTGCATCGCCCTGGATGAATTCGATCTTCTTGTGGCGCTTTCGAGCCTGCTCAACCATGCCTGTGGAAAAGTCGAGTCCAACAACTCGAGCGCCATTGCGATGGAGTGCCGCGGAACTCGTGCCAGTGCCCGCGGCGATGTCGAGAATGCGTTCTCCGGGCTCGGGAGCAACCGCTCGAACCGTCGCAGCCCGCCAAAGTACGGCGTTTCCGGCCGATAAAACGTTGTTCGTTCTGTCGTAGTGTTTTGCGACACCGTCAAACATTCCGGCAACGTCTTCCGGTCGCTTACTCATGTCAGCCTTACCCACACCTCTAGTCTAGGGCGCTCAGGGCACTTGCTCACTTTCTGGGCCGCAACTGACGGGTACTCTGATACCTGTGATCCGAATTCCGGCCGAAGAACTCCGCGCATGCGGGCAAAAACCGGGCGTTCACCGTGAGTAGCCCAATTTCGCCACTAAGCATCGTTACGCGCCCCAGTGCGTCCTCCGATTCACTCTTCGACTGGGTCTCGGCCGAGCATCCATTGGCCTTCGTTCGCGACGGTGAAGGCATCGTCGGAGTCGGCGAGGTACTGCGCCTCGAATTCCACGGCGCTAGTCGTTTCACCGATGCCGCGCGGGCCTGGGCAGAAATCTCACGCACGGCGATCATTCATGACAGCGTCAAGCGCACCGGCACTGGCCTCGTCGCATTCGGCAGTTTCGCGTTTGCAGAGTCGTCGGCTTCGACGAGCGTTCTGATCGTCCCCCAATTCATTGTGGGCAGTCGCGATGGCCTCCACTGGGTCACCTCGATCACATCTCGCAGTGCCGGCGGCACAGCAACCATTGCGGATGACGTCACCCAGCTCCCCCGCACACCACGCGGCACCGGCGCACACGTCACTTTCGGCCCAGGCGACATGACGCCACAGCACTTCACTCGCACCGTCAAAGCTGCTCTGCGCAGAATCGCTGCCGGAGACGCCGCCAAAGTTGTTGTCGCTCGCGACCAGGTCGCCGACCTCTCCCCCGACGCTGATGTGCGTCTTCCCCTCGAAGCGCTCAGCAACCGCTACCCCGACACCTTCACTTTTGCCGTTGACGGCCTTCTCGGCTCGAGCCCTGAGACACTCGTAAAAGTTCATCACGGCACCGTGAGCGCTCGCGTGCTTGCCGGCAGTGCTGCCAGAGGAGACGATCGGGTGTCTGACGGCCGCGCGGCCGCGCACCTTGCCAACTCCTCGAAAGATCAAGCGGAACATGCGCTCGCTTTGGCAAGCGTGATCGACGCCCTCGCGCCGCTCAGCCGCGAACTGCAGGCGGCATCCGAACCGTTTACGCTGCAGTTGCCCAACCTGTGGCATCTCGCGACGGATATCGAGGGGCAACTCACGCAGGCCTCAACGTCGCTCGACCTACTCGACGTTTTGCACCCCACCGCGGCGGTCGCGGGCACTCCAACTCCGGCAGCGCTGCGCATTATCAACGAACTCGAAGGATTTGATCGAGGGCGCTACGCGGGACCGGTGGGCTGGGTCGACGCCCACGGTGACGGCGAATGGGCCGTCGCCCTGCGGTGCGCGCAAATCGCGGATGGCCGCATTACCGCCTACGCAGGCGCCGGGATCGTCGCCGGCTCCAACGCGAAGAAGGAGCTTGCCGAGACGGAGTTGAAGTTCCGCCCCATCGTGGAGGCTTTCGCCTAACTGGACTACGCCGTTGCGGTGGGAAGCGGAGCGATCTCGCTCAATAGATCTTCGACGTGAGCACGAATCTCACCTCTCACGCGACGAACACCCTCGCGGTCAAGGCTGCTCGGGTCGTCAAGATTCCAGTCGATATAGCGCTTGCCGGGATAGATCGGACACGCGTCACCACAGCCCATGGTGATGACGACATCCGCTGCTCGCACCACATCGTCAGTGAGGGGTTTGGGGAAATCGTCATCGAGGTTGATGCCTTCTTCTGCCAGTGCTTCGACAACACTCTCAAGGATCGACCCACCGGGTTCAGATCCTGCTGATCGCACGTGAACACGACCGTTTCCCAACTCCCGCAGCCACGCAGCAGCCATCTGCGAGCGGCCAGAGTTCTGCACGCAGACGAAGAGCACTTCGGGAACCGGCTTGGGAAGTGCGCCCTTGGCTTGAGCAAGCGCAGCGAGGCGATCATTCGCAAATCGATACGCAAGGCTCGACAGGTGGGTCGACACTTTAGCCGTGCGTGCGAGGGCAGCATACGACTCGAAGAGCACCCGCTCGATGGTCTCTTCGTTGACGATGCCCGTGTATCGAGAGGCCAATCTTTCCGCACTGCGCCGCAGAACGTTCTCAGGGTCGTTGAGCGGCAGTTGACCGATCGTTGAAGAGTGCATGCTTCCTCGTCTCTTTGTTCACGAGAAAGCATAGACGATTATCTATGCATTAGAGAAGTGGTACGCAGCACGAATAGTGCGATCCTCGGCGCAGCGACTGCACTAACTGGCAGCCAGCCGCGCCTTCTCCGCTTCGACGTCGTAATCCGCGCGAGGCCACTGAGGGTCCATCTCCTCGAGGGCCTCAAGCAAGAGCTGCTGCACAGCCCACCGGGCATACCACTTGTGATTCGCCGGGATCACGTACCAGGGCGCTGTTTCGGTAGTGGTGCGACGAAGCGCAATCTCATAGGCCTGCTGGTACTCACTCCACAGCAGCCGTTCGTCGACGTCGCCCGGGTTGTACTTCCAGTGTTTATCCTCACGATCGAGTCGCTCCTGAAGACGCTCTTTCTGTTCATCCGCACTGATGTGGAGCATCACCTTGATGATCGTCGTGCCCTGAGCGACGAGCTCCTGCTCGAACTCCTGGATGATGCCGTAGCGTGCTTCGACGGTCTCCGGGGTCGACAACCCACGCACGCGGTGAATCAGAACATCTTCGTAGTGAGAGCGGTCGAACACGCCGATACTGCCGGCGACGGGCAGTTCCTTACGGATGCGCCACAGGAAGTCATGCGACTTCTCTTCATCTGTCGGCGACTTGAAAGCATGAATATGCACGCCCTGCGGATCTACCCCACCAATGACATGACGCAGAATGCCGCCCTTGCCTGCAGTGTCCATCGCTTGAAGCACGAGCAACACGCGACGCGTGCCACCAAACTTGCTCTCAGCGAAGAGCCGCTCTTGCAGCGCTGCGAGACGCTCGCCGTTCTTCTCTAATGCCTTCTCGGCATCCTTCTTGCTGCCATCGAAGTGAGGCGTCGACGACGGATCGATCGCGGCAAGCTCAAAATCGGCGGTGAGAGGAGTGAGTGTGCTCATCGCTCAAGGCTACTCGCGTGCCGCCCCGAATTAGCGGCCGAGCGGGACTTCGATGATGGTGGGCTCAGGATGGGCAGACAAGGCCTGGTCGAGTTCACCCCTCGTCGACGCGGCGACATAGCGCCAGCCATACGCAACAGCAAGTGCTTCGATCGACGCGTTCTGCTGAGTCAAGAGCACTCGGTCAAAGCTGTCACCCGCTTGACTGGCTACCTCAAGAACATCAAAGATCGTGCCGCCCCCGTCGTTTCCGACGATGACCTGGATGCGCGGGCGAGGTTCACCCGCACCGAACATCAGCGCGCCCACATCGTGAAAAATCGCGAGGTCACCGAGCAACACTCGAGTGACTCCCTCATTGCCCGCCTCAGCCTGGCTCGCCAAGGCAATGCCGAGAGCGGTCGAAATAGTGCCATCGATCCCCGCGAGACCACGATTAGCGTGCACGGAGATCTTTTTGCCCGACACCACGCGATCCACTTCGCGAATGAGGCGCGAAGCCCCCAAGACGAGGCGGTCGTGCGGCCACGTCGAGTTCCACACAGCGTCTGCCAACATGCGGCGATCGACCGGAGTGCGCACGATGGCCAGCTCAGACTTGGCGTGGGTTCCGGCATCCGCATCGATATCGGGCGCAATGCTGTCGGTCTCAAGCAGTTGGCGGCTCGTCGTCACCCAGCGACCCAGCCACGCCTTGTCGGTGGGCTCGCCGGTGACGGAGACTTCATCGACGAAGAGCCGCACGCAGCGACCGGGGTTGTAGTCGTCAGCCGAGGGATGCCGCACCACGACGGTATCGACCCCGCGACGCTGGATAAGTGCTGGCACTTCGCGACTCAACGTCGGGTGCCCAAACACAATCACTCGCGCGACGCGGTCACCAAAATTTGCGGTCGTCAGCAGCTCGCGATAAGCGACGACGAGGTTGGGCCCGAAGTGGGCGCCGCTGGCGACTTCGGCAATCAGCGGCGCACCCAACTGGCGAGCTACCTCTTCTGCCCGTGGGCCCGCGCCCGTGCCCGCAATAACGACCGTCGCGGGAGCAGGGCTAAGCGCGAGAGTTGTCGGGGCTCCCGGCGATTGCTGGGTCGTGGATTCCACAACCGGGTCGAGGTCACTGAAAAGATCAGGGAAAGGCTTCTCCTCCACCACAGAGGGTTCCGGGGCGACATCGAAGAGCGACGGTTGCCATGTGAACGGCGCCGAGAGCGGCTCGTCAAAAGCGAGGTTGAGGTGCACCGGGCCGTTGACCGCGGCGATCGCGTCTCGGGCAAGTTGCGCCGCGGCATCCATCTCACCATCGGCCCCTGTGGGAGCCTCGACGTCCCACGTGTGGTGAACAGCGGTGCCAAAGATTCCGGGCTGCTGAGTGGTCTGATTCGAGCCGATACCGCGCAAGGAATCGGGGCGATCGGCGCTGATGATGATCAGTGGAACAGCCGAATGATGAGCTTCGAGAACAGCAGGGTGCAGGTTGGCAACGGCCGTGCCCGAGGTTGTTACGACCAGAACGGGCGAACCGGATTCGGCGGCAAGCCCCAACGCGAGAAAGGCACCGACGCGCTCATCGATGCGCACGCGCAAACGCAAGAGCCCGTGCTTTTCAAACTCGGCAGCAGCGAGAGCGATCGCTTGCGAACGCGAACCGGGGCTCACCACGATGTCTCGAACGCCGAGACGAACGAACTCCTCGAGAAGGGCTACCGAAAAATTGGTGGCCGGAGAGTTAGTTGGTCTTATCGTCATCGTCGAGATCTGCAAGTTCCTGTTCAAGGCGGCGGATGCGCTCATCCTGTTCTTCTTTGAGGCGCATGTTTCGCAAGAAATCGGGGTCGTCATCCGGCGCGATCGTGCGACCGCTGCCGCTGTTGGTGTGGCGGGCTTTGCCTAGCCAGAACCAGAGCACGAATCCCACAACAGGAAGCAGCACGATCACGAGCACCCAGAGCACCTTAGGCAAGGCGCGCACTCGACTGCGATCGGTAAGAATCACATCCACAATGGAGAACACGTCGACCGCCACAAGCACAAAGGCGAGAACTACCAGTCCACGAAGCATGCCTCTAGTCTATCTGCGCAGGCTGCAAGAGGCATGCGAGCCTAGACTGGTCGCGTGAAACCTTGGATTGCATACTCTCTGCTCCGCGTCGGAATATTCTCCGGAGTCTTCATTCTCTTGATGGTGGCAAACGTCAGTTGGTGGCTTTCCGCGATCATCGCGACGATTCTCGGATTCGCCGTGTCGTACGTCTTTTTCGGCAAGCTACGCGATGCCGTTGCCCTCGATCTCGCTGCTCGTCGGGAAGGTCCCAGTCACGATCCTGACCGTGACGCTGAGGATGCGTTCGTTGATAGCCCTGATAACGCTCCGACGCGAAGCGACGACGAACCAGCTTCTTAGAAGGCGATTGCCGCGCCGAGGCCCAGCCCAAAGAGCAACGCCGTCAGTCCGGTTAGTCGCAGAGCCAGGATGAGCTCTGGCGCAGTTTTTGCCGTCAGCACGATGACACTCGACGGCAGCGCCACGAGCAACACGAAGTACACGAGGTATGCGTTCACGTACAGCAGTGTGAAGATGCCCAGAATGCCGAACGGCACCAAGAGGGCGACAACGTAAAGTACGCGCGACGGCATATCTCCGAGAAGCACCGCAAGAGTGCGTTTGCCCGAGAGCTTGTCGTTCTCGCGATCTCGGATGTTATTGACCATGAGTGTCGCCACGGCGATGAGGCCGATCGCGGTCGCAGCCAGCCAAGTTTCAATCGTCACCGTGTCGGCGAGAACGTAGGTCGTTCCGGCGGTGGCCACAAGTCCAAAGAAGATGAAGACGAAGACCTCGCCGAGGGCCATGTAGCCATAGGGGCGCTTGCCCCCCGTGTAGAAATAGGCCGCAACGATTGCTGCAGCACCGACGGCGAGCATCCACCAATGACCGCTGCGGATCACGATGGCAAGCCCCGCAACCGCGGCGATACCAAACCAGACGAACGCGACCGTGATCACCGTCTTGGGCCGAGCAGCACCGGAAGCGGTCAAGCGACGTGGCCCCACGCGATTGTCATCAGTGCCGCGAGCGCCGTCCGAGTAGTCGTTGGCAAAGTTCACACCAATTTGAAGCGATACCGCAACGATGAGGCAGAGCAGAGCGCGCAGCCAGTGCCAGCCACCGCCGTCTTCTTCGTGCGGCAGCACGAACGCGGTCGCAGTTCCGAGCGCTACGGGAGCGAAGGCGAGAGGCAGCGTCTGCAGTCGGGCGCCCGCTATCCAGTCACCTAAGGTCGCCTTGCGCACCTTAGGAGCACCGGGAGGTCTACCACCGGGGCGTCCGCTCGAGCGCTTCTTCGAACGAGAAGCATTCTTCTTGGATGCGACGGACTGGGGGTCGATGCGCTGCTGTTTAGGAGAGGCCACGGGGGGATTCTACTTAAGCACGATGGATGCGAGCGCGAGGCGGTCCGGTTTGCCGCTGGCAAGATGAGGAATCTCATCGATCAAGACGACTCTCGAGGGGGCTGCCGCCGCCGAAACCTGGGACGAAACCGACTGCCTCACAACGTCGAGGTCGATAGCTGACGTCGTGACGACGACGGGCGTTTCACCCCACTCGGGGTGCGGCGCGGCCACGACGACAGCCGCACTCTGCCCCGGGAGCGCGTGAACGGCGGTCTCAACTTCGGCGAGCGACACCTTCATGCCCCCAGAAATGATCATGTCGTCGGCGCGCCCGCGAACCCGCAGCACTCCGTCGATGAGTTCGCCAACGTCATCGGTGCGATACCAACGCACACCGTCTTGAACCCTGAAGGAGAACGCACTGCGGCGGGGGTCATCCACATAGCCCTCTGCGAGCATTGGTCCCGCGAGTTCGATGCGGTCATCGACGAGTCGCACGTGCGCCCCGGGAAGGGGCAGGCCATCCCAGATCAGCCCACCGCTGGTTTCGCTCGAACCGTAGGTGGTCGTGACCGCCAGACTGCGAGCGCGAGCGGCCGCCAAGAGCGCAACGGGAACCGCCTGGCCACCGACAAGGATTCGGGTGAAGCCCTGAAGGGCAGCGACAGCGTCTTCTGAGGCCAAGAGCCGTGCCAACTGCACCGGCACAAGTGAGGTATAGCGGCGGTCGGCGGTGAGTTGCGCGGCTGCCGCCACAAAAGTTTCGGCGCTGAAGCCGGTGGGGGCCATCATGATTGGCTCAGTGCCAGCGAAGTGCGAACGAGCCAAGACGTTGATTCCGGCGATGTAGTGCGCTGGCACGGCCAGCAGCCACTGGCCGGGCCCACCCAGAAGCCCATCGGATGCCGCAGCGCTTGCCCTCAACGCGTCAGCGCTGAGCATCACACGCTTGGGGCGGCCTGTCGATCCGCTCGTCTCTACTACGACCGCGACGTTCGCGGGCACGGTCTCCGGCAGACCAGAGGGGGAGGCGGGGTGCGGCAGAATCGCGGCTCCCGTTCCGTCGAGCGCGGGCTTCAGCGCTGCCCATACTTTGCGCGGGTCACGGGCGTCGATCGACCAGAGTTCTCGGGTCGCAGTGTTCTCTGTAGTCACGGGTAGCTTCTCCAGGGTAGTAGTGCGTGGCGCTCGCGCGACACTGCGCGGGCGCCGGGAATTACCGGGTCACGGGTGTGCCGGCTCTAGAACTGCCAGGGGAATGGGGACCAGTCGGGTGCGCGTTTCTCGAGGAAGGAATCACGGCCCTCAACCGCTTCATCGGTGCCATAGGCAAGGCGGGTTGCCTCACCGGCGAAGACTTGTTGGCCCACGAGCCCATCATCGACCGCGTTGAGCGCGAACTTAACCATGCGGATCGCGGTGGGCGACTTTGTCATGATCGTCTGCGCCCAGTCATAGGCGGTCGCTTCCAACTCGGCGTGCGGCACGGCGGCGTTGATCGCTCCCGCTTCGAGAGCCCGGGCGGCGTCGTATTCGCGCGCTAAGAAGAACACTTCTCTGGCAAATTTTTGGCCGACCTGACGGGCGAAGTACGCACTTCCGTACCCGGCATCAAAGGAGCCGACGTCGACATCCGTCTGCTTGAAACGTGCATGTTCGGCGCTGGCGATCGTCAGATCGCACACGACGTGGAGCGAGTGCCCTCCGCCAGCAGCCCACCCCGGAACAACCGCAATGACGACCTTGGGCATGAACCGGATAAGGCGCTGCACTTCCAAAATATGCAGTCGACCGGCGGCGGCGCGGCGCACGCCCGCAGCGGCGACAGCTTCGGCTTCGGTCAGCTCTGGCTCAGCGGCGGCGCTAGGGTTCGTCGCGCCTTCCTGGCCTTCGTACTCGTAGCCAGCCCGACCGCGGATGCGCTGGTCTCCTCCCGAACAAAACGCCCAACCACCATCTTTCTCGCTCGGTCCATTGCCGGTGAGCAGAACGACGCCGATGCGCGGATTCTGGCGCACGTCGTCGAGAGTTTGGTAGAGCTCGTCGACCGTGTGTGGTCGGAACGCGTTGCGCACCTCAGGGCGATCGAAAGCGATTCGAGCAATCGTGCCGGTCACATCATGGTGGTAGGTGATATCCGTAAGGTCATCGAACCCGGCGACCGAGCGCCACAACGTGTCATCGAAAATTTCTGAAACCTGCGCCATGGCTCAACCATAACCATCGAGGTTGGGCGGCGAGTGCGACTATCCCTCGAAGAGTCGAAAAACTGTCACGAGCAACAGCGGATTGGCCAGCACTCCGAGTGCAAAACCGTAGGCTGCCCAGCGGCGCCGATACCCGAGCACGAGCGAAATGAGGGCGGTGATGACGGCCGAGAACGAGGTGACGATGGTGGCGTAGCTCAGCACGGTACCCGCTGCGGCATCCCCTCCCGTTGACACAATCATCGCAATGATGAACAGCACGAGGGTCGCTATGCCGAGGCCGGCAGCGAGAAAGCCGAGCCATGTGGGTCGACGGCGTTCGACGACCGGCTGGCTCGTCGCTTCAGCTTCTTCCTGTGACGGGGTGGGTGTTTCGGTTTCGTCTTCGACAACGCCAACAACGACGTAGGGCACCACTTTGGTAGCGATGCGCTCAATATCACCCGGATTAGTCACGCAATTACCCTAACTGACAGTGGAACTTGTCAGACTGGGAACATGTTCCCCGCTGTGAACGACCTTCTCGATACCGCCCGCGTAGTTTCCTTGCCGATGACGTCCCGATTTCGCGGGATTGATCAGCGCGAAGCGATGCTCTTTCGTGGCCCTCAAGGTTGGAGCGAGTTTTCACCGTTTGCCGAGTATGACGATGTCGAAGCCACGGCCTGGCTGATGGCGGCCATTGACTACGCCTGGAACGAGACTCCCCCGCTCGTGCGGGACCACGTCTACGTCAACGCCACCGTGCCCGCCGTCTCGGCCGATCTCGTCGAGGCTGTGCTCGAACGCTTCGACGGGTGTCGCACTGCGAAAGTGAAAGTGGCAGAACCCGGGCATACGCTTCAGGATGACGTCGCGCGCGTCGCCGAAGTGCGTCGCGTCATGGGCCCGGCCGGTCGCATCCGCATTGACGCCAACGGTGCGTGGAACGTGGATGAGGCAGAGCGGGCCGTGCACGCGCTCGCCGAGTTCGACCTCGAGTATGTGGAGCAGCCGTGCGCCACCATCGAGGAACTCAGCGAACTGCGCTCCCGAATCGCATACATGGGGATCCCCGTCGCGGCCGATGAAAGCGTGCGAAAAGCAGCAGACCCTCTTGCTGTCGCGCGAGCGGGCGCCGCGGATCTCCTCGTCATCAAGGCTCAACCCCTCGGAGGCATCTCTCGCGCCCTGTCGATTGTGAACGACGCTGGCCTGCCGGTGGTCGTCTCGAGCGCCCTGGAGACGTCGGTGGGGCTTGCGATGGGCGCGCATCTCGCCGCCGCCATCGATCCGCTGGAATACGACTGTGGGCTTGCTACCGCATCCCTCCTCGCAGCAGATGTCACCCCCTCCCCGCTACGTGCACGCGGTGGAACCCTCGAAGTGCGTCGGGTGAATGCTGATGACGCGCTGCTCACTCGTTGGGCAGCAAATGCGAAGCGCACCGAGTGGTGGCGTGAGCGCCTCATCCGTTGCCACGAACTAGGTAGCGCTCTCGCTGGCTAACAGGCATGCCGGGCAGCCAGTTCTCCAGAAGAATCTCTCGTACAACACCGCACGCGTGCGGCATTGCCCCCAACGCGGCCGATCATCCGCAGTTGCCTCAGACCGGCCACGACTATGGGACTAGACAGACGGAATAAGTCCGCCGTCGATCCGAAGTGACGTACCCGTGATGTACGAAGCATGTGCACTCGCAAGGAACGTGACGGCTGCTGCATATTCTTCAGGCTTCCCATATCGACCCACCGGAATAGAAGCAACGCTTTCCTTCGTTACATCTTCCACGGGTCGGCCCTCCCTCTTAGCCTTCGCCTCGTCGAGGAACACAATGCGCCGCGTCGCTACCCGACCCGGAATCACGAGGTTTGACGTGATTCCGTACTCGCCAACCTCACGCGCCAACGTTTTGGACCAGCCGACAAGCGCTGACCTAAGGGCATTGGAAAGCCCCAGATTCGGAATAGGGGTCACAATGCCGGAACTTGTGCTCGTAATGATTCGCCCCCACCCTCGCGCTTTCATTCCGGGGAGCAATCGATCGGTTAGCCGGATCACAGAGAGGACCATGCCGTTGAACTGTTCTTTCCACAGCTCTTCCGACTGTTCAACTACCGAGCTTGGCGGAGGCCCACCGGTAATGTTGACGAGAATATCGACCGGCCAGTGAGACGCTTCGAGCTCGTCGATTGTAGACTCCATAGCCACGTGATCCGCCAGGTCCCAGGACACGGCAGTCGCTTCGCCACCCTCCTGCAGAATCGCTGCGACGGTAGAGTCCGCTGCCGCTTCCACCAGGTCAGCCACAGCGACTTTAACTCCTTCCCGCGCTAATGACTTCGCGATCTCGCTGCCGAGCCCTCCGCCACCGCCCAGCACAAGAGCTCCACGGCCAATAATTCCCAGATCCATTTTTCTCCTTCGACTACATTTCACGAACGATTGCACAGGGAGTGCAGTCGAGTTCACTAGAGCGAGCGCTTCACTCCTCCATCGATCACTATGTTTGTGCCGTTTACGTACGAGGCCGCTGGCGAAAGCATGAACGCCGCGACCCGAGCGAACTCCGTCGGCGTGCCCATTCGGCCCGCTGGAATTGCGGAATTGCGCCGCGCAGATACTTCCGGCTGAGCAGAATCGAGCTCGAGAGTTCTTGCTGTTTCGATTCGCCCTGGCACTAGCCCGACGGTTCGAATCCCCGTCCCGGCGAGTTCATCGGAGAGCGTCTTGAGCGCCATCGCCACGCCCGGTCGCAAACCATTCGAGAGTGCAAGCTCAGGGATGGGCGAATACACGCTTCCCGAAAGCACAACACCAATACATCCGCCGGCGCTCAATTGTGAAGCAATCTCCCGGGCGATGCGCAACGGGCCCAGAAAGACGCTGTCAAAAGCCGCCCGCCATTGATCGTCGGTGGCTCCCAAGAAACCCGTTGACGGTGGCCCACCTCCACTCACGAGGAGCCCATCTATGCGCCCCCATTCTGCCAGCGCCAATCTAGCCAAAGCCCCCGGAGCCTCTGGGTCAACGATATCTATTGCCACGCCACAAACTTGACCGGGATACTTCTCATTGTGCTCGACCACAGCGGCGGTAACGCGCGACTGATCCCGCGAAGATATAAGCACTCGGGCACCCTCTGCAAGAAGTTGGGCCACACATGCCGCACCGAGCCCGCTCGTTGCCCCGGTGACGATGTAGACACGGTCCGCGAGCCCTAAATCCATGCTGGTTCCTTTCGTAGTTGTGAACCGTCGCTAAGCTGAAGCTCGGCCACCGAGACTGCGTCCTGTTCCGCTGCCGGACACGAAGAGACCACCGCCCGATTTCACAGCGACACCTTTTTCAACGACGCGTTCCCCCCGTCGCCAGACACCCGAAATAAGTCCACGCAGCTTCTGCCCTTCATAAGGGCTGTAGCCCGCAGCATCGTGAAGATCAGCCGCATGAAGGGTGGTCGTTGCGGAGGGGTCGATTGCTACTATGTCCGCATCGAATCCAACGTCGAGCGATCCCTTCTTCGCGAGCCCGAATACGCGAGCCGCATTGCTCGCCAGCACTTCAACCGCGCGCGCTCGCGTAAGCCACGCGCCCTCGCCAATAGCAGCATCAATTATCAGCGGCACCATGGCCTCCAAGCCGGGGAGACCCGCTTTCGCGCCCTCAAGCCGATCCACAGGTTTCGATGCTGGGCCGTGACCGCAGTGATCGCTACCGATGGTGTCAACGAGCCCGGCCGCCGTCATCTGCCGCATGAAATCTCGATCTGCCTGACTCCGCAACGGCGGTAAGACGAAGCCCTGGCCGCCGGGAGGCGCAGAATTCTCGTCAAGGAAGAGATAGTGAGGACACGTCTCTACATAGACTTCGCCCCCTGCTTTCCGCGCCGCTGTTGCCTCGCGCATGCTTTCTTCACACGACGTATGCACAACGTAAAGGGGAGCCCTGACTGCGCCTGCAATAACGCCGGCGGCACGGACTGACGCCCCTTCGATGGCGGCAGAGCGCCATTCGTTGAGTTGCTGAGGCGTCTCCCTTTGGCCCACACCAAGTCGAAGCAGTTCGTCGACGACGTCACCAAGTTCAGCATGGATCAGCGTGAGCAGTCCCGCGCTCTTTGCGTAGACGAGCGCCGAAGTGAGATCACCAAGGCTACTTTGCATCTGCTTGTCGGGATGAGCAAGAAAAACCTTGATGGAGATTGCTCCAGCCGCTGCAGCCGCTAACACATCCTCAACAGGCCGCGATCTGTCCCAACGTACGTGCGCAGCAAAGTCAGCAGTGCCGCGTTCTCCTTCGCGGGACATCCTCACAATTGCCTCTGCAGAAGACTCTCCAACCTCAGGATAAAGCTGGTTACAAATAGTTGTAACGCCGCCAAAAACGGCAGCGTTCCCTACCGTCGCAAACGTCTCATCGTGAATCGGGTGAACGTGCGCATCGATGGCACCCGGCATCAGTTCGAGCCCAGAGAGATCAACGATGTTGCCACCGCTGGCCTCACCTGCCTGCCTCATCTCAAGAATCCGCCCGTCCCCGACAACTAAATCAATAGGTCCGCGATCTGGGTCTGCAAATAAGCACGCACCCCGGAGAATCTCAACCATGGGTGGCACGCAGTTCCAGTAGATCGATGAGCTCGTTGAGTTCCTCGATCGTCTTTCTATCGACTGCCTTGCTCGGGGTTCGCACAAGCGGGGTACCGATGATGCCGCGCTCAAAGAAGAGTTGCTTACGGATTGAGACCCCGCCAACGCCCAACTGAGCCTCGAACCGGATTATCGGCAGATACTGATGGAAAATACTCCGCGCAGCCGCACGATCTCCGCCGCGGAAATGGGTACATATCTGCGCAAGGATCTCTGGGAATGCGAACCCCGTCATAATCCCAACCGCTCCGCGGTTCAACTCTTCGTAAAGGCTAACTCCGCCCAAGCCTCCAAAGCAGAGCAAGTCTGGTGCATTGTCTAAAACCGCCGTCACCTTGGGCGGACTCGGTGCCTCCTCCACTTTGACCGCAAATACGCCGTCAATTTGGGCAAGCTCCCCGAAGAATGCTCCTGGCATGACGACGTTCGTCGTCACTGGCTCGTCTTGAACTACAACAGGAATGCCGCTTGCCATCGCTACCTGTCGGTAGTGCTCGAGAAGTCCGGGGCCAACCGCGCTGTTTCGGGGCGGGGCAATCATCACAGCGGTGGCGCCAGCCTCTGCCGCCGCTGCGGTTCGAGCCGTCGCCACAGTGGTCGATTCAGAAGTGACACCGGCGATCACGTGAAGCCGATCGCCTGCAGCATCCACATACGCTTTGAGAACGCTGTCACGCTCAGTGTCTAGGAGCTTATGCGACTCGCCCATGATGCCGAGAGGCACAACTGCGCTGCACCCTGCTTCAAAAGCCGTCTCGACAATGGCGCGGATCCCTGCGAAATCAATTCTTTCGTCTTGGTCGAACGGTGTCAGGGCGATATGCGCGACCCCATCGAGTTCCTCAATGTTCTTCCGCATTTTGTCTCCTTCAGATTCCTTGTGTTGCGATTAGTTGGTTTCAGCGCGATCTATACAGCTGGCTCTCGAGAGACAACTTTTCCGCTCTTGACAACGATGATTCGAGGCGGGCGGCGAGCAATGGCGTCGCCCACGTTCATCGCATCAACAGCGAAAAAGTCCGCGATAGTGCCAACTCCAATCGTCGGCGAAGGAGCGGCACCCACGAGCTTCTGACCATTGATTGACGCGATCTCTAGTGCGAGACCCAACTCTGAATCCGAACGCAACCCCGTACGCACGGCGAGCAGCCACGCGCGCTCCAGCATGTCGCCAGTTCCGAATGGTGACCACGTATTGCGAATGCTGTCGTTCCCCGCAGTCAATAGAACGCCGGCATCCGTGAGTGTTTTGACTGGCGGTGGCGGGTCGTTGTGCGCGATACAGGTCGTTACAGAGACTCCCGAGGAGGAGAGCATTTCGATGAGTTGTGCCTGTCGACGGTCACTGACCTGACCAAGCGCAATGGCATGGCTGATGTTTACTCTGCCCGCCAGCCCTTCCACTCGCGCGCGTTCGCAGATGAGGTCGAGTTCCCATGCTCCGAGTTCTCCCGGATCATGAAGGTGGATATCGATGGCAACCCCAGTTGCGACCGCGAGGCCGAATACACGATTCAAATGTTCCACAGGATCGCGCTCCGCACCGGCTGGATCGATGCCACCGACAACTCGCGCACCAAGGGAGATCGCTTCGTGCAGCAAAGAATCGACCCCGGGTTCTCCAAGAATTCCTGACTGCGGGAACGCAACCTGCTCGATCGAAATGACATCTGCATACGTTTCTGCGATTTCCGCTATTACTTCAACACCTGCCAAGCCGACTTCAGAGTCGATCTCTGTATGGGTGCGGACTGCGGTTGTACCCAGGGAAACCATTTGCTCGACCAGCGCAGAGCTGTTCTTTACGCTCGGCATTCCTAGCCCACGACGGAGTTGGTGGTCAATCCGAACGCGGTCCGCCACGCTGAAGCCCGTGACGTGCGAATGCCACGGTTGCCCGAGCAGTGTCTTATCTAGGTGACAATGTGCGTCGACGAGCCCCGGAAGGATAAGTGCACCCTGTACGTTCTCTACGCTGACCCCTGGAGGTGCGTCGATAGCTGTCGCGATCTCCGCAACTGTGGAACCCACAATAAGGATGTCGTGAGCAGCACCGTTGGCATGATCGAGCCTGGCGTTTTTGATCAAGAGACGCGTCTCTGTTGTCATTGTCTTGCCGTTCCCCTTCAACGTTTTCGAAGATCCACCTTGAGCAAAATGAGGATCGGCTATTAGGTGACTTTGCTAAGGAAGTCACGAGTTCGCTGCTCTTGCGGGTCGTCGAAGATCTGTGCAGGCTGTCCCTGTTCGACGACCTGTCCACGATCGAACATGATGACCCTGTCTGCGATCTCTCGGGCGAATCTCATCTCGTGAGTAACAAAGAGCATGGTGATGCTTGTGTTGAACGCAAGATCTCTGATCACCTCAAGCACTTCGCCCACCAGCTCTGGGTCTAGCGCGGAAGTGACTTCGTCAAAAAGAAGGACCCGTGGCTTCAACGCAATAGCTCGTGCGATCGCGACGCGCTGCTGCTGGCCACCTGACAACTGCCATGGCCGGTCACTCGCCCGATCCCGCAATCCAACTCGTTCCAGATTTACGAGTGCTTGAGATTCCGCCTCTTCAACAGACATTCCCCGCACACGGATGAGGCCCTCTGTGACGTTTCCCAGAACTGTCATATGCGGAAACAGATTGAATTGTTGAAAGACCATGCCTAGCGAACCACGCATCGAACGAAGATGCTTCTCGGTGGCGTCCACTTCGTGACCGTTCTTTTGCATACGCCACAGCGGAGTGCCGTCAATGAGGACTTGGCCACTATCTGGTCGCACTAGCGTCATCAGAATGCGAAGAATTGTGGTCTTGCCTGACCCACTCGGACCGATAATCACGGCTTTTTCGCCGATCCCTACTTCGAGATTGAGACTGTCGAGCACGGTCTTGTCGTATTTTTTGACAACGTCCTTAAACTCAACCATCGGTCGGTCTGGGTTCATCACGACCGGCATGGTCCAGTTGCTTTTGATTTCACTCACTGTTTTCTCCGTCTCACTTCACACTCACGCCTTCACCAATTGCTGGCGATTGCGTGAAATTCGTTTCTCCAACTTCCTGATCAGCGCTGTTGCTGCGACGCTGACAACGAGGTACAGCACGCCGACCAGGGTGAACGGTTCAAGGTAGCGATAGGACTGTTCGCCCAAGCGCAATGCGGTTCCAAGCAGCTCGACTGTTCCGATCACAGCGACATAGGCGCTCAACTTGAACGCTAAGTTCGCGTAGTTTCCGAGCATCGGAATCACGGGAGGAATTGCTTGCGGAAGAATGACTCGCACCCAGGTGTGTCTTTTGGAGAGGTTGATCGCCGTACACGATTCCCACTGACCAATCGGTACAGAATCAATACCCGCGCGAAACACCTCGGCCATATAGGCACCGATAAACACGCCGAGACCTAGCACCCCGCTTACCTCCGCGGAAAGCACAATTCCGAACTCCGGTAACGCGAAATAGATCAGATACAGCTGCACAAGAAAGGGAGTGTTTCGAAACACAACGATGTAGCCGTTGGCGATTGCCGACAGCACCCGTATTCGCATCGCAGAGACCACACCCGCGACGAGACCGCCGATGAGACCGATCGTCGTCGCGATTAAGGTGACAACAATAGTGACGCCGAGCCCCCTCAGTAGATCAGGAAGGATCGCGATCGCATAGCTCCAGTCCCAGTTCATGCGTCAACACCTCCAACAACAGTCGACTTGCGTCGGAATCGAATCGGTAAGGCTTTCCGCAGCGGACCAACTTGGGTCTTACGTTCGAGCCAGCTTGTCCCTAGCGTCAGCAGATAAGCGAGCAGCAAATAGATGAGACCGATGCTGATGAAAAGCTCCAGTGAGTGTCCCTCGCGGGTTCTCAATTCATTGGCCCGGAACGTGAGGTCTGCTAGGCCAATGAGTGAAACCACGGCGGTCTCTTTCAGCGTGTTCACAAGATGGTTTGCATAGGGCGGCAACATGATCGGCAGCGCCTGCGGAAAGGTGACGTATCTTAGTCGCGCCCACGGGCTGTGGTTAATCGCGATGCTTGCTTCCACTTGTCCCTGAGGAACTGACCGGATGCCGCCTCTGACAATTTCTGCGATGAATGCGCTTTGATTCAGGCCGATGACGAGCCACGCAGTAACAATCGTGGTGAGTTGCAGCCCGAGTAGCGGCAGAACGTAAAACGCCCAGAAGATGAGAACGATGACAGAGACTCCGCGGAAAAACTCTACGTAGCCCCAAGCAACTCCTCGGATGAAGGAGAACCTCGAGAGCCGAAGAGCTCCGACGATGATCCCAACCACGGTCGCGATCACGATGCTCCCCAGGAACACAATCAGCGTCGTGAGCGCGCCATTCGCTAGTGGAGCGACGAACTCTCCCCATGGTGCCGACATACCTAATGCTCCTTCTCGCTCAAGATGTGCTGCCTAAACCTGTGGACCTAGCCGGTCACGGTCGACATAGTGGAGTCGGCCGTGACCGGGTGGTTTCAGTCGCAGGTCGCGAGACTCGGGGAGTCGAGCAAACTAACGTCGTAGCCGTACTTCTCTGAAAGCTCCTGAATGAAACCCTCAGCCATGAGTTCGTCGAGGTATTCGTCGTAGAGTTTCGCGAAATCAGCGTCTTCATTCCGCAGCGCGGTCGCTTGCGCGAGGATGGGCAAATCGGGAACTACTTTGGTGATCTCGAACTCTCCTGGATTGTTTTCCTTGAGCGCGCCCAGCGTTTCGATCGGAGCCACAAACGCATCTACACGGTCCGTGCGAAGCGCGTCGATACCGCTCTGTCGATCCGGCAGGATGACGATGTTGTCAGAGCCACCCAATATCTCAATGGCGACTCGTTCCTGAGTTGTAGCGCCTTGCGTTCCCAGCCGTGCGTTCGCGGCTTTGATGTCAGCGAGGCTACTCAACCCGAGCGGGTTTCCTTCACGGACAGCGAAGGCGAAAGCGAGCACGTGGTCCGGCTTCGTGAACGTCATCACTGGACAACGCTCGGCATTAGGAGTCATTGCCGCGACTACGATGTCTGAGCGTTTGGCCTGGAGCGCTGGCACCATTCCCGGGTAGTCAGTGATCAAAGCTTCGAACTCGGTGACTCCCATCCGTTCCAGAATCTCCGTCATGACCTCGAAGCTGTATCCGCCCAGCGAGCCATCGCTGTTCACAAAGGAATTGGGCGGGGAGTCAAGTCCGCCAAAGACCGCGCCGCGCTCTTTCATTTGTGTCAGCAAAGCCGGCTCGCCGTTACTGTCTTCAGGCTCAGTTTCCGTAGCGCACGCCGCCACGCTAAATGCGAGCATGAGCGCTCCAGCTGCTGCAATTGCCTTGATGCGACCCCTGCTGGTCGACTTTTTACCTCTAATCATTTATCCAATTCCTAAACCTCATCGTTCATTCCTGGATTTTTCAAGCGGCTCTCTGCATCCATCACAACGATGGTCAGTTATGGGAACCAAAAAGCGCGTTTGGCTCAAAATATATTATACGAAATGGATATGTCAACCGCTGCGAGGCCAATTTCTCGCTGTTTTCAGTCAGCCATTCAAGCGACCAACGCTAAAAGTATGTTATTTTATAATCTCGAAAGTGGCGAGATTCAGGTAGATCTGGGATAGGGTTTAATGAATTACTTTCACTCTTCGTATCGATTGCTTCGAAAGGTATGGTCGATAGCTGATGGCGACGCAGGAAAACCGACGTCAACGCGAGCGGGCGCAGCCCCCACTCGCTACTGTGTCGCTCGTTGATACCGTTCACGCTCAATTGCGACGAGAGATTCTCGAAGGGATTCAGCGGCCAGGTTCGTCTCTCTCGGTGTCCGCGACGTCCACTCGGTTAGAGGTCAGCGCAGTTCCCATACGTGAAGCCCTTCGACGGCTCGAAGGAGAGCGGCTCGTAAGATTCGAACCCAACATTGGCGCCATAGTTGCGCCGATCTCTCGTGAAGACCTTAGGGACGTGTACGAGACGCGGCGAATTGTCGAGGCTGGAGCCATTCGCGTTGTGGTTGAAACGGACGCAGTCGACAAGCTTCATCTTCGCGAGGTGTTCGACGAAATGTCGGAGGCCTATCACGACCTCAACCACGTCTCTGCTTATGCGCTTCACCGAGAATTTCACCAGCTGATTGTGGCAACGACTACCCAGCCTCGGCTGAACAGCATGGCGCGGTCACTTCTCGATGCCTCAGACCGCTACCTTCGCTTGGTTCCGGGGCTCCCTAGCGAGGCCGATGTGCTCGTCAAGCTTCATGGGGACATCGCGGAGGCAGTCCTGAATTCCGATGCTGAAAGTGCATACGCTGCAAGTGTCCGCCACATGGATTACTCCCTGGAGCGGCTCGAAACTCGAAATTTCGCCCACCAGTTTCCGCCCCTGAGCTGAGCCGAGCGTATTGTGTGCGTGTCACGACGACTCGTAACGCGGTAGCACCAGGGTGCTAGGTAAAAACTACTCAGCGCAGTAAAGCGGGCGCTCAGTAGGCTGGGCACCATTAGTCGCTTTCCGAGGAGTGAAAATGAGCATCGAGACCAACCGCCTGCGTGCATTAGCCGCCGTGAGCCTTCTGAGTGTTGGTGTACTGACCGGATGCACTCCCCCGCCCGCAGAGCCCGGCACTCCGGCGGACGAACCCGACGCGACCGCGTCCGAGGCTCCGGAAGAAGAAGCAGCCAGCGGTCCGGAATGTCTCATCGGCGACTGGTACATCGCCGAAGACCAAATGCAGAAGTTCTACACCGCACTCAGCAACGCGAATGAGGGGCTCGACATCGCCGTGAGCGGCGGAACGGGGCTGGCGTTCACCGACACGACGTATACCTACACGCCTGACTTCTCGATCATTCTGCAAGTGTCGGGTGCTGAGGGCGAAGGAAGCATCACGGGCGGCATCAATGGCGACTATTCGGCCACTGACTCGGAGATCACGACATCGCACGAAGAAAGCAATATCGCGATGACGGTCACTGTTTCTGGAATCACGATCGACGGCACCGACCTCACCAAGTCGTTCCTGGCCAGTGCTCCTATCAACTCTGCGCCCTACGAGTGCGGGGATGAAGGCCCGGTCCTTCAGTTCGACACCGGTGAAGGCAATCCTCGCGTGCCCATCCAACTGACCGCCGCGGGCTAAGAGCCAGCATTCTGGGCCGGCAACGGCTCTCCCACGCTAACGCTGGGGCGCTGCTCGGTGCGCTCCAGCGTTATTTCTTGCACAGCTCGCAGAGTGTCAACTGCCTCGCAGCGCGGAGAGCGCCTAGAGGCCCGAGTAAGCGTGCAATCCCTTGAAGAAGAGATTCACGATGGTGAAGTTGAAGACGATCGCCGCAAAGCCCACGATGGCAAGCCACGCGGAACGCGAGCCCCGCCAGCCACGAGTTGCTCGGGCGTGAATGTAACCAGCAAAGATGGTCCAGATGATGAAGGTCCAGACTTCTTTCGTATCCCACCCCCAGTAGCGGCCCCAGGCGCTATAGGCCCAGATTGCACCAGCGATCAGGGTGAAGGTCCACATCACAAAGCCAACGACCGTGAGCCGATAGGCAAGAGTTTCGAGTCGTTCAGCGGGCGGAAGCGTATCCAAGAGGCGCAGCTTGAGCGCTTTTCCTGCTTCGCGCCGAGCTTGCAGCAACTGCACAATCGAGAGCCCAGCGGCGAGAGCGAAGAATCCGGTGCTCAAACTGGCAACGAAGACATGGATGATGAGCCACACCGACTGCAGCGCCGGAGGAAGGGGCACCACGGCCACGTAGAAGCTTGAAGTTGCGACTCCGAGCGACAGCAAAGAGAAGCCCGTGATGAACGCGCCGAGAAAGCGCAGGTCTTGCCAGAACTGCACGACCAAGAACACACCGACGATGAGGGCGGTCGCGGTGAGGGTGAACTCGAACATGTTCGCCCATGGCACCCGCTGCGCTTCGACCCCTCGTGCGACAACAGCGAGAACGTGAAGCGCCCACGCCAAGACAGTAAATGCCATGGCTAGGCGCAACGACTTCGGCGAACGCTGAGCGTGAGTTACCTCGCCAGCAGCTGCCGAGCGACGTGCCAAGTCAACGGCGAACATCACGAACGCCAGCGTGTAAATCGCCATCGCCGAATACACCGCGATCACGGAATACGGCACAAGAATCTCGGTCACGAACTCACCCTAACTGTCAGTTTCTGGGAATGCTTATCGGCAAACTCTGTCACGGCAGCCTCGAGGTTGGGGTCGTCTCCGCGAGCAAGCGCGGCGTACTGGATTGTTGTCGTGCCAGAATCATCGGTCGTTGCCGCTACCCACATGCGGCGGCGTGGAATGAACAGGCTCGTCACGAGCCCTGCCACAACCAAGATCGAGAATAGGAGCACGGGCAGTTCAGACGGGTCATGGTGCACGTCGAGCGACACGAATCGCGGGATGCTCGTGAGCTCCACACTGCCCAAATCGTTGGGCAAGTCGAGCCGATCACCCGGAGTCAAACGCAGGGTTTCGGCATCCGCGGTGCGGCCCGCGATCTGGTCAAGGGAGTCTGTGTTGAGCGCGTAGGCGTTGGTGCCCTGACCGTTGTCGAGCCCAAGATCACCCTCGTAGACCTCCAAGGTGAGCACGGGTGAAATCAGGTCGGGATACACCGACGCCAATGCCCCTGAGCTGAGCTCTCCGCGCGTGGGATAGAGAAAACCGAGCATTCCCACTTGTTCATCGAGGCCGTCCGGAATCTTGATTACGCACGTGCTGCCGAGGTTCGAGTCGAATGGAAGGCAGGCCGTGGGCTGCGACCACACGATTTTCTCGTTGGCATCGCGCACGGTCAAGATCGGCGCATAGCCATTTCCGAGGAGGTACACGTTGGTGTCACCGACGGCCAACGGCTCATTGACCTTGATTTGGCCGGACGTCGAGGCCTCGCCGCGCAACGTGGTCGTCACGTTCGCTGTGAAGTCGATCGCTTGGCCGATTGCATCACGGTTCTGCTGTTCGTAAACGGGCACAAAAGAATCGAGCGCGATGGAGTACGGCTCGAGCGCAGAATCCGCAAAGAACCGGCCCGGATTGAACGAGTCATAACTGGCAAGCGAATTGCTGAAGGCATAGCCCTCCACAACGACGCGCTGACCGGTGTACCCAAAGCCACCGCCGATACCAACCGCGACAAGGACCCCGACAAGCGCCGCGTGGAAGACCAAGTTTCCGGTCTCGCGCAGATACCCACGTTCTGCGCTCACCGAGTCTCCATAGAGCTCGGTGCGATAACGCTGCGAGCGAAGCAGACGTCGAGCGGATTCGATCGTGGTCGCCGCATCCGCCTCAGTCGTGCGCGTCGTGAACCCCTGAAGGCGAGAAAGCCGAGCCGGAGTGGTGGGCGGACTGGCCCGCAATGCATCGAAGTGGTGCTTGGTGCGCGGCAGCACACAGCCAATCAAGGAAATAAACAGCAAGAGATAGATCGACGAGAACCACACCGAGGTGTACGTCGTAAAGACCTGGAAGAAGTCCAGCACGGCCGCGGTGTCTGGGTAGTTTCGCCGGTAGGCGATCACTCCGTTGGGGTCAGAACTGACCTGAGGCACGAGCGAGCCCGGGATTGCTGCGACCGCCAACAGCAAGAGCAGAAATAGAGCCGTGCGCATGCTTGTGAGCTGGCGCCAGAAGAACCGCGCATAGCCAACGAAGCCCAGCTTCGGTTGTGAGATTGTGCTCTGGGGCGCTGGCGCATCCATGTGGTCGCTCGGTCGCGTCGAATCACCACCGGTGCCCGAATCAGAGGATCGTGTCGAAACCACCGATCACCGCCCCCAAACTTGTCACTATCAAACGCCACACTCCGGTGACCATGAGCACTCCGATCAGCACGAGCAGTGCTCCACCAATCAGATTAATGATGCGGATGTGGCGACGCATCCATGTGACCGAGCTCGTCGCCCAGTTCAAGCCGAGCGCTACGAGAAGGAACGGGATGCCGAGGCCCAGACTGTACGCAACGCCAACGATAGCTGCCCGAGCGGGATCACCCTCATCCAGGACCATGCTGCCGACCGCGATGAGAGTGGGGCCCACGCACGGAGTCCAGCCGAGCGCGAAGACGATGCCGAGCAGGGGCGCTCCCGCGAGGCCGGTAGCGACTTTCATCTTTGGCCGAATCGTGCGCTGCGCGAAAGTGACCTGTCCAATGAAGACCAGCCCCATCACGATCACGAGTGCTCCCGCGATGCGGGTGATGAGGTCGAGCCACGGACGCAAAAGCAACCCAGCAGTGCCGAACAGCACAGTGAATGCGACGAACACAATTGTGAAGCCAAGGATAAATAAGCTGACGCCCAAGACGAGACGCCGAGTGCTGCCCTTGTCTTCGGCGCTAGTGAAACCACCGATGTAACCGAGATAACCGGGCACGAGCGGAAGAACGCAGGGCGAAGCGAAGGACACTAAGCCAGCAAGCAACGCGATGGGTAACGCGAGAAGAAGGTTGCCGCCGAGAATGAGCTCGCCGACAGGGCTCGACACTACTGGCCCTCAGCGAGGACCGAATCGATCATCGCCGCCAAAATGCTGGGGTCACGAATCAGGCCACTGATCCGAGCAGCGACGCGGCCTTCACGATCAACAACGAGGGTTGTCGGCACGGCGTTGGGGGGCACTGAGCCCGCAAAAGCCAGCTGAACTCCAGCCGTATTGGCGTCGACTACCGACGGGTACGGCACCGCAAATTCGTCGGCAAAGTTGCGAGACGTTTCTGCAGAGTCAGAGACATTCACACCGAGGAAGGCAACATCGGTGTATTCAATGCTGAGCGCAGCCAAGTCGGGGGCTTCGAGCCTGCACGGTGGGCAACTGGAATACCAGAAGTTCACGACGTACACCGAACCAGTGAAGTCATCGCTTGAGACATCGCCACCGGTATCGAGGGTGGCGTCAAAACTCACCGGAGCATCGCGATCGGCGGCCACAATTTCGACCGTCGAGCCGTCGCCCGAAATATAGCCCTCATCCGAACCGTTCCGGTATTGCTCAGCGAGAGTCTCGCTTCCGCTAGAACAGGAGACCGTGACAAGAACGGAAAACGCCACAACTACGGCGATGAGACGGCGGTTCACACTGCTCCTAGATCGATGGATGCTGCCAACAATTCTCCCGCAGGTTCCTGATAGTCAACCTCGACGAACTCGTCACCCTCGCGGGCCAAGGTCGTAATGCTTGAAAGCGTGCAGCGACGCTTGCGAGGATCGTGCGCAAGTCGCATCTTTTTGACGGAACGCGCGACCATCACGATCGGCATTTGGTGACTGACCATGACGACTTCGCCGCCATCTGCTGCCTTCCATGCCTCATCGATGGCTTCGAGCATCCGCGCTTCGACACTCAGGAAGGCTTCGCCCCAACTGGGCTTCAGAGGGTTGATCAGTTGCGGCCAGGCGCGGGGGTTGCCGAGCACGTGCGGAAAACGAAAACGGCTACCTTCGAACCAGTTGTAGGGTTCAACGATTCGCTCTTCGGTCGTGATGGCCAGACCGTAGCGATCCGACCACGGCTGCGCGGATTCTTGGGCGCGCTGCAGAGGGCTGGCGTAGAGCGCGGTGAGGGGCCGATCGACGAGGCTTGCGGCGGCGACATCCGCCATTTCGTGACCGAGTTCGCTGAGGTGATACCCGGGGAGACGGCCATAGAGAATGCGGTCAGGATTGTGCACTTCACCATGGCGGACAAGATGGATGAGGTCTGCTGGCACGGTATTCAGTCTACGTTGACTGCCATCCGCACTTTCTCTCGCGTTATCCCTTGTAAACTCGGCGCTGTGACTACACGCACCCTTATTAAGAACCTGGCCGCAGCGACCGACGGAGCTATCTCTGTTTCGGGGTGGGTCGATAAGGTTCGAGATCAAAAGAAGGTGCAGTTTGTCGTGCTGCGCGACGAGTCGGGTGCGGTGCAGCTTGTTCACCCCCGCTCGTTCAACGAAGACGGCACCCCGGCCGAGGACCCCCTCGCCGAGATCATCTCGGGGCTTGCTCAGGGCACCTTCCTCACCGCGAGCGGTGAGCTGAAGCACGACGACCGCGTGAAACTCGGCGGCGTTGAGATCAAGCTTGCCGCGATCGAGATCGCCGCTGAGGCCATCCCCGAGACGCCGATTGCGGAAGACACCAGCGTCGACAAGCGCATGGACTGGCGCTTCCTCGACCTTCGTGTACCGCGCAACAACCTGATCTTCCGCATCCAGACCACGCTCGAGCACGCGTGGCGCACCTACTGGGTCGAGAACGACTTCATCGAGGTCCATACCCCCAAGCTCATG
>Ga0209344_10001708_pt1 | contig 27441 bp, 24 predicted proteins | sample Cruoilmetagenom6_FD_187293 | JGI IMG/M metagenome (GOLD analysis project Ga0209344, IMG submission 187293) | Oil polluted marine microbial communities from Coal Oil Point, Santa Barbara, California, USA - Santa Barbara Oil Seep Sample 6 (SPAdes)... | ecosystem: Environmental > Aquatic > Marine... | reverse complement strand
GCCACCGCCGCCGCCACCGCCGCCGCCACCGCCGCCGCCGCCACCGCCGCCGCCACCGCCGCCACCGCCACCGCCGCCGGGACCACTGTCGCCTGATGTCGCTCGTGAAACGCGTGACCAGGTAGACACGACCGCGACAGGGCCCGCGCCGGAGGAGAGATGTGATGAAAGTGGATCAATGAGCGATGGGGAGGTGCAGATTGGTTGTCCGGCGCAAGCCGAAACTCAACGCTAGGGGTCGGTCATATAGTTGCGAGATGCGGCCTACGCATGCTTCCACTTTTGACCATGGATCCCGAGCAAATGATCTAACACTTTGAAAAGATGGCGCGGCGTGCAGTCTGCAGCGAACCTGTCTCTGCCTCAATTTCCCTGTTTTGTGGGAATTAACAGGGAAAACATCATTTTTTTCACCCATTTCGGGTAAATCAATCCGTTCATAACCGCGGTTTTCTGGGGGATACACGAGCGAATTCCCTGGTCCAAAGAACAGGGAATTCTTTTCGGCATAACAGGGAACGCCTTGCACGGAACAGGGATCGCGGCACGCAATATTAGCGAACGCATGTCATGACGATCAGGGAAAGGTGATAAGGGGAGCGCTTCGGTCTCTGGTCGACCTAGAAGGCAACGAGCCTCATGCGCGCAGCGGCGGTTGCCAACAAGAAAATTGCGTCAGAGCGTGCTGAGATCGCGACAAATGTTCCCTTTTTGTACTTCTCGAAGTTCAGACCCTCCCCATTTCGGTTTCGGGCAGGTAACTGAGCAGGGGCTTTCTTATGGCAAACTTCGAGACCAAACTTGTCGAACGCGATATCGGATCGCTTCGGCCTTGTTCGCGTAGCGCGCGCACGCATTCCAAAAAACAGGTTCGGCAAATTTCAGACAGCATTGAGCGGTTCGGATTTACCAATCCGATCCTGATTTCCGATGATGGTGAAATCGTTGCCGGGCACGGCCGGTTCGAAGCAGCAAAGCTGCTTGGTTGGAAGGCGGTGCCGACGATTGCCCTGTCACATCTGTCTGGCACGGAAAGGCGCGCTTATGTGCTCGCCGACAACAAGCTGGCACTCAACGCTGGCTGGGATCAGGAAATTCTGGCGATCGAACTTCAGGCGCTTGTTGATCTTGAATTCGATACGGAACTGACAGGCTTCTCGATCGCCGAAATCGACTTTGTGCTTGATGCGGCAAATGAAGGCGATCCGGATGCCGAGGAACAGCCTGAAGATGCCGTGCCGGAAACTGGTGATGAGCCGGTGACTGTTCGCGGAGACATCTGGCAGCTCGGACGTCATCGACTGATCTGCGGCGATGCAAGGATGGCGGAAGACTATGCCGCACTGCTAGGCGACGAGGAGGCCGATCTCATGTTCACCGACCCTCCCTACAATGTGCCGATCAATGGCCATGTCTGCGGGCTTGGCGCTGTTCGTCACCGAGAGTTCGCGATGGGTACAGGCGAGATGTCCGAGCTGGAGTTTACCTCCTTTCTGAGTGATACGCTGGGCAAGGCTTCTGCTTGTGCAAAGGACGGCGCCATTGCCTTTGTATGCATGGACTGGCGGCACATGGGCGAATTGCTTGCAGCGGGCGCCGAGGCGTTCGACGAGTTCAAGAACCTGGTCGTCTGGAACAAGACCAATGGCGGTATGGGATCCTTCTACCGATCGAAGCATGAATTAATATTCATCTTCAAGAAGGGCGATGCTTCCCATACGAACAGCTTTGGGCTTGGTGATACTGGCCGCTACCGCACCAATGTCTGGGACTATGCCGGGATATCGAGCATGAGCGCATCGCGAGGAGATGAGCTCGAGATGCACCCGATTGTCAAACCTGTTGCGCTAGTTGCAGATGCTCTCCGCGACTGTTCACGCCGCGGCGAAACCGTCCTCGATCCCTTCGACGGTTCCGGCTCCACCCTTATCGCGGCGGAGAAGACAGGGCGCGCCGCCGGGATCATCGAATATGACCCGCTCTATTGCGACACGATCGTCAGGCGCTGGCAGAGCTTCACAGGCAAGCGGGCGGTACTGGATTCAACAGGACAGACCTTTGAGGAAAGGGAATCCGAGGTTGAGTTCGCTTCCGAGACGGAGGCGGCATAATGGCGAGGGGCGATGAGAAAGAAGCAACAAACCTGCCGGCAAACTATGAGGTGGGGTATGCAAAGCCGCCCGCCCAACACCGGTTCCAAAAGGGCAAGTCAGGCAATCCTTCGGGACGGCCGCGAGGGTCCAAATCAACAAAACCTAGCAGGCCTTCTGGGCCAAGAGCGGCCGACGATATCCTTTTGCAAGAAGCCTATCGCGCCATCACGGTTCGAGAAGGTGATCAGCTGATCGAGATGCCTGCTATCCAGGCGGTATTCCGGGCCATGGGCGTTTCTGCCATGAAAGGGAGCCGGCTGTCGCAACGAATGCTGGCTGAACTTGTGCGCGATGTCGAACAGGATCGGTTGAAAGTCCAACTTGAGAATCTCGAAAGTTTTCAGGAATACAAGCAAAGGTGGGATGAGGAAATTGAACGATGCCAGAAGGCGGGGCTACCGGACCCGGAGCCAATCCCGCATCCCGATGACATTATTCTCAATTTCAGCACAGGCGAAGTTGAGTTCTATGGTCCAAGGACCAAGGAAGAGAAGATCAAGTACGAGGCCATGATGGAAAGGCGCGATGAGGCCCAAGAGATCGTTAGTGAGATGAGGGAGCTACATGAAAAGGAAACCGACCCTCGGATGAAGGAGGTATAACTGTCCGAATGGATCCACGAACAGAAGATGTTTGACATGCTCAACGAAGCGATTGGATGGCGGTATCAGGAAGACCTCGATGACCGTTGCTACGAACCGGGAGCTACGCGAAAGGGTGATATGCAAAGGAAGTATGGGTTTAAAAAGCCGTTTTGAGTTTCGTGTACATGCGTCCACAATAAATACGAGGCAACGGATGGTCGACCGTTTCGGCGAGGATACTAACTTTGCAGCCGGGCGACTTTCGCCATATCACGCCAACGAGTAATCCGCGTTGTTAGAGAGTGTCCACATGGTATTCACCCCATCGTCGGGATCACGAAGGCGTTGGCCGCCTCGCCGACGCCGCCATCGGGCCAGCGCTGGGTGATCGTTTTGACCTTGGTCCAGAATTTCACGCCTTCCATGCCGTGCTGGTTGGTGTCGCCGAACGCCGAACGCTTCCAGCCGCCAAAGGTGTGATAGGCAACCGGCACCGGAATCGGCACATTGATGCCGACCATGCCGACATTAACCCGGCTTGCGAATTCGCGGGCCGCATGGCCGTTGCGCGTAAAGATCGCGACGCCGTTGCCATATTGGTGACCGCTGGCAAGCGCGAGGGCTTCCTCAAAATCCTTGGCACGGACCATCTGCAGGACCGGCCCGAAAATCTCTTCCTTGTAGCTTTCCATGCCCGGCTTCACATGATCGAACAGGGATGGACCGACGAAAAAACCCTTCTCATGGCCCTGCAGGCTGAACCCGCGGCCATCGACGACCAATTCTGCGCCTTCATCGACGCCGGTCTGGATCCAGTTTTCCACGCGCTGCTTATGCTCGGCGGTAACCACCGGGCCGTAATGCGCATCCGGATCGGTCGACACACCCACCCGCAATGCATCGATGGCCGGGAGCAATTTTTCGCGCAGCTTGTCCGCCGTGCCGTCACCCACCGGAACAACGACCGGAAGCGCCATGCAGCGTTCGCCGGCTGACCCGAAGGCTGCGCCTGCCAGATCGTTCACAACTTGATCGAGATCGGCATCGGGCATCACGATGCCGTGATTTTTTGCCCCGCCCATCGCCTGAACACGCTTTCCGTTCTCGGTACCGCGCTGATAAACATAATGGGCGATATCGGTGGAGCCGACAAAGCTGACCGCCTTGATATCATCATGATCTAGGATAGCGTCGACCATCTGCTTATCGCCATGGACAACCTGGAGGATGCCATCGGGAAGCCCGGCTTCCTTCATCAGTTCGGCGAGCCGGACAGGCACGGATGGATCACGCTCGGAAGGCTTCAGGATAAACGCATTACCGCAAGCGATGGCCACACCGAACATCCACATCGGGATCATCGCCGGGAAGTTAAACGGGGTAATGCCGGCAACCAGGCCAAGCGGCTGGCGCATCGAATAAACATCAATGCCCGGGCCAGCACCCTGCGTATATTCGCCCTTCAGCGCGTGCGGGATACCGCAGGCAAATTCGATCACATCCAGCCCGCGCTGAACATCGCCCACGGAATCGGCAATCACCTTGCCATGTTCAGAACTGAGCAGTTCGGCCAGCTCATCCATATGCGCCTCAACCAGCGCCTTGAACGCAAACATCACACGCGCACGTTTTTGCGGATTGGTCGCCGCCCAGGCAGGCTGCGCATTGTTCGCAACATCGATTGCCTTTTGCAGCTCCTCGCCCGTACCCAGCGAAACCTTCGCCTGCACTTCGCCGGTGTTGGGATCCCAAATCTCGTGCTGGCGTGATCCGCCGCCAGCTGCATTGCCACCAATGAAATGCTCCACTGTTCGCATTATTTCGTACCTTTAGAAATTTACTGGAACCGATCATTCTGGCGCGCCTTCATCTCTTCCGAAGGCCGCCACGGAGCTGAAACTCGCCTCAAACATAGCAATCACATGGAGAGTGAGAAACTAAAAGAAACCCAATGCATTTGGGTCGTAACTAACGAGCAAGTTCTTCGTCTGTTGATAGTGATCGAGCATCATTTTGTGATTTTCGCGGCCGATTCCGGAACCCTTGTATCCGCCAAAGGCTGCGTGAGCCGGGTACGCGTGATAGCAGTTAACCCAAACTCGACCAGCTTCAATTCCTCGCCCAAATCTGTAGCAGCGATTAACGTCTCGGCTCCACACACCTGCGCCCAGCCCATAAAGTGTGTCGTTGGCAATCTCGAGCGCTTCGGCTTCGTCCTTGAACGTTGTGACGGAAACGACAGGCCCAAATATTTCCTCCTGAAACACCCGCATATTGTTGGTGCCCCTGAGAATGGTTGGCTGCACATAGAATCCATCGATCAAATCGCCATCTAGCTGAGTTCGCTCGCCGCCTGTCAGTACTTCTGCACCTTCCGAACGCCCAATATCAAAATAGTTGAGAATTTTGTTTAACTGTTCCGCAGAAGCTTGTGCGCCGAGCATCGTTTCGGGGTCGAGAGGGTTCCCCTGCTTGATTGCTTTCACGCGGCTCACTGCTTTTTCCATGAAGCGCTCGTAAATACTTTCTTGCACCAACGCCCGACTGGGGCAGGTACAAACTTCACCTTGATTCAGCGCAAACATCGCGAATCCTTCGAGAGCCTTATCGAAAAAACTATCGTCTTCTCGTGCCACATCATCGAAGAAGATGTTGGGTGATTTGCCCCCCAGTTCCAGTGTAACCGGGATCAGGTTTGCACTGGCGTATTCCATGATCCGTCGGCCAGTGATTGTCTCGCCCGTGAACGCGATTTTTGCGATCCTTGGGCTTGATGCCAAAGGTTTTCCGGCTTCAAGACCAAATCCGTTGACGATGTTCAAAACCCCGTCGGGAAGTAAATCCTGAATGAGTTTCGCGAGCACCATTATGCTGGCCGGTGTTTGCTCTGCAGGTTTTAGTATCACGCAGTTGCCTGCAGCCAGCGCAGGCGCCAGCTTCCACGTTGCCATGAGAATGGGGAAATTCCACGGGATAATTTGGCCTACAACGCCCAGCGGCTCGTGGAAATGATACGCGATTGTGTCATGATCGACTTCCGAAATCGTACCTTCCTGGGCCCTCGTGCAACCTGCGAAATAGCGGAAATGGTCGATTGCCAATGGAATATCAGCCGCTCGGGTTTCTCGGATCGGTTTGCCGTTGTCCCAAGTGTCGGCCTGAGCAAGCAGTTCCAGATTCTCTTCCATGCGATCCGCGATCCGATTTAGGATCACCGATCTCTCAGCCGCCGAAGTTCGCCCCCATTTTTCGCGGACAGCATGGGCTGCATCCAGTGCCAGTTCGATATCGTCGCCCGCTGATCGGGCTACTTCACATATCTTGCGTCCGGTGATTGGCGACACGTTGTCAAAGTACTTACCCTGGATAGGAGCAACCCATTTACCTCCGATGAAATTGTCATATCGTGGGTCGAAGGGGGATGTGCCTGGGGTCTTCGTTTGTTCAGGTGCGTTCATAATGTCCTCCTGGGAGATGAATAGATGCCGACTGTTTCAAGAACTGGGCGACAATCACGAATTAGATTGAAGGAGGTGGCGTAAAGCCAAGCAACTCACCGCCTCCGATTTCCGCCAGCGGCGCCAACGCGTGAAGTTCAGTGCGAACATCGAGCACGGTTGGCCCCTTTTGTTTGAAGGCCTTATCGAGTGCGCCTTCGATGTCGTTGGGATGATCTACTCGGAGACCAGAAGCACCCATGGATTCAGCCATGGCGACAAAATCGACATCGCGAAACTTCCACAGGTCTCCATGCCGGTGCGTCAACTCACCACCATAAGCACTCTTATAGATGTCAATCTCTTGGTTTAATGAGCAGTTGTTGTTGACCACGAAAACGCAATTTAGGCCCCAGCGAACTGCGGTTTCTATCTCTACGGCATGATACCAGAATCCACCATCGCCTGTGAACAACACCGTCGGTCTTTCGGGACAGGCGAATTGCGCGCCAATCGTGGCGGGCACCCCCCAGCCAAGAGAGCCAGCAGCACGAATAAAGGATTGTTTTGGGTGATTGAGATCGATCAATCCCGCGCCCCACATACCCGAATGCCCTGTATCCACTGCCACCAAGGCATCGGATGGGAGTATGCGTGAAAGTTCGGTGCAGAGCCGTTCTGGACGAATTGGGATTTGCTCCGATGTCAGCAATTCGGCAACTTCTTCGCGCCAGCTGCCAATTATAGTCTGTACCCGTGCTAGCCAATCTTTGTGAGAGGGCAGGTCGGTTGCTCGCTGCGCCTCGAAAAACTGATGAAGAACGGATTTTGCGTCGCCTAGAATACCGAACGTATTTGGGTAGTGACGCCCAATTTCCCCCGCACAATTGTCTATTTGGATAATCGGCGTCTGTTTTTTGGGCAAAAGCCAATTGCACGTCACCTGATTGCCTGTTGCACTTCCAACATAAATTACGAGGTCGGCCTCGAACAGCGCCAGGTTTGCTGGCTTGCGGGAGTACATGCCGACAGTGCCGACATGCAGATAATGTGTAGCGGGGATCAGATCTTTTCCGTTGATGGATGTCGCCACCGGAATATTGAGCGCTTCCGCTAGCGTTATCAGTTCGTCCGACGCCCCCGACACTCGCGCGCCGCCGCCGGCGACAATTATGGGACGATTCGCCGAGGCGATCATGTTCAAGGCATGCTTGATCCTTTCGGGATCGCCAAAAGCCCGAAATTCGGGAACGGATATTGGTGAAGATGGGAATTCGCCGTCATGTTCAAGTAGATCCCGCTCAATCTCGCCAACGTGATTTGGGAGTGACAAATGCGTGGGGCCGGGAGTGTCCGAAACCGACTGCCGAAATGCCAAGGGGAGTGCTGTCGGTAACTCTTCGACATCTTGTATCGTACCACGCCATTTTGTGACGGTGTCGAAGACTTTGGCTTCATCTATCTGCTGATAGGTGTTCCGATTGGCCGTAGTAGCTGTCGGCGCCCCTGTGAGTGCCACAACGGGTGTTTTTGACATGAAGGGCTCTCGCAACCCGGCTGCAAGGTTCGATGTGCCGATAACTTGCGACATGCAAACACCTGGGGCCCGTTTTGCTCGGGCATATCCATCGGCCATATATGCTGCGGATTTCTCGCTATGTGTCAGTATTCGTCGAATAGATGTTCCCTTGTCCATCTCAGCTAGAGCGACACTCAGGATTGTGGGAACGAAGAAAATTTCGGTGACCCCCCAACTTTCTAGCGAGTGTGCGATATACTTTGCTGCGGTTATTTTCCCGGCCATATTTTGTCCTTCATTCGAAAACCAGCTTATGATAATGAATCAAAAAGTGGTATACCATATAACAACAAGCGATCAAGGCACCTTGACTGAATCAGCCGTGGCTTGTTGGACGGACGTTTTGCCGGCTCAGGCGGGTTATCTGCGTTTTGATCGAGTATGGGAGGCGACGATATGAACGGTCATGGCAATCAGGTATCAATCCGCAGAATTGAACCCGTTACGATGGGTGAACAGGTATATTCGGATCTCAAGGGATTGCTGATGACGGGCGCGTTCGAGCCCGGCAGCAAATTGTCGTTGCGTCCTTTGGCGAAACAATTTGGCACAAGCAGCATGCCGGTCCGGGATGCGATGCGCAGGTTGGCAGCAGAGGGTGGATTGAGACTGACTCGGGAGCGGGGTTTCGAAGTGCCGTTCTATGGACCTGAAGAGTTTGAGCGCCTTATGGCGTTGCGCGCTGATATTGAATCCATAGCGATATCCCATGCAGGAAATCATATGGGCCAGGCGGGACAGTTAGCGCCTCTTTGGGAGCTTGCTCTTTCGTTTGAACGAGAGAGTCGCAAGGCCGCGCCGGACGGAAAATTGCTACAGAAAATCAATAAAGATCTGCACTTCGCGCTGTATGGATTGTGCCAAGAGCAATTTTTGATCGACACGATCGAGCGGCTCTGGATGATGGTCGGTCCGACCGTAAGCCTTTATTTTCAGGCGCAGGCCAAACCCGCCGAACTTGCCCGAGCGAATAAGCATCATCGGGTTATTATTGAAGCCTTGGAAGAAGGGGACTTTACAGCTGCGATGGCAGCTTTGAAACGCGACATTCTCGAGGGGGCGGCTGTCATTGTAGAATGTGGCGATTTTGCCAAATAGGGCCCGGAATAGAAAAGCTGTATCGTTGTTGTGCTATGGAATAAGCATTGGTTTGAGGATCGAAGAGGGCCGGACACATTGCTCAAAAGCCGATTGAATATTTGTTAGCGGGTACTCCGCTTCCGCTGGCACAATCACTTCGCAGGGGATCAATTTGCGTTCGAGCAATGACAAGGCAATATCCCAACCTTTTTCGCCATATGCGTATGTTGTAACCATTTCCACTTCTCGTCCGATCCAGTCGACGGGCAAGATCGGTGCCGGTTTCCAGCACAGAGCCACGAGAACGACTTTTCCGTTTTTGGCAGCCATCATCAGGGCTTGCTCAAGAGTTGCGGGCGCGCCGGCGCATTCGAAGACGACCTCTGCTCCATTTCCGTTTGTCTTCTCCACGACTGTTTTGACTGGATCGTCGATATCCTGAGGGTCGATGACATGGTCAAATCCCATCGCTTCTGCGGCCAATCGCCTCGCGGGCGACAGATCCAATCCAATAACTTTGGATGCCCCTGCCAATCGGGCGCAATGCCCAACTAGCAAGCCAATTGGGCCAAGACCGATCACGACAGCGACATCACCGAGCAGAATCCCTGATTTCCTTACTGCGTGAACGGCGACTGCCGTAGGTTCTGTCAGTGCTCCTTCTCGGTTAGTCACGTTCGCGGGCAGGAGAAAGGCGCCACTTTCTCGAAGTAGAACAAACTGAGCGAAACCGCCCTGATCTATCGTGCCAGGCGCACCCTGGCGTCCATTCATCCGTGGGCTGAATCGCCTGTCCCACGGATGCGCCGGATTTGTCGGTCGTGTGATGCGCGCTTCCGCTTCGTTGGATTGCAGTTCGACGCCGCCACTGACGACCCGATCTCCGACCTTGAATTTGGTTACCCCCTCTCCGATCTGGCATACTGTTCCGCTGAACTCGTGCCCGAGAACAACCCCTGGTTCCGCCTCGCCGCTGATGAATGCGCGGTGCACATCAGAGCCACAAACACAAGAATGGCTTACTTTAACCAATATTTGCATATGGCCGGGTGTCGGGATCGACACAGTGTCGATTTCGAAGACACCCTTCCGTGCAAAAATGGCGGCATCCATCATATCAGCGGTATCAACCTCGTTCATGTGCATCACAAATCCGTCCAGTTCTATATATTATGAGATATATGATATAACACTAAAGCTGGTAAATGGAAGAGCTACAGCATCGCCGTTCGCGGCTTTGCAATGTATCGATAGCAAGCGGCCAACAGGAATCCGCCAAAGCCCAACATACTGAAAACGAAGCTGGTTGAGATCAAGCAAGCGCTGACCAGCGCCAGAAATACGCGTTGCCAAAGCGGTAAGAGCCCATTCATCCAACCTGCCAAAGCCACGGTCGCGGTGACAACAGCCAATGCCGTCGTGGCGATGAGCCATGCAACGCTCGCCGAAAATGGTTGAATCAACAGTAGCGCAGGAGCGAACGCGAACGCGAATGCTGTGAGCCAACCCGGTATTGAATAGACAAAGGACAAATTAGCGGTTTTCAGCCAATCGGCTTTGGCAATTGCTGCAGTAACCATCGCCACGACCGCGATTGGAGGTGTAGAGCCAGACTTTATCGCGAAGAAAAAGACAAAGAAATGGGCTGCAATTAGGGGTACTCCAGCTTCGTTGATCGCCGGGGCAACGGAAACCGCTGCCAATGTATAGGCGAGTGGTGTCGGCAATCCCATGCCCAGCACAAGACTGACCGCAGCGCCAATCGCGAGCGTCACTAGCAGATCATTGCCAGCGAACCCCAAGAGGAGGTCAGTGAGGCGAACGCCCAATCCGGTGACGGTCAACGCCTGCTGAACAAGACCCAGAGCCACGACAAAGCCCGTTATCTTGGCTGCTTCCCGCGTTCCGGTATCTAAAATTGTCAGAATTTTCTTCCAACCGAATCGTGTTTGGCGACGCAATTGAGCAACTATGATGGATGCGCCGAAGCAGGCCATTCCAGCATATGCTGCCGTAAAGCCCAATGAAAAGATGAGTATGAATAGCAAGAGAATTGGAACTAATAGATGAATTCCGGATGTCGCGATAAGCAGGATTTCGCTTCGGCTGAAACCGCCCATTGGCTTCGCGCCGGCCTTTCTCGCTTCAAGATCGACAAGAACCCACATTGACAGATAATATAGCAGCGCCGGAACGATCGCTGCGGTAGCAACCGTCAAATACGAAATGCCGGTAAGCTCTACCATTATGAATGCCGCCGCACCGAGGATTGGCGGCACAAGTTGCGCACCTTCGGCGTTAACTGTTTCGATAGCTGCTGCCACTTCTGGCCGATATCCTGCCCTCTGCATATTCGGAATGGTTACGCTTCCTACCAAGGCGGCCCCAGCTACAGGACTGCCAATAACGGTGCCTAGGCCGATACTTGCCAGTATCGACGCTTTTCCGGCACCGCCCATCATCCGACCAAAAAGTGCATTTGAAAGTTTGACTATGAAATCGGTGGTGCCAGCGGCGCGAAATGCCGTTCCCATCAAGATGAATGTGAAAAGATACTCGGTCGCGACTGAAAGCCCCAAGCCGAAAATGCCTTCAGGTCCGAACGCGTTGAGATAGATGAAACGTAATGGACTCACGCCCGGATGCGCGAATGCACCGGGGAAGAGCCAGCCATACACAGTGTACAGACTGCCGATGATCGCCAAGATGCAAAAGGCAACACTCTGTCTTCTTGCAGCTTCGACAGAAGCAATAATGAGTGTGATTCCTGCAACCATGTCCAGACGGGTCATGGCGCTTGCGCTGATAAGCCCTCCCATCCGCTCATAGTCGATGACAAGATAGAGGGCGGAACATCCAGCACCGATAGCCAGAGCCCAATCCAGTATCCGCCCAAATGCGCTTTGGGAGCGCATCTCAGAAAGAAAATAGATGACGAGCATCACGCCGAGATAGATTGACAGATGGACAATGGTTGTCCGGTACGGGCCGAACACAGTAGCGTAGAACATGTAGAGAGCCAGCACTATTGCCAGCGCTGACAGGCATCGCTCGATCGGCTGACGCCGTGATTCCGTTGCGGATTCATCAACGCCGTTTTTCGAGGTTCGCTCTGCGGTTTTGCTCATACCTCATGTCCGATCGGATTGTATCGATCGAGCCTAAGAGAATGAAGCTTCGCCCAGCTCAAACGGAGTACGGCAAATAGTAACCAGCGGAAAATTGGGCCAGCGAGGATTTGTCAGATCGCTTATTAGGCAAACTGATCACCACAGACTCTTCTTCCACATCGGGTTCTACGCGAAATAAGATTGCGCGCTCAAAATTTTGTTCTCGATCATAGTATATTACATGCGTCGGCCGAGCGGGACGAATTCTCGTTCTGTTGGACCGGTGTATAGTTGACGAGGGCGGTTTATCTTCACTGCTCCATCGCTCCACATTTCCAACCAATGGGCGAGCCAACCAGAAGTTCGAGCTACTGCGAATAATGGCGTAAACATGCTGACCGGAAAACCAATGGCTTTCAAAGTTATGCCGGAATAGAAATCGACATTTGGATAGAGCTTTTTCTCAACGAAATAGTCGTCTTCTAGCGCAATGCGTTCAAGCTCCAATGCCAGTTCGAGGAGCGGATCATCTGCCATCCCCAGTTCTTCCAGAACCTCGTGACAAATTTTCCGCATAATCTGTGCGCGTGGATCATAGCTCTTATAGATCCGATGGCCGAATCCCATAAGCCGAAATGGGTCGTCCTTATTCTTCGCCCGTTCAATGAATTCGGGAATGCGTTTAACGTCACCAATTTCTTGTAGCATGGTCAAAGCTGCTTCATTTGCACCTCCATGGATAGGGCCCCACAGCGAAGCTATACCTGCGGATATGCATGCAAACGGGTTGGCCCAACTGGAGCCGACTGCACGGACAGTGGATGTCGAAGCATTTTGCTCATGGTCCGCCTGAACGATCATCATTGCGTCAATTGCGCGGGCTGCGACTGGCGGTATTTCGTATGGCTCACAGGGCACCGAGAAAAGCATATGCAGGAAGTTGTGGGCAAAGCTCAGATCATTTCGGGGATATACGAAAGGCTGACCGATTGAGTATTTATATGCCATGGCGGCAATTGTTGGCATTTTTGCGATGAGCCGAAACGCCGATATTTCGCGGTGCCGGGGTTCAAACACGTCAGTGCTGTCATGATAAAATGCGGACAGGGCTCCCACGACCCCGACCATTATTGCCATCGGGTGGGCATCACGCCGGAAGCCCGTATAGAACTTGTTTAGCTGCTCGTGCACCATGGTGTGATTAATCACATCATGTGAGAATTTCGCTTTCTGGGCCGGTGTTGGCAATTCGCCATATATGAGCAGATAGGTGACCTCCAAATGGTCGCAATTCTCTACCAAGGAATCGATCGGATAGCCTCGGTATAGCAATACCCCTTTGTCGCCATCGACAAATGTGATTGAAGATTCGCAGCTTGCAGTAGATGAAAACCCCGGGTCGAAGGAGTACAGACCAAAATTCGAATGAATCGACCTTATATCCACTACAGAAGATCCGAGAGTGGAATGCAGTACTGGAAAACTGTCTTGATCGCTATCTCCTGATGATAGTTTCATGAATTTTTCAGCTTCATTGTCGGTCAATTTCGTTCTCCAATTAGTTCGGCAATTTCTTGGTTTGAATGAATTCGTGACGTTGCCTCGCCTTCGACAGATGCTGATTGGATGCTTTCAATCAGCCAGTTGCGCATCGCGACAATATCTTCGCGCTTCTTGTCTACTGCCCTGCAAACAAGAAAATAGGATTTGTTTGTGCGGATCCGTACATCGAACGGGTAGATTAACCGGTGTTCGCGAATATCGTTTCCGACAATGATTTCGCGCCCCATGGCGACCCCGATCCCATCCTCTGCAGCCTGATATGCGAGAGACGAGTTGCCAAAACGGAGACCGCTTCGTGCATCGATATCATTGAGATTTGCTTCTTTGAGCCAACGCGCCCAATCGACCGGCCGGTGAACCGAGTGCAACAGTGTCAACCGTCTAAGATCCTCAGGATTCTGTAATTGCTCTTTGGTCGAAAATTCGGGCGTGCATACCGGGATCAGTGTTTCTTCAAATAGATGGTCGGCATGCAATCCCTCCCACTGGCCCATACCCAGACGGATCGAGAGATCGATCTGCTCCTTCTCCAGATCTACTTCATGGAGAGCAGTGGTCAGTTGAACATCTATCTCCGGATTGTCTTTGTGGAATGCGCCGACGGCTGCGATCAGCCAACGTATGGCGACGGTCGGGTAAACCGCTATACGGAGCACTTGCTTTTTCTTGTCATCACCAATTTCGGAGACACCGCGTTCCAATAAATCAAATGCTTCGGTAGCAAGTTCGAACAACCGTTCGCCGCTTTCCGTCAGTTCGATCCTATGGTGAAGGCGACGGAAAAGGGAGACACCCAAGCGGCGTTCAAGTTGTGCAACTTGTTGGCTGACGGCACCTTGAGTGACACAAAGGCGCTCGCCCGCTTTGTTGAAGCTCTTACATTGCGCGACGGTTTCAAATGCGCGAAGCCCGTTTAAATGCAGCATTGAGCGTGACATTTTTTCCTCCATACGTTCGGGGTCGCGTAACGAAAATATAAATTTGCCGCTCGCGGGCGCAGTAAGTGTCAAGTTTTGCTCACAATAACACGGTTTTCGACAGCCCATTCAATTTTCTGATGGTGGTTAGAAAATGCCGCAATCTCATTAGAAAAATTAATACGATATGGCGGAATGGCCGATGAGTGTGCCTTGCAAAACTCCCAATCTGCTATGCTAATCTGTGATCGAATTAATCTGTTTTGACACTTCGACGCTAAATGAGCTTCAAACCCCAACCGGCAGCTAATTATCGATCTATGTGAATCAAATATAATAGTTCATCGATCAGAAAAATTGATATGGAAGATTATATCAAAAATGGAATAGTAAAGCTGCCAAAAAATACTCAGTGGTATTGAGATTGGGAGGGTTTAGTGTCGATTATTAGAAAGTATAATTTAGGTAATTCTGTTTCAGTTCTTGTTATAGTTGCAGCATTGGGAACTTCGTGCCCTGTATATGCGCAAGATTCTGAAGGGTTTTCAGGCGTTGATGGCGCGTCAGGACCGATCATCGTTACAGCTCGAAATCGCGAAGAATCGTTGCAAGTAGTACCTGCGTCGATTTCTGCGTTGAGTACTGAGGATTTGGAGCGACGCTCCATTCAGGGTATAGAAGGTATAGAGCTTTCAGCCCCCGCTTTCACTTTCGATACGCTGGGTTCGACCCAAGTGCGAGCCGCCATACGCGGCATTGGTACAGACGAACCGGGGCCAGGCGGAGAACCGTCAGCGGCGGTGTTTCTCGACGGCATCTATCTTCAAATGCCCGGCATGGCGACAGTCGATATTTTCGACATCGGCCGAGTTGAGATTCTGCGCGGCCCGCAAGGCACGTTACTAGGGAAAAACGTCGTGGGTGGTGGCATAAACATCATTCCCAATCATCCGGTCGACTATTTCGAGGGAATGGGTCGTGTCACGATTGGCAATTATGGTCAGTTGGATTTTGAAGGCATGGTAAATTTGCCTTTGTCGGACAATTGGGCTCAACGACTGGCGTTCAGCCGCCGCCATAATAACGGATTTGCCGAAAATGTTACGACCGGTAACCGCCTTGAAGATATCAACCGATTCAGCTTTCGCTACTCGATTGCGGGTGATCTCTCACCGGCAATTTCTGCTGACCTGACGATCGATTATACTGACGATGATGGTAATGGCCGCAACAACCAGATTATCGGCTCAACCGCTGGCGCTGGACGCGCGCCGGTTTGGGATTTGCTCGCTGCCGACATTGATGACATTCGTCTGGAAAGCGATGAGTCGGACGATTTCGCCCGGCGTGAGACATATGGTGCCCGATTGCAGTTTGACGCAGACCTTGGGTTTGCAACTCTTACATCGTTGAGTTCATTCCGCCATCTACGTGACGATACTATTGATGGTGATGATGGCCATACATTCGAGCAATTGCGCGTGGCTGCCGATCAACTGGATAATCGATCGGCGGACTATGGTTTTGGCACTGGCAATAATCTTGACGTTTGGTCAACGGAGCTCCGCCTTGGCGGAACTGCGGGAGTAGTAGATTGGATGATTGGTGGCTTTCTCTCCGAAACCACATACGATTCTACGGCGGCATTCCCGATTACGACGTTCGATTGTCGGGCCAGCAATCCCAACTATACGGTTGGGCTTGTCGACGGTGTCGACGGCTGTAACACGGTTTCATATAATGATCGGTGGAACCTCGACGGTAGCACAACAAATTTCGCGATGTTCGGGGATTTGACGCTCCACATCACAGAAAACCTCGCAGTTTCCGGGGGCTTACGTTATTCCCACGATAGCAAAGATTTTCATGCAACCAACGCGCGTTCCCTCACAGATGGGTTCTCCGCATTGGCAGTGGGTTCGGAGATATTCGACACATCGGATAGTCAGTCCTGGGACCAGCTAACCTGGCGAGCATCGCTCGAATATTCGCCAACAGATGATCTGTTTTTCTACGCGTTGGCCGCCAGCGGGTATAAAGCAGGAGCGTATCAGACGTTCGCTCGAGCGGCGAGTGAGGTCCGGTCTCCATTGAATCAAGAAACAGCTACCAATTACGAAGTGGGCGTCAAGGCGGATTTCTTTGACAACCATTTACGCGTCAATCTTTCTGCGTTCATGATGGATTACCAAGGTCTCCAATCCGTGAGCTTTAGTGTCAACAGCTCGTCTGCTGGACAGGCTGCCAGCGCTCGTATTGAGGGAGTAGAAGTAGAGACTCAACTGGCATTGACAGACGATCTGATTGCCGGGTTCACATATGCGTACTTGAGCACAGACGTAGATGGTCTGATCTTGGGCGGGGCTGTTCAGCCAGATAACCTACGATTGCAGCGTGCACCCAGGCACGATCTTAGTGCTTCGCTTCGATACGAGCAGGATATCGGCGAGTATGGCTCGATCGAGTACGGAGGCATATATAGCTACCGCAGTCGAATTTTCGACGATCCTGACAACAATCTTGGCGAAATTCGTCCGCCGCGTGAGATCGTAAATCTCTACGTTAACTGGGAAAATGACAGTCGCGATCTCGCTGCCCGATTATTTGTCAACAATCTGTTCAATGAAGTATACTATAACCGGATAAGTGATACTTTCGGAGCGACGGCGGTCACTCTTGGCGCGCCCCGGCAGTTCGGTGTGAGCGTTACCAAGCGATTTTAGTCTATTGAAATCGGGAAGGAGCATGGCGTGCCCTTGGGCCCGCCATGCTCTTTTTTTTGCCTATTGGTGAGGTCGTGATTTTACAGTTCACAATCCATGGCTCGAACTGTGCTCGCGCGGTTTATCACTCGAGCTGGTAGAAACTGTTCGCGCGATTGCGGCGTCGCGCGTTGGAATGGCGAAACGTCATTCTGCAATGTGCAATGGAAGGAGGCGGCGACCAGTTAGTCTTGCGCCTCGTCAATGCCCTGTTCTCGATAATATCTCAATGCCCCAGGGTGGACGGGAATAGTTCCTCCGCCAAGAGCCGTTTCAGTGTTTAGAACGAGAGAACTGAATTGCGGCTGTCGGCGGAGCTCAGGAAGTGAGGACCACAGGGCTCGCGTTATGGCATATACTCGCTCGTCCGATGTTGCCGCGCTGGTCGTCAACACGACCACTCCCGAGAATGATTGAACATTGCGGTCTGCACCTGCATATGACCCTGCAGGAATGATAGTTTGCACTATGGGTGAGAGCGATATTTGCTGCATATTTCGAAACACGTCCATCGGAATGGGAATGAGTGAAATTTGTTTGAAGTTGGTCAGGGAGGCGAGAGATGAATAACCTACAGGAAAGCCGTTGCACGACCCGCTGACCACGCCATTCTGAACAGCATCAAACACTGTACTTGTAGGCAGTTCGAAAACCTCAATTTCGTCGAGGCCGATGCCCGCCGCTTCAAACAGCATTTCATTTATTGCTCGCGTCGACGTTTGCCTTGGTCCGAGATTGAACCGCATTCCCCGAAGATCAGCGAGTTCATTGATTTGGAGATCTGCACGGACGAAGCAGTGCCAAACCGGGAGTGCGACGCCAGCGACCCATCGAAGATCCGTCATTGGGCCGACTTCTGAGAAGGGGGCGGTTCCGGCAATCGCGCTCACGAGCAAATCCCCTTGGGAAAGTCCAAACTGGATCTCACGCTGATGGATAAGAACCAAGTTTTCGCCGAAACCTGCTGTCGACTGGACTGACGTTCGGATTCGAGTTTGAGCTTCGTTGATTGCGCGGGAAATACCAACTCCGTAGTTGTAGCCGCCCGATCCGGTGCTTGCTGTACCAATGGCTACGAGATCAGGTTGTTCGCGATCGCTCGAGCACCCTACAACGGATGCACATCCAACTGCCACGGCTAGAATCAAATTCCGAATTTTTGATTTTCGATTTCGGAAATTTGGGCCGACGTCAGGTTTTTTGGCGATATGTCTGTAGATATTAGGCAAACGGTCCATTCGGAAACTCCTCTCGTCCTTGAGCACGAGGTTGCCCTTTGCTGTCAAAGCATGGTTTCTAATTTCGGTATTACGACACTGGAGACCGTGATTCTGTTGTCGGGCTGAGTTAGAAGTAGTATTTCTAATTGTATATCGAACAAAAAGCGCTTTGATCTTCGATCGGATGCGGCCAAACTCTCTACAACAGCTTATCGGGAGGATGGGATCGAACATGACCGCAGTTCTACATAGCGATCCACGATGGAATTTCTTGCGCGTTCCCGGAACGCATGATTTACAATTGAACTGCATGAGGCTTACCCAAGGGAGCTCGCCTGTACTGTTTCTTCATGGATGGCCTGGGTTCTGGTACGATTGGCGTCAAGTTATCCACCGGTTGGATGGGGGCAATTATGATTTGATCGCTCCGGATTTTCGCGGCTTTGGTGAATCTGATGCTCCGGACCTGCCTGCCGTTGAATTCGGTCCTGATAGACATGCGGCTGACATGTTGGCGCTTATTGATCACTTTGAACTATCCAACATCCTGCTTGTCGCGCACGACATAGGATCATCCATTGCGCAACTTGTTGTCCGGGAACGACCTGACGCATTCCGTGGTCTGGTATTGTGTAACCCAGCCTATCCAGGAATAGGGACTCGTCGGTTTGATCCGAACATTATCCCGCATTTTTGGTATCAAGGGTTTCATAATCTCGATCTATCGACACAACTTGTGGCCTATAATCGTGACACGGTCGCAATCTATTTGAAGTTTCTTCATCAGCATTGGGGAGGGGATGCCGATGCGTTCATCCCTGAGGAACTTGACGCGGTCATCGATACTTATGCCCGTCCCGGCGCTTTTGAGAAATCGATTCAATATTACCGCGCTCGTGCAGGGACGCGGGTTGCGCAATCCAATTTGGATCCGGCTGAATATCAGGTTCGCGTTCCCACGGTGGTCCGTTGGGGTGATCTGGATCCGGTCATGCGCGTCGAGTGGGCGGATAGATTGCCGGATTTCTTCAGCAATCTACTCGACGTCAAAGTTTTACCCGAAGTGGGGCATTTTGTCCCTGTCGAAGCGCCGGATGAAATCGTCTCCGCGATAAAAATGTTCGACTGAATTGACACGAATTTGAAGTTGAGCGCGATGCGATTCGCGCAGTGATGACGCGCGAGCAAAGGACAGTGATTTGAAGATATCTGATAAAATACAAGATGTTACAATTCATCCATTCTCTCTCCCATTGCGCGCACCAATGCATTGGGGGCAAAATCACGTGCGCACTGAATTGACGTCGACGATCATCTGCGTTCGTCTTGCTTCAGGCGCCACGGGAGAAGCTGAGGCGGTCCCATTACCGCAAATTTATGGCGAAACCACCGCGTCAATGACCGCCATTGTTGAAGATATAGCGTCTTTGTTGCGAAACGTGGACATTCTTGACACGCGAAAAATCGCTTCTGCTCTTTCATTCTTTATGGCGAACAATGCCGTTAAGGCGGGTATCGATATGGCCTGCGCCGTCGCGCGGGTTCGGGCGCAAGGCGGGGATTACCCTGACCTTATCGATGCAGCGCATGACAAAGTCGAAGTCACATATATTGTGAGCATCGCTGATGGTGACGAGCTGATCAACGATATCGGACTGGCGTATAACAACGGTGTTCGGTCGTTCAAAATCAAGGTCGGGAGAGATCATCGGCGAGATTTGCAGCGTATCAAACTGATTCAAAGTACCTTTCCGGATATCCGATTTTATATTGATGCGAACGAGACGTTCACGCCCGCGGATTCACTTGAAAGGCTTCGCGATTTTGCGTCCCTTGGCGCTTTCATGGCTGAAGAACCGCTTCCAATTCAAAATGTGCAAGCCCGCCGCGATTTGCGTGCGGCGGCAATAACGCCGATTGTTGCTGACGATTCAGTTTTTACGGCACGCGATGTCGAGCGGGAGCTTGAGATCGACGCCTTTGATATTCTCAACATCAAACCAAATCGGACCGGCTTCACGACCTCGATGTCGATGATTGATCTCGCGTCGGGAGCGGGAAAAGGTGTCACTGTCGGTTCTCAGTCATCGTCAAGCTTGGGTGCGCTGCAGACGGCTGTGCTGGCATTTAGTGCAGGTGTGAACTGGCCCTGCGAACTCAGCTCTCACTTCAAGCTCTACACTAATTTGGTCGATTTCCCCAAGGTCCGTGAAGGATATCTGCATTGGCAAGACCTGGTTGATTGTCGTGTCGATCCCTCGTCTCTGATGGACGTGTTGCAAGCCGAAGCTGTGATGGAAAACTGACAGCAAGGCGAAACCTGGATCTCCCATGTCAGCAATTGAATTACGAAAGTCCGAACTTTGAACGCAATATCCAGAACTCTGTACGACAAACTTTGGGACAGCCACGTCGTCAAGGCCTTTGGTGACGGAAGGGCTCTTTTGTATATTGATCGTCACCTCCTTCATGAAGGGTGTTCACCGCACGGGTTCGAGGGTCTCCGACATGCAGGACGAAAGGTCAGGCAACCGTCTTTGACTCTTGCCGTTGCTGATCACGTCGTAGCGACCTCGCCACTGCGCCGTGAGGGTGCGGTGGATGACATGGGCCGGCAGATGATCGAGTTGTTGGAAGAGAATTGCGCGGCTGCGGGGATCGTCGCCTATTCAGTCAACGATCCACGGCAGGGGATAGTTCATGTTGTTGGTCCCGAAACGGGATTTTCACTTCCCGGATCGACGATTGTTTGTGGCGATAGTCATACATCAACACATGGGGCGCTTGGCGCCTTAGCGTTCGGCATCGGAATTTCCGATGTTGAACATGTTTTGGCAACGCAAACGATTGTTCAAAAGAAAGCGCAGGCGATGCTTGTGAATGTCGACGGTCAGCCTTCGGCAGGTGTGAGCAGCAAGGATTTGATTCTCGGGATCATTGCCAAGTTGGGTGTTGCTGGTGGAGCTGGTTTTGCCATCGAATATGCTGGGCCAGCGATCTCGGCCTTATCACAGGAAGCTCGTTTCACGATCTGCAATATGTCGATTGAGGCGGGCGCGCGCACTGGAATGATCGCGCCCGACGACGTGACATTCGCTTATCTTAGCGGCAGGCTTTTGGTCCCCAAGGGAGAGCAATGGCGCCAAGCAGTTGCATATTGGCGAACGCTGCGAAGTGATGACTCTGCAAAATTCGATAAAACGGTCACGATCAACGCTGCCGATATCGCGCCGTCGGTAACGTGGGGCACGAATCCCGCGCAAAATGTTGCTGTTGATGGTCTGGTGCCTGATCCTCATGCGGAGCCGGATCAAAAACGCCAGACAGCTATCAGTCAAGCGATAGATTATATGGGGCTCTGCCCCGGCCAACGGATAGACCAGACCAAAATTGATCGCGTATTTATCGGCTCTTGTACCAATGGGCGCCTTGGTGATCTGCGCTCGGCGTCAGAAGTAGTTCGCGGGCGAAAAGTTGCGGACCACGTAACCGCCTGGATCGTTCCAGGATCAGGAGCCGTCAAGGCTGCCGCTGAGGCAGAAGGATTGGATGAAATATTCATCCGGGCCGGTTTCGAGTGGCGGAACCCTGGTTGTTCAATGTGCTTGGCCATGAACGGCGATGAGGTCGGAGCATCCGAACGCTGTGTCGCAACATCCAATCGCAACTTCGAGGGGCGTCAAGGACCCGACGCGAGGACGCACTTGGCAAGCCCGGAGACAGCTGCCGCATCGGCAATCGCTGGCCGGATCGCTGACGCACGGGAGTTCATTTGATGCCAGAACCTTTCACGAAGATGAGCGGTGTGGCCGCGCCGATGCCCAACGTTGATGTCGATACTGATATCATCCTGCCGCAGCGATTTCTTAAGGGGGTTCGTAGGACCGGGCTGGGGGGCTGTGCGTTTCGTGATTTGCGTTTCTCCGCCGATGGGGTTCCAAAACCTGATTTCATCCTAAACCGTGATCCCTATGCCAAGGCGAGCATATTGGTCGTCGGCGACAATTTCGGCTGTGGTTCCGCGCGAGAACATGCGCCCTGGGGGCTGTTCGATCTTGGCATCCGGTGTCTCCTGTCGACGCGATTTGCGGACATATTTTATACGAATTGCCTCAACAACGGGATGGCGGCAATTGCGCTGCCAGCAGAAGCCCATGAACAGTGCATGGTTGCAGCCATGAATCCGGACGACGCCATTTTTGAAGTGAATCTTGTTCAGCAGACAATCCGCGCTTCAGCATTTGGCGAAATCAAGTTCGCCTTTGATCCATATGATCTTGAGGCTCTGATTGAGGGGCGTGACACGATCGGACGAACGCTGGAGCATGCTGCTTCAATCACAGAACACGAAGAAATGATGCACGCCACACAGCCGTGGTTGTTTCTTAGCAAACCCTGTAAATTTCGATCGGAACACTAGCATGACCCCATTTTCCTTGCTCCTCCTACCGGGGGATGGAATCGGACCAGAAATCGTTGAAGTCGCGCAATTGGTAATTGAAAATATTGCCTCGATCAGCGGCCGGGATATTGTGATTGACCGGGAAATTGCGGGTGGGGCGTCCATCGATCAATTCGGTCATCCTCTCAGACCTGTGGTGTTGGAGAAAGCTCGCCAATCGGATGCGGTACTTATCGGGGCGATGGGAGGCCCACAATGGGATTTTCTACCGACCGACAGGCGCGCTGCGATAGCGTTGCTCACGCTACGTAAGGAGCTTGGTCTGTTCGCTAATATTCGGCCAGTGCGGGCATTCCCAGCTTTGCTCGATGCATCGTCGCTGCGCCCTGAGATCGTGCGGAATGTCGATATGGTAATCGTTCGCGAGCTTGTGGGCGGTATCTACTTCGGAGAACCTCGAGGTATTGAAGAGCTTGTTGGGGGTGGCAAGCGCGGCTTTAACACTGAAACATACTCAAGCGATGAAGTCAGTCGGATAGGCGAGACGGCGTTTGAGCTCGCGAAATTGCGGTCAGGGCGCGTGCATTCAGTTGATAAAGCAAATGTACTCGAGGCCAGCGTGGTTTGGCGGGATGCAATAACAAATCTTCATTTAGCCAAATTCAGCGATGTCGATCTGGATCATATGTTTGTCGACAACGCGGCAATGCAACTTGTCCGCGATCCGAAGCAATTCGATGTCATTGTTACAGGTAATATTTTTGGAGACATCCTCTCGGACTGCGCCGCGATGCTAAGTGGATCGATTGGAATACTCCCTTCGGCTTCCATTGGCGCGAAACCGTCCAAAGGCCGCAGGCAAGGTCTCTATGAACCGGTACATGGCACTGCCCCGGATATTGCTGGCCAAGGGTTGGCCAATCCGATCGGTACGATTTTAAGCGCTGCAATGATGTTCGAGATGTCTTGCGATATGCCTGAAGAGGCTCGACTTATTGAGCACGCCGTGGAAGCTGCATTGGAAAGCGGAGCGCGGACAAAGGACATCGCGAATTCCGGAGAATTCATTTCCACGAGAGAAATGGGTGAGGAAATTGTCCGGCAGATTCATGTGATCGCGTCGATTTAGCACTTTTAGTTTTTTGAATTTCGAGAGGATTGGTAAGTGGCGAAAGTAATTGTTACGGGTGCATATGGCTGTATCGGATCGTGGGTTACACGATTGCTGCTACTTGACGGTCATGATGTCATTGCAGCGGACGTTGGCGATCAGCGTCACAGACATACTTATTTGGTCGACGGAATAGTAGCCAAGGGCACGTTGACGTCGATCCAGCTCGACATCACCGATTTTGAATTGCTGAAGCAGTTGATAGCGCGAGAAAATCCGGATGCAGTAATACACTTGGCAGCACTTCAATTGCCATTCTGTAAGGCTAATCCGTTGCGTGGAGTCGACGTTAACGTGCGTGGAGTATTGGGATTTCTAGAACTCAAGCGCGAGTTTGGGTTCAATTTCGTCTATGCATCTTCAGCAGCCGTATATGGGCCGGATCTGGGACGACCGATTGGCGAGCATGAGAATCTCACATCACAAAGTCTGTACGGCGTGTTCAAACGCACCGATGAAGAAATGGCTCGCATCTATGATCAGGATTATGGTGTGCGGAGTATTGGGATCCGGCCCTGGACTGTCTACGGCCCCGGCAGGGATCAAGGTTTAACCGCCGATTGTACACTCGCACTGTTTAATGCCGCTAGAGGCGAGCCCTATCACATCAAGTTTAGCGGTACGACTGCATTTGAACATGGCGACGAAGTGGCTGCGGCATTCATCAAGGTGGCTCTGAATCCTGTCGAGGGAACGCGCGTTCATTCGCTCGGTGGTCCGATACACACTATTGCTGAAGTCGCCGATCTAATCGGTGAACTGACAGGGCGTCCAGACATGGTGACAGTGGACCCGGCACCTCTTGGTATCGGCTGCGAAGTGACCGATGAGAGCTTTCAAGCTTGCTACGGACCTTTCCCTTATCGATCGTTGGAAGAAGGGTTCAAGCAATCGCTTAACTTCTGGCGATCAAGTGACATGATTTAAAATAGGAGATTGAGATGCGCTGGTATCGAGTTGCGCTCGACGGAGGGCGAGAAGCCCTTGGGTATGAAGACAACGACTGCATTCACCTAGTCGATGCTCCAGACCTATATCACGTCATGGTGGGGCTTCCCTACAATGAAGTCGGCGTGAAGATTGACATTGAACAAGCAAAATTGCTGGCACCTTATATGCCTCGAAAAATCATTGCCGTAGGATTGAACTATGCCGATCATTGCGAGGAAGATTCTTCAAACATTCCAGAATCTCCAGTGATTTTTTCCAAATTCCTGAACACTGTAAATGGGCCGTATTCCGAAATATCATGGGCCGAAGGCACAACGGACAAGGTCGATTTCGAGGCCGAGTTGGGGGTTGTTGTTGGGAAGACTGTGAAAGGCGTTTCACAATCTGATGCGATACAGGCCGTGTTTGGTTATGTCGTCGCTAATGATGTATCCGCTCGTGACGTGCAGCTTAGCGATGGACAGTGGGTGCGGGGCAAGAGCTTTGACGGCTTCTGCCCTTTTGGGCCCTGCGTCACAACACGAAGTGATATCGAGGACGTCCAACGGCTTGACATAAGTTGCGCAGTCAATGGCATCCGATATCAAGATTCGAATACTGCTAATATGATATTCGATGTTAAGTATTTGGTTTCCTTTCTAAGTCAATCGATGACTCTAGAGCCTGGAGATCTGATCCTGACCGGTACACCCGAAGGCGTTGGAAATTTTCAAACCCCTCCCGTATTCATGAGAAAAGGCGACATCGTAAGGGTTGAGATAGAACGGTTGGGCGCAATCGAAAATCCGATAGCCGGACCGATTTGATTTGCGATTTGATCCGGTGAACAGGGATGCAAGAGTATGCCCATTGCAATGTTGAGAGGGCATGGTGGTGGGGTCTATTTCGAAAGCATGGGATCTGGGCCGCCGTTAATATTCATTGCCGGAGTTGGTTTGGATCACACGATGTGGGAGAATCAAATTCGAGGGTTAGCGCCTGATTTCCAATGCATCGTGTTTGATAATCCCGGCACGGGGCAAAGTACGTCACCGAAGACGAATTGCACAATTGGTGAATTTGGTGCGCAGCTGTGGCAGGTGCTCGATACTTTGGAGATTGCGCAGGCGCATATTTGTGGTTTCTCGATGGGCGGCATGATAGCCCTCGAAGCCGCGTCGATCGAACCTCAGCGTGTCCTATCGTTAAGTTTGCATTCTACTGCGAGTCATTCGTTTGCGGCGTTCAGACTGCTGTTTGAAAGCTTAAAGAATGCCCTTGATAATGACGATGGTCATTCATGGGCGCGACTTTCAACCATATTTGCCAATTCGGCAGCGAGATTGGCTGCGGATGAAGCATTGGTAGTTCGTGAGATTGGCGAGCGATTGGCACGATTTGAATCAATGGCACTGGCGCACAAACAAGGGCTCATAATTCAATATCAAGCTCTGATCGATTATCATGTGGGGGTATCATTGGACAAAATACGATGTCCCTGCCTTGTTACGGTTGGAACTGATGACCTGATCACTCCGCCGATATATTCGGAAATGCTTGCTCGCGACATAAGCCACGCTGCTATGGTCCATTTTCAACGGGTGGGCCATCGAACACCCACTTTGGCATGCCAACGTTTCAATGATGAAATGCGGTCATTTCTGGGTGCTGCTAGGTTACCTGCCAGACACTTTTCTTCCGATACCGGATAGCTTCCTATGCGTGGTCGAATTGCTGCGGTAGGCGATCAGGATTTTTGAGGATCGTGCTCATTCAATCTGGTGCCGATTCAACTCAGAAACAATTCTGAAGTCTTTAAAATCCCTAACAACGAGCCGATGATAATCGACATCGATGAAAATGTTATCGCATTTGCATCCAATATTGTCCTTCGGAACAGACGGCACAATATCCGCACATTGCAGGCAACGATAGGATAAGTCGTGATCGCGAGGTACCTGTGACGTATCCGAATACTCACTTGCCTTCATCATTCTGTAGCCCCCTAACTTGTCCATGTTTTCCTTCTACCCCGTTCTTCTCTGCGCAGCGACAACCTTGTGGCGGTGGGGAGTTCGAATGCCAAAATTGCAGTTGACCGACCTAGCAATGATTTACGGTTCGGACGTCAGGCCTCCGCACAAAATTGATACCCGGCCTCGAATAACCGTATTGAACGCCCGCGATGGAGCGGACGTGGTCGTTCTCATCAAGACCATTATCAGGTTTGCGCAATCGGGTGTTGATCTCGGAATGACTTGAGACCTAACTTTCGACGCGAATTTTGAGAAGGCACTGGTCTTCACCTGGAATGCGAGCAATGGTCTATTGCTGCTTACCAGAAAGTCGCTTTGCAGCCGCCTTGTATGAATTTGCGAGGCTTGGGGTCGTGGGACCGGAGCATGGTGTGTCCGTCGTCAGATAAATTGAGACAGTAGGCAGTTTAAAACAGGTGAGTGTTTGGCTCCATCTGTTGGTTGATATTATGCGGCGATCTTGCGGTGATGCAAGCGCCTTTGCTCGATGGTATTGC
>Ga0209344_10001707_pt1 | contig 27450 bp, 29 predicted proteins | sample Cruoilmetagenom6_FD_187293 | JGI IMG/M metagenome (GOLD analysis project Ga0209344, IMG submission 187293) | Oil polluted marine microbial communities from Coal Oil Point, Santa Barbara, California, USA - Santa Barbara Oil Seep Sample 6 (SPAdes)... | ecosystem: Environmental > Aquatic > Marine... | reverse complement strand
ATAGCTTTCATTATTTACTCCCATTGCCCGGCTGATTTCTGTGCTGAACAAAACAATAGAAGGATTTTTGGTTTCATAAAAATCAAAGGTCATCGATACTTTGGAAGGTTCCTTTCCAATAATTACGTTATAGCCAAAATACATCCAATCACTGTTTACCTTCATAGTGTATTTTGCGGTACTATCATTTTTATTGAATATTGGAGCGTTTTTATACTCTGCTGTTTTTTCGTTAAGCGTGGTTAAAAATAATTATTGCCAATTTTGGTTTTTGTGTTCATCGTATAGCTCCAGCCATTCTTTTGCGGCCTCTTTGTCTTTCCATTCCGAAACCTCCACGTATTGCATTTGAAGAAATTTGTCTTCGGGAATGTTTTTTCCGTCAAAAGTTAAGCTGTCGAAGGTAAAAATTACATTCACCTTTTCTTGAGAAGATAAAAAGGAAAGTGCTTTTTTGTCAATATCAATATGCTGTGCAACTAGAAATTGTGAACTGATACAGAGTAATAGTTAAGTGAGGAGAGTTTTAATCATAAAGTGTTTTTTTTGCCAAAAATAAAAATTAATATGAAGTTTGAAATTCTTTTCTACTTTTACTGAAATAATAATTATGAAATACCTGTTTTTCTTTACATTTTTAATTTTAGGTTCTGCCACTTTTGCGCAGGACGAAACAATAATTATAGAAAGCAAGGCTGCTCAGATTGACATGAATAAGGAATTCAGCAATCCTGAAACCACAATTTTGGAACCGAAGGATTTTAAAAAATTCAAAGGGCTGGAATTTTATCCTATAGATGAAAAGTTTATTGTGGAAGCCAAATTTGTCCGTACCCCAGATGAAAAACCTTTTTTGATGCCCACAACTACTGACCGCAAACCAGAATATGTAAAATACGGTGAAGCACATTTTTCAATAGAGGGAAAAGATTTTGTGTTGAACCTTTTTAAAAGCACTGAACCCTACGACGAACCTGGTTATGAAAACTATTTATTTCTCCCTTTTACAGATTTAACTAGTGGCGATGGTTCTTATGGTGGTGGCCGGTTTTTGGACCAATGGATTCCCGAAGGCAATACAATAGTTATAGATTTTAATAAGGCCTATAATCCTTATTGTGCATACAGTTCACGTTTTTCGTGCCCCATTCCGCCTAAGGAGAACGATTTACTAATCAGAATTGAAGCCGGGGTAAAAGATTTTGGTAAGCACTAAAAATACTTCACTAACCACATTCCCAAAAAAACCATTGCAAAGCCAACCACGAAACTGCCAATGGTATAAAGTGCAAACGACATAAAATCGCCACTTTTTAAAAAAAGATGATTTTCATAAGCGAAGGTTGAAAAAGTGGTGAACCCGCCACAGAAGCCAGTAGCCAAAAATAAAACCGTGTATTGGGAAAGTGTTCCATTTTTTAATGCAAAGCCTAGAATAATCCCAATTAATAAGCTGCCCAAAATATTGGCGGCAAATGTTCCATAGGGTATGCCCGTTTCATAATTATTCAACCATTTTGAAAACGCATACCGAAGCGTGCTTCCCAAACCGCCACCTATAAAAACCAACGCCAATTGTTTCATTTATTTAAAATAATTGTTTTTTAAAGGTCAAAGGAAACATGCTATTCGTCATTATCATTTAGGTTTAATTTATTCGGGATGTTTCATTTAAAAACCTCCGTCAACGGGTTCGGGTGCAGTAATTATAGGAATGTAAACTTCGGTAAGCCAGTCTGCGGGATTAGGTGTTTCTTCAGGGTCGGTAACGTAAACTTCAAACATTTTTCGGTTTTGGTCTATTTGATGGCCGTTTTTATCAATATACTGTCTTCCTTTTGTGTATGCTTCTGGTAAATGTTTATAATTTCCTTTCATTGAAATCTTGACGGCTTTCACTGGCTCCATAAACCCACAAACAACGGGACTGCCTTCAGGCGTTATAACTTGCTCCTTTACAGGTATGGCGGTTGAGAAAATAACCGTATTATTTGCATTGTCAATCTCGTTATAAATTGTAAATGGCATTCCTGCCATGTTTAAATTGTTCTGGGCTATAAAGCCCATTACTTCGTCCATCATCGGCTCCATTTTTTCTCCCAGCTCGCTCATTTTTGCAACCGAAGTTGTGTACATATAATAGCCACCTCCGTATTGGGTAACACCGTCAACGTTTATGGCATACTGTTTCATATCCTCGGTAACTGCCGCCGCAATTCCTTCCAGTCCTTCTTGGTTCATTTTGTGCATTTCCGCATCAAAGTCCATTCCGCTCAACGAATAATAGGCTTTGTCAATCAGAGTATGCTCACCCTTCATTCCCCAGGTAACTTTTGTACCGCCTTCCACTTCTTCAAAAGTCCAATATACCTTAGGGTTTCTTTCCCCGCCAGGGGTATTCAAAGTTAAATCCTGCGCTATTTCTTTATTCGGAATTACTTTGGTCGTGGTCATAGACCCGCTCATTTCACCATCCCAGGAATAGGATGCGCCCTCGCCCACAGTCTTTTCGGCATAAGTAAATGAAATCGTGGAATCCTCTTTTTTCCAAGGTCCCCATTCTTCCCAGCTTTTGTAATCGTTCACTTTATTGAAAACCACTTCCGGTGGCGCATTAATTACCATTGTGTCCTGAATGTCATAAGTTCCCTCTTTGGTTCCAAAATAAATAGCACTGCCAATAATAATAATGAGAAGAAGAAAAAATAAGTACTTTAAAATTTTCATTTGGTCGGGGGTGTTGATTGGTGTTGCTAAGATAGTGAAATTTCACTGATGCTTTTGAAAATCAGTTTCCGTCCTCTTCGGTGATATTTTATACTTAAATATCGCGAAAATTATTTAGTACATTTGCGGAAATCTAAAACTTTTTAAAATGAAAAAAACCTTTTTTATTGCAATGGCAATGAGTGGTTTATTGTTTTTTTCCTGTAACGACAACAATAAGGAAAAAGATGTGGCCCGAGTGGAAACTGCAGCTTCCACAGAATTTGACTACAATGTGGAATCTTTTGGCGACGTAAAAGTATTGCGTTACCAAATTCCAGGGTGGGACAAACTTACGCTAAAAGAACAAAAACTTGTGTACTATCTTACCCAAGCAGGTTTGGAGGGAAGAGATATAATGTGGGACCAAAATTACCGCCACAATCTTACCATCAGAAAAGCTTTGGAAAATATATACAATAACTATAAAGGCGATAAAACTACCGAGGATTGGAAAAATTTTGAAACCTATTTGAAACGTGTTTGGTTTAGCAACGGGATTCACCACCATTATTCAAACGATAAGCTAAAGCCTGAATTTTCTGAGGAATATTTAAAGCAACTTTTAACCGAAACCAACACAACGTTGGAAGGCGAATCTTTTGAAGTAATCTTCAACGATAAGGATTCCAAAAAGGTAAACCAGGCAAAGGGCGTAGATAATGTGGCCCAAAGTGCGGTCAACTTTTACGGCCCCGATGTAACCAATAAGGATGTTGAGAATTTTTATGCAAAAAAGAAATCTCCAAACCCCAATAAACCGCTTTCATTTGGATTGAATTCCAAACTGGTAAAGGAAAATGGTGAGCTAAAGGAATTGGTCTACAAATCTGGCGGACTTTACGGCCCGGCGATAGACAAAATTATTTCCTGGCTTGAAAAAGCACAGGGCGTAGCCGAGAACAAAGCCCAGGGTGATGCCATTGGTCTTTTAATTCAATACTACAAAACTGGCGATCTTCAAACTTGGGATGATTATAATGTAGCCTGGACTGCAGCCACCGAAGGAAATATAGATTACATAAACAGTTTTATTGAAGTTTATAATGACCCACTTGGTTATAGAGGTTCGTATGAAACTATAGTGCAGATAAAAGATTTTGATATGTCTGAAAAAATGGCGGTACTTTCTGAAAATGCACAGTGGTTTGAGGATAATTCACCATTAATGGAGGAACATAAAAAGGATAGCGTTGTAGGCGTAACTTACAAAGTGGTAAATGTGGCCGGGGAAGCTGGTGATGCTTCGCCAAGTACGCCTATTGGTGTAAACCTTCCAAATGCGAACTGGATCCGGGCCGAAGTTGGCAGTAAATCTGTTTCCCTTGGAAATATTATTGAAGCTTACAACAATGCAGGAAGTACAGGTAGATTAAAAGAATTTGTAAACGATTCCACCGAACTTCAATTGGAAGAAAAATATGGACAAATTGCCGACAAACTTCACACAGCACTTCACGAAGTTATAGGCCACGCTTCCGGACAATTGAATCCAGGGGTGGGTGAAACAAAAGAAACGCTGAAAAATTACGCTTCTACTTTGGAAGAAGGGCGTGCAGATTTGGTTGGACTTTACTATTTGTACAATCCAAAACTTCAAGAATTAGGGTTGGTTGATGATTGGAAAAAAGTAGGTATGGCAGCTTATGACGGTTACATCCGAAATGGTTTGATGACCCAATTGATTCGTTTGAATTTAGGTGATGATGTTGAAGAAGCGCATATGCGAAACCGCCAATGGGTTTCGGCCTGGGTATATGAAAAAGGAAAAGCAAACAATGTGATTGAAAAAATTACCCGCGACGGAAAAACCTATTTCAACATCAACGATTATGATAAACTGCACGAATTATTTGGCCAACTGCTACGCGAAACACAAAGAATAAAAAGTGAAGGTGAGTATGCGGCAGTGGAAGATTTAGTTGAAACCTATGGCGTAAAAGTAGACCAGCCGCTTCATTCAGAAATTTTGGAGCGTAACAAGCAATTTACTTCGGCGCCTTACAGTGGTTTTGTGAACCCGGTGCTTGTTCCAAAAATGGATGACAACGGCGAAATTGAAAGTTTCACTATTGAACAGCCCAATACTTTTGCAGACCAAATGTTGTTCTATTCTAAAAATTACAGCAATTTGCCCGCAAAAAATTAATCGATATTTTAATCCATAAAAAAAAGCTCTTCGTTTACGCGAAGAGCTTTTTATTTTAAACAATACAAAAAACAATTAAAGCGTTAGCTGAAAACGTAAACAGGAATCTTCAGTAATTGTTATAGAACCATCCCACGTGTATCCTTGGCAGCTCGCGGTATAACTATACGTTCCTTCGTCAAGATCGTTAAAGCTACCCCCATAATCCGAAACACAATCTGGACTGGCGCCAAAATAGCCAGAGATTGTACTTGAGCCTACTCCGCTTAAGTTAACGGTTATATTTCCACATCCGTAATCTTGGTCTATCCAAAACTTAACATCACCTTTGCCGCTTCCGCCGCCACCGGTTCCGCCACCGCCACCGCCTGTACCACCGTCGGCGTCGCTGCAATCTACTCCATATCCACCCACAATTACATCTATAGAGCCATTGGCATCAAGATTCGCTTCAAGCACAAATTCAACTCCACTGATGGAAACTGTACATGTATTTGGCGAAATACTACCTAAATTATGTGCATAAAGCGTAATGTAGTTAAAGCCGTTGTACCCGAAATCGTAATCCACGCTAATGGGGTTTCCTGGGCCGTCAAGTGTTTGTTCATCTATAATGGTGTTGTCGTTGGCTATAATTGAAACAATATCTCCATCTACAGTTCCGTGATCCCAAACCCTAATATTTGTAATCCTGCTTGAAATTTCAATACATCCTAAATAGTTGTTAGGCCTTCCAAAGGAGGAGGAGGGAATGATAGAAGTTTCATTAATTTCAACCGGTTCTGGTTCCGGATCAGAATCCTCATCTTTTTCACAGCCAATAAAAAACATCGAAAAAGCTAATAAGAACGGAAAAAGTAATTTTAATTTGGTCATATCTTAATTTGGTTTTTAGGTTAATTTTTTTAAATACAACTAACGAACATAAAAAAAACCAATAGTGCATCGCATCGTTTTTGCAATAATATTCTCTCCTCAAAGAAAAAATTGTTCAAACTATCTCCTCACATACAATGCACTTAGAGGTTTTATTTAAAACGAATTGCTAATTCAATTATCATCAATTCATTTTTGATTAGTTAGTAAATCTTAAAACAGGTTGCCACAAAACTAGGGCAGGGAGGAATTTTAAAAAATACCTCCTTTGGGGTATTTTTGGAATACTTTAAAAAATTTAGGAGAAATGATTGGACTGGGATAGAAATCTGAAAGTCCAGAAATAAAATTAATTCTTCAAATATGTTTTCACCAACAAAAGAAAAACAATAAAAGCAATAAAACCCACTAAAATCCAAAGACTGTCCCTGTACTGTTTTTTGTGAAGTTTTTTATCGCCCCGATAACTATAAACCATTACAATAACAAAAGCGATAAAAAATAAAACAGCAAAAACCAATTGGCCGGTAGTAAACATAAATTTGTAGTTTTACGGATACAAATTTACAACCTTATAATTATAATATGAAGAATAAAATAACCGCAGTTTCCGAATTTCACCAAGCCTTTGGGCTGGGGATGAAAGAAACGCCCACCGCTAATCTTGGAATCAAAAAAAATCTATTGCGTTACGAACTCATGCGGGAAGAGAATGAGGAATATCTTGAAGCTGCCAATAACAATGATTTGGTTGAGGTTGCAGATGCACTGGGCGATATGCTATACATTTTGTGCGGCACAATTATAGAGCACGGAATGCAATATAAAATTGAGGAGGTTTTTAACGAAATTCAGCGAAGCAACATGAGCAAGCTAGGGGAAGACGGAAAACCAATTTATCGCGAAGACGGCAAAGTCTTGAAAGGGCCAAATTACTTCAAACCGAATATTCAGGCAATCCTCTATAAATAATTGAAAAAAAAGGGAATTTTATAGGTATTTAAACCACTTCAAATCTCCAGCCAAAGGGATCTTCACTTCTGTTCTGTTGAATATCCATCAATTCTTTTTTGAACCGTGTTGCAAAACCATCTTCCTGCTTTTCAAGCTCGTAGATAGTTTCTTTGTAACTAAAGGCACTAACAGGGCTAATCACGGCGGCTGTTCCGGCTCCAAAAATTTCTTTTAAGTTTCCGTTTTGTGCAGCTTCCACGATTTCAGAAACCAAAACGGGTCTTTCCTCAACAGTTATATTATCTTTTTTCGCAAGGGCGATTACACTTTTTCGGGTAACACCGTCCAATATACGGTCACTAATTGGTGCAGTTAGCAACGTATCATTCACACGGAAAAATACGTTCATGGTTCCTGCTTCCTCCAAAAATTCATGTTTATTGGCATCAGTCCAGATTACTTGCTGAAAACCTTTTTCACGAGCTATATTTGTGGGAAAAAACTGTGCGCCATAATTACCTGCGGCTTTTGCGGCACCTACGCCACCATTTGCGGAGCGGCTGTAATGTTCCGCTATTACTACCCTCACGTCGCCGGTATAATACGCTTGTGCTGGCGACATTAAAATCATGAATTTATATTCGGTGGAAGGCGAAGCTGAAACGCCCACTTGGGTCGCCATCACAAAAGGACGAATGTAAAGTGAATTGCCAAAGCCTGGTTTTATCCAATCCTTATCCATAGAAACCATGGTTGTCAAGGCCTCAAAGAAAATATCTTTCGGAAATGCAGGAATAGCCATCCTTTGGGCTGATTTATTGATACGGTTAAAATTTTCCTCAGGCCTAAAAAGCCAGATTTTACCGTCATCATCTTTATAGGCTTTCATTCCCTCAAATACCGCTTGCCCATAATGAAAGACCTTTGCGGCTGGTGAAATAGTAAGTGTGCCGTAGGGTTTTATAATTGGATTTTGCCATTCTCCATCCTTATAATCACATTCAAACATATGGTCACTAAAAGTGCTTCCGAATGTAAGTTTGTTAAAATCTACTTCTCCAATTCTTGAAGTCGCGACTTTTTGTATATCGATTTTTTGGGTGGTTGAAGAATTCATGAACGGAAATGTTTATTTTGTAAAAATAGGTAAAATTTAGGCCATATAAAATTCAAAAAATCATTAAAATTGCAATGTGTTACCAATCAATAATTTATTAAGAAACATAAAAATGAAAAAGATTCTCTTCATATTGGCCCTAAGTATTTTGGCCACGAGCTGCAAAAACGAAAATAAAGATGCCGCTCCCGCAACTGAACCACAGGAAATTGCCGTTAATTATCAAAGTTTTGGTGATAAAATAACGGATGATGACGCGTTGCCAAAAGCACAAATTATTGAAAAGTACAACCAACTTAAAACTGGCGATACCATTAATGTGAAATTTACCACCCAAGTAAAAGAGGTTTGCCAAAAAAAAGGTTGCTGGATGAAAGTTGATCTGGGCGAAAATGAAGCGATGGTTCGCTTTAAGGATTACGGTTTCTTTATGCCAAAGAACATTGCCGGAAAAGAAATTATAGCCGAAGGAAAAGCCTATGTTGAGGAAATGAGCGTGGAAGACCAACAACATTATGCAGAAGATGGAGGCGCAACGCCCGAAGAGATTGCAGCCATCACGCAACCAAAACGCACCCTTGCTTTTGAAGCCCACGGCGTACTTATTCCCGAAGCGGAAAAACAATAATTTTTGAAGAGAACTTTTTTAAAAACCGGCGACGGCTCATACACACTTCATATCCCAGAGTGGGACGAACAATACCACTCAAAACACGGCGCAATAGCCGAAGCCCTTCATGTTTTTATAAAAGAAGGACTTTATTATTGGCTTTCGCAAAACATAGTTTCTTCGGTTTCAATTCTTGAAATTGGTTTTGGAACGGGGCTAAATGCATTTCTCACTTCTCTGGAATGTGAAACAAATTCAATTCACGTGGATTATACAGGGATTGAAGCATATCCCCTAAAAATTTCCGAAATTGAAAAACTGAATTATGCTTCCCTTTTAAAAGTTTCCGAGGAAAAATTTCTGCAACTGCACCAAGTTCCTTGGGAGGTAAAAAGCACTGTTTCAGAAACATTTCAACTTACAAAACAACAGAAATTCTTTTCAGAAATTGAAGCCGAGAATTGTTTCAACATAATCTATTTTGATGCCTTTGGCATTCGTGTACAACCCGAACTTTGGACCGAAGAAATTTTTAGAAAAATGTTTGTCGCGCTAAAGCCAGAAGGAGTATTGGTCACTTATGCGGCAAACGGACATGCTCGTCGCGCAATGCAGGCCGTAGGTTTTAAAGTAGAGCGCCTTGCCGGCCCCCCGGGGAAAAAGGAAATGTTGAGAAGTACAAAGTGGTTGTAACCATTCCGTATTGCCAGAAGTGATATAAATAATTTATAATTCTTGATTTATATTCCCAATCTTCCGTTAAGGAACTTTGGTATTCCTTTTTGAATTTCTACATTTAAAAGTATGATTGAAAAAGTATTGATAACAGGGGCTACGGGGCTTATTGGTACTGAACTGGTAAGGCAGTGTCATAAGGAAGGAATTTCGGTTAACTATCTTACAACCAGCAAGGAAAAGATTGAAAACGCCGAAAATTACAAAGGCTTTTATTGGAATCCCAACAAAGGCGAGATAGACACACGTGCATTTGAAGGAGTAACGGCAATTGTTAATTTGGCGGGTGCCACTATCTCAAAACGTTGGACCAAAAAGTACAAAAAAGTGATTTTGGACAGTAGGGTTTTACCGCTAAATCTTTTACGGGATACCCTTCAAAATATGGATCATGACATTGTGCATTTCATTTGCGCGAGCGGTATAAGTATATATCCAAATTCTGAAACAAAATTATATTCTGAAGAAGAGGAGCAAGTAGATGACACATTTTTGGGGGAAGTAGTACTTGCTTGGGAAGCCGCTGCAGCACAGTTTAAAGATATGGGAATGGAAGTTAGCAAAGTTAGAACCGGCGTGGTTTTGGCAAAGGATGATGGTGCTTTTCCACAATTGGTTAAACCGATTAAATATGGTGTTGGCGCCCCTTTGGGAAATGGTGAGCAATGGCTCTCATGGATACATCTTGAAGATATTGCTGGCGTTTACCTATTTCTTCTCAAAAATCAACTTGAGGGAAAGTACAACGCAGTAGCGCCGAACCCGGTACAAAATAAGAAAATGACAAAAATGATAGCCGCTAAACTCAATAATCCTCTGTGGCTACCGAACATCCCCGCATTTCCAATTAAACTTTTATTGGGAGAAATGTCTGTTTTGGTTTTGGAAGGTCAATTGGTAAGTGCAAAAAAACTGGAAAAATTGGGGTATCATTTCAAGTACTACAATTTAGATAACGCGCTGGAAGATTTGTTATAAAAAAAGAGAGGCTATTTAGCCTCTCTTTTAATTTTATAGCTGCTTTTTATTATGCCTTGTTGGCAACTAAAGAAACAGTAATCATAATATCGTCGCTGATAAATTTATTTCCCAAATTCGGAAAAACAGATTTAGAACCATAATTCACGTTCCATTTGGTTCTGTCTATTTTAAATGTTTCGCTTTTCAACATCATTTTATCACCGTCCATTGTTACGGTAGCGGGAAATTCGATGGCATTGGTTTTATCTTTAACAGTAAGATTTCCTCTTACCATATTGTTTTCAATACCGGTCATTTCAAACCTGGCATTTGGAAATTCCTTCACATTGAAAAAATCGCCTTCCTTGCCCTCAACGGTACCTTTTAAATGTGCTTCAAGATTTGCCTTGTCATCACCTTCCAAGTCTTCATCGGTAATACTGTTCATGTCGATTACAAATTCGCCGGCTTCAACATTTCCATCGTTTAAGTGAATGGTTCCCGAAGAAAGTTGAATGGTTCCATTGTGTTTACCTGTAGGTTTTGAACCTTCCCACATAATTTGCGAAGCGGCCGTGTCAACTGTATATTCAGCAGCCATGTCGGTAGCTTCGGCAGCTTCTTCTACAGCCATTTCGGCTTCTTTTTCATTGTTTTTACAGGAGAAAGCTCCAACGGTAATAAAGGCCAATAAGGTAATTTTCAAGAAAGTAGATTTCATAATTTTTCATTTTGTTTTGAAGTGCAAAAATATGTTTAAACAAAATACTTTTTCTTAAAGAAACATTAAATTAAATTCTGTGACATTTTGACATTTTCCAACAAATGGCAGTACTTTTGCTCCCTTCTGAAAAAAATTGAAAGAAACGCTACTATGGGCAAAAACGATAAATATAAAGAAACCGACCACGAGGAAGAGGTTGGTTTTGACGATCAAGAAATAAATGAACAGGAAATTGCCGAGGAAAAAGTTACCGACGCACTTTCAGAATTACAAGATGAGTTTCAGCGTGAAAAGGATCGCTATTTAAGGCTTTTCGCAGAATTTGAAAATTTCAAGAAACGAACTGCCCGTGAACGTGTGGACATGTTTAAGACCGCCGGTGAAGACGTAATTAGTTCTTTATTGCCAATTTTGGACGATTTTGAACGAGCATTAAAGGAAATTGAAAAAAGCCATGATGATAACCTCTATAAAGGTGTTGCGCTTATCAACAATAAATTGCGTGAAACCCTTAAATCAAAAGGGCTCCATTTAATGGATGTAAAGCCAGGGGAAGCTTTTGACGCAGACTCCCACGAAGCTATTACCCAAATACCCGCACCTGATGATTCCCTAAAAGGTAAAATTATCGATGTGGTGGAAAAGGGATATACCTTGGGCGATAGAATAATTCGTTACCCAAAAGTGGTTATAGGACAATAAAAAGCTACCGCAAGGGCGGACAATACTTATGAAGGAAGATTATTACGAAATTTTAGAAATATCAAAAAGCGCCACGGCGGCAGAAATTAAAAAAGCATACCGAAAAAAAGCGCTGCAATATCATCCCGATAAAAATCCAGGCGATCACGAAGCAGAGGCTATGTTCAAAAAATCTGCAGAAGCTTACGAGGTGCTCAGCGATTCCAACAAACGCTCACGCTATGACCAGTTTGGCCATCGCGCTTTTGAAGGCGGCGGCGGTTTTGGCGGCGGAGGCATGAACATGGAAGATATTTTTAGCCAGTTTGGCGATATTTTCGGTGGTGCCTTTGGTGGTGGTTTTGGTGGCGGCTTCGGTGGCGGTGGCCGCAGAACTGTAAAAGGAAGCAATTTGCGCATACGCGTGCAGCTTACCTTGGAAGAAATTGCCAACGGGGTTGAGAAAAAAATAAAAGTAAAACGTAAAAAACTTGCGCAGGGAACAACTTATAAAACCTGTTCAACCTGTAATGGGCAAGGGCAGGTTACAAGAATCCAAAATACTATTTTGGGGCGCATGCAAACTTCTGCCACTTGTAGCGCGTGCGGTGGTCTGGGCCAGATTGTAGATTCTAAGCCTGCAAATGCAGATGCCGAAGGAATGTTGGCCACTGAAGAAACAGTCTCTATCAAAATTCCTGCGGGGGTTGTGGACGGGATGCAACTTAAGGTTTCCGGAAAAGGAAATGATGCTCCGGGCAACGGAATTGCAGGAGATCTTTTGGTTGCCATTGAAGAAAAGCCCCACGATACACTGCAGCGCGAAGGTGATAACCTTCATTATGATTTGTACATTAGTTTTTCTGAAGCTGCTCTTGGAACTTCAAAGGAAATTGAAACTGTTACCGGAAAAGTGCGTATCAAGATTGATAGCGGTGCACAAAGCGGAAAAATATTGAGACTCCGAAATAAAGGTATTCCGAGTATAAATGGATACGGAACGGGAGATTTGCTGGTTCATGTGAATGTCTGGACACCAAAGTCACTGTCAAAAGAGCAAAGGGAATTTTTTGAGAGAATGAGCAATGACGAACACTTTCAGCCGAAACCGGAAAAAGAAGACAAGTCGTTTTTTGAGAAAGTGAAAGATATGTTCTCTTAAATAAACGTTAAATAAATTTTTTTATTTATATTTGAATTGTCGCTTTATCATAGAAGTGACAATTTTTCTTTTTCATAGCAATTTTTTTTCCCACCCAAGAATTTATTCTTGGGTGGGTTTTGTTTTTAGCATACTTTTTCCATCCTCCATTTTTGGATACTATCACTTAAAATACTCTTAATAATTACTAAGCTTCGCAGCCAAATCAATATATTTACATTCTTCAAATAAATTTTATGGAAAAACTTTTAGTGGTCAACAATGTTTCCAAAACCTATGGAGATTATAAAGCACTTAACCAAGTGTCCATTGAGGTAGAAAAAGGAAGCATATTTGGCCTATTGGGTCCAAATGGAGCTGGAAAAACGACCTTGATACGTATCATTAATCAAATTACGATGCCGGACAAGGGATCGGTGATTTTAGATGGTGAACCACTTCAGCCAAACCACATAAAATATATTGGATATCTTCCCGAAGAGCGTGGGCTCTACAAAACCATGAAAGTAGGGGAGCAGGCACTTTACCTTGCACAGCTAAAGGGACTTTCAAAACAGGAAGCAAAGGAAAGGTTGAAATATTGGTTTGATCGATTGCAGATTGGTGATTGGTGGGACAAAAAAATTCAAGAACTTTCAAAGGGAATGGCGCAAAAAATACAGTTTGTGGTTACCGTACTCCACCAGCCCAAACTGTTGATTTTTGATGAGCCCTTCAGCGGTTTTGACCCTATAAATGCCAATCTAATAAAAGATGAAATCTTAAAGCTACGCGATGACGGCGCAACCGTAATATTTTCAACCCATAGAATGGAATCTGTTGAGGAAATGTGCGATCATATTGCATTGATCCACAAATCAAACAAAATTCTCGATGGCAAACTGATAGACATAAAACGACAGTATAAAAGCAACACTTTTGAAATCGGTTTAATAACGCACGATCATGCCGGAACTTCAGCATTATTAAAAGATAAATTTGAAATTTTTCCTGCCAACTTCAAAAGCATAAATGATGAACTGCAGTACAAAGTAAAAGTGCCGGATTCAGTATCGCCGAATGATTTTGTAAGTTATTTAACCTCACTCGGCCAATTGACGCATTTTGTAGAAGTAGTGCCCTCGGCGAGTGAAATTTTTATTGAAACGATCCAAAAAAGCTAGCAAGAATGAACCATCTTCCACTTATAATCAAAAGGGAATACCTTACTAAAGTTCGAAATAAGTCGTTCATTGTAATGACGTTTTTAAGTCCGCTTATATTCGTGGGTATTTTTGCGCTGGTTGCCTATTTGTCTAACCTGAATAGCGATACCGTACGTAAAATTTCAGTTTTGGACGAAAGTGGTCTATTTACTGAAGAATTCAATAGTACGCCTCATTTACAGTATAAATTATTAAAGGAAACCAGCCTTCCAGAGGCAAAAAAAGAAGCGGAATCAAAAGAAATTTACGGGCTACTATATATTCCGAAAACGGAACAACTGGAAGAACTTTCAAAAAAAATAACATTCTATTCCGAAGATTCGCCTTCGCTTTCATTAATGGGCGATATCAATGATCTACTGGAAAATAAGGTAAACACCCTAAAACTGAAAGAAGCCGGCATCGAATCTGAAACCATCAAAAACCTTCACATAAACATAAGTGCCAACCAGGAAACTTTTCAAGGAAAGGAAACCTCCAAGCTGGGTTCGGGTTTAAAATTGATATTTGGCGGCGCTGCAGGATATTTGCTGTTTATGTTTATTATTATTTACGGAAATATGATAATGCGAAGCGTGATCGAGGAGAAAACCAGCCGTGTGATTGAAGTAATTATCTCGTCGGTAAAACCCCGTTTATTGCTTCTGGGAAAAATATTTGGAACAACTTTGGCGGGAATCACTCAATTTGTGGTTTGGGTGGTATTGATTTTGGTGCTAATGACGCTGGTTACTTCTATTTTCGGAATAGACCCCGTTGCGGCCACGCCTTCCCAACAAGTTTTGGAAAATAGCACAAATGGTGGAACGCAGGAAATTATACAGAATGTTATGATTGAAATAGACAATTTACCGGTTGCCAATCTCATAATAATGTTTATCCTATTTTTTATAGGAGGGTATTTGCTCTACGCTTCATTATACGCTTCCGTTGGCGCAGCCGTAGATAGTGAAACAGATACCCAACAATTTATGATGCCTATTTTAATGCCATTAATTTTGGCGGTTTACGTAGGTTTTTTCACGGTAATTGATAATCCGCATGGCATGGTTTCACAGGTATTTTCATACATTCCCTTCACTTCGCCAGTAGTTATGTTAATGCGAATTCCGTTTGGAGTTCCGCTTTGGCAACAAATTATTTCGGTAGTAATTCTTTTCGCAACCTTTATTGCTATGGTTTGGTTTGCGGCCAAAATTTATCGTGTGGGTATTTTAATGTATGGAAAAAAACCTACCTATAAAGAGATTTTCAAATGGCTTAAATATTAAAAAATTGCTTTGCCGGAACAATGCTATGAACTCGGCGAATAATTAATTAAAAAAGAAAAATTATGAAAACAAAAATTTTTGTAAACACATTTCTATTGCTATTTGCATGTGCAATGACGGCCCAAACCACAGATTTGGCACGAATTGAATATCTACACCTGCCTTTTTCAAAATCAGACAATTCCATTAGCAGATACCGTGCTTTGGTGCAGGCTCCCATTCCTATTAATAAGGAAAAGAAAAATTATTTGGTGATTGGGCTGGAATATCGCTATGTGGATATAAGTATAAAAGATGATGAAGACCTGCTGGCGTTTATGGGTCCGGTTCCTCCAGCTGAAGGTATTCAGGATAATCTGCTAACTTCCGTTCAGCAAATAGATACTTATATTGGGTACACTTGGACCGTAAAAAATGATTGGCGGTTTGGAATAAAATTTGGACCAAAATTCCAAAGTGATTTTGAGGATGGCCTGCAGAGTGATGACATTCTATATGAAGGTGCTGTATATGCCATAAAAGACAAAAAAAATGATACCACGGAAGGCAACAAACCTTATAGATTGGTTTTGGGGCTCTCATATTCAAATACTCCCGGCAGAAATTTTCCATTGCCCATTTTGAATTATTATAAAGAATTTCACCCAAATTGGACTTACACGCTAGGAGTGCCAAAAACGAATGTTAGGCATTATTTAAATGATAACCATAAAGATGCATTACAGGCTTTTGCAACGCTGGATAACGTTTATGCGAATATTCAGCAGAATTTTATTCCCACATCATCCCAAAATTCTGAAAATAAAGTCGCTGAAAGTATCCAGGAAACCATTGGATTATTAGGGCTGGGATATGAACATTTCTTTACGGATCATCTGTTGTTTTATGGGTATGCAGCACATTCGGTTTATAATGATTTCAGGTTGGAAGACGGAGAGGGCGAAAAAATCTATAAGATTAATACCGAAAATTCGCCTTATTTTAGAGCAGGATTTAAATTCAAATATTAATGGCGAGAATACTAATAATTGAAGACGAAGCAGCAATAAGAAGGGTTTTGGTGAAAATTCTTTCTGAGGAAAACCAAGGTTACGAGGTTTTTGAGGCCGAAGATGGCCTTGCCGGAATGGAAACCATCAAAAAAGAAGATTTTGATTTGGTGCTTTGCGATATAAAAATGCCAAAAATGGACGGGGTGGAAGTTTTGGAAGCTGTAAAGAAAATAAAACCAGAAATACCGATGGTCATGATTTCCGGTCATGGCGATCTTGAAACGGCTGTAAACACTATGAAAATGGGCGCTTTTGATTATATCTCAAAACCGCCGGATTTGAACCGCTTGCTAAACACGGTTCGAATTGCGCTTGACCGCAAAGAACTTGTTGTCGAAAATACCCGTCTAAAAAAGAAGGTTTCCAAAAATTATGAAATGGTTGGCGAATCGCCTGCCATTGTCCAAATTAAGGAAATGATAGAAAAAGTTGCGCCAACCGAAGCCCGTGTTTTAATTACGGGACCAAATGGAACCGGAAAGGAACTGGTGGCACACTGGCTTCACCAAAAAAGTGATCGCAGCAGCGGCCCGATGATCGAGGTAAATTGTGCCGCAATTCCCAGTGAATTAATTGAAAGTGAACTTTTCGGTCACGTAAAAGGCGCTTTTACTTCAGCAAATAAAGACCGAGCCGGAAAGTTTGAAGCTGCAAACGGGGGCACCATTTTTCTGGATGAGGTAGGCGATATGAGCCTTTCCGCGCAAGCAAAAGTCCTTCGTGCCTTACAGGAAAATAAGGTTCAGCGGGTAGGAAGTGATAGAGATATAAAAGTAGATGTTCGGGTGGTTACCGCTACCAATAAAAATTTAAAAAAGGAAATTGAGGAAGGTAATTTCCGTGAAGACCTTTACCATCGCTTGGCGGTTATTTTGATAAAAGTTCCATCATTGAACGATAGAAGAGAAGATATTCCACTTTTGGTTGATTATTTTTCTGAAAAAATTTCATCGGAACACGGTACCGCTAAAAAGAAATTCTCTTCAAAAGCAATTAATTTATTGCAGGAATATGATTGGACGGGAAATATCCGTGAACTTCGAAATGTTGTGGAACGCCTCATAATCCTTGGCGGAAAGGAAATAAGCGAAGAAGACGTAAAGCTCTTTGCAAGCAAATAAAAATAGTATCATAGAATCCATAAAATCAGCAATATGAAAGAAGTAAAAATTGAAGATTTTAAAGTTTCCACACCAATCAAACTTGACGGTACCAGAAATGATTGGGATTTAGAGGCTACCGAAAAGGAGCTGGAAGACCACTTGGAAGATACCCGCAAAAAACTCGGCAAACTTCAGGATACGCTCTATGCCCACGGAAAATATGCCGTTTTGATTTGCCTGCAAGGAATGGATACCGCGGGAAAAGATAGTTTAATTCGCGAAGTTTTTAAGGATTTTAATGCACGCGGTGTGGTGGTGCATAGTTTTAAAACGCCCACAGTACTCGAAAAACGGCATGATTATTTGTGGCGACATTACATAGCGTTGCCCGAACGTGGTAAGTTTGGGGTTTTTAATAGAACACATTATGAAAACGTGTTGGTGACAAGGGTACATCCCGATTATATACTTGGGGAAAATCTGCCGGATGTAAATAGTTTGGAAGACATTAATGAAGAATTTTGGGATAAGCGCTTCCAGCAGATAATCGATTTTGAGAGAACGATTCAACAAAATGGGACCATTATATTTAAATTCTTCTTAAATATTTCCAAGGAAGAGCAAAAAAATAGGCAGCTACGAAGATTAAACAAGCCGGAAAAAAACTGGAAATTTTCCCCAGGCGATCTGGACGAAAGGGAATTATGGGAAGACTACAAAAAATATTACGAAGATGCCATTAACCGGACCTCAAAGCCAAACGCCCCCTGGTATATTGTTCCAGCCGATAGCAAAGAAACATCCCGAGTTATTGTTGCAGAGATTATGCTGCAGGAACTGAAAAAATACAAAGACATAAAAGAGCCGGAACTTGACGACGATATAAAGGCAAAAATTTCAGAATACCGCGAACGACTTAAAAATGATTAATGATATATTCGCACACGCACATTCTCCTGTTCTTTAGAGCGTTTGTCCCTTCGAGAACAGTCGAGAATTAATATTAAAATATTATAAATGAAAATTTCTTTCCTCCCCACATTATTTTTCACTGTATTTTTTTCTTTTGTAGGCATTTCGCAAAACACTGTTCAGGATTCCGTGATGCTAAAAAAATTGTACACCACTGCATTGACAGACGGTAAAGCTTATGATTGGCTGGATTATCTTTCAAACGAAATAGGCGGCAGGCTGTCGGGTTCCTTTGAAGCTGAGCGTGCCGTAAATTATACCGAAGAAGAACTGAACGAACTCGGTTTGGACAAAGTGTGGCTACAGCCAGTGATGGTTCCAAAATGGACTCGTGGTTTTAAGGAATACGCCTATATAGAATCTCCAACCGGCGAAAAGACCGTTACAAATATTTGTGCTTTGGGTGGTTCGGTTGCTACCCCAAGCCTTGGAATAAAAGCAGAAGTAATAGAAGTAAAAGGCCTTGAAGAATTGGCAACTTTGGGAAAAGATAAAATTGAAGGTAAAATCGTTTTTTACAATAGGCCCATGCAGCCCGATTTAATACAAACTTTTGAAGCTTACGGCGGATGTGTCGATCAGCGGTATGCTGGCGCTGCCGAAGCCGCGAAATACGGTGCCGTTGGCGTAATTGTTCGCTCCATGAATTTGCGAATGGACGATTTTCCGCATACGGGCGCAATGAGTTATGGCGATACGCCGGTGGACCAACGAATTCCTGCCGCGGCCATTAGCACCAATGGGGCGGAATATTTAAGCAGTTTGTTGAAATTACAGCCCAAGCTTTTATTTTATTTCAAACAGAATTGCAAAACTTTTGACGATGTACAATCCTACAATGTGATCGGTGAAATTACCGGAAGCACAAAACCGAACGAGTATATGGTTGTGGGTGGCCATTTGGACAGTTGGGATCTTGCCGACGGCGCACACGACGATGGCGCCGGCTGTGTGCAGAGTATGGAAGTGTTGCGATTGTTTAAAAAAGTGGGCTATAAACCAAAGCATACCATTCGCGTGGTGCTTTTTATGAATGAGGAAAACGGCCTTCGGGGCGGAAACAAATATGCCGAAGAAGCTAAAAGGAAGAACGAAATCCATCGTTTTGCCTTGGAAAGTGATGCCGGTGGATTTACCCCTCGCGGGTTTTCCTTTGAAACTAGTGATGCTAATTTCCAAAATGTAAAAACTTGGGAACCGCTTTTTAAGCCGTATTTAATCCATTATTTTGAAAAAGGCCACGGCGGCGCAGACATCGGACCCTTAAAGGGAAATATTGACGTGCTTGCTGGATTACGGCCCGATAGCCAACGGTATTTTGATTATCATCATGCCGCCAACGATACTTTTGATGCCGTAAACAAACGCGAACTGGAACTGGGAGCCGCTACTATGGCAAGTTTGGTCTACTTGTTTGATACATACGGAACTAACTAGAGTGTTCAGTATTCAGTTGCAGTAAGCAGTTTTTAAACTATAATTACCACCAAACTATAAAGAAGCGCTCCAATTTAAGGGGCGTTTTTTTATAGATTAAAGGCGATTTTTTCATTTTTAATTGTGCTTCAATAATTTGCTTGATTTCGGAAAAGGAGTACCATTCGGTAATTTCACTTTCCGGTAGCAGCCATTCTTTTTTGGATGGAAGGGCATAGCTAGCAATTGTGTCTTCAGCAAAGTCGACAAATTTTATATAATGACCCACAATGCATTTTTTAATGTTTTTTGGAAAGAAATCGGGCTTCATTTTTTTTGGAAGAAATAGAAACGCTTTCAGACATAATTGCTGAGAACTTGGCATTTTTATTCCCAGAGTTTCCAGTTTTTGAATTGTTTCCTTTTTATAAAGTAGCGGAAATTGCTTCAGCTTCAGCTTTTCCAGTTTTTCAAACAGACTGTCCTTTCGGTTGGGGCCGATCCATTTTTCTTCTTCTGAAAAACCCGCCTCCACATCGTACAAATAAAATTTGCAGGCCAATTCAATATGGATAACTTCATCAGTTTTTAGGTTTCGAACTATATAATCCAATTCGCCAAGAGTATTCTTTTCGCCATGAATTTGAAGGTTTGCGGCCAAAAGTTCAAAGTTTGCCGATTGTTTTAAGTACGCTTCAAAACAAGCTTCAGCCTGCATTCCCAAAACGGCATGCTTCGGAAACCGGAAGTTACCGTCGTTTATTTCTTCATTTAAAAATTCAAAGTTCTCAAACGGATATTGGTCCGAATGTATCTTGAGTTCGGGTGTATATATAAAGTGTTGTAAAAGATGGGTCGTTTTGATGATTATCGCTTTATTACGCTTTCATATTTTGCAATCCATTCATCAACGGATATTTTTGTAGTAAGTTCTCCCAGTAATTCAAAGGGAATATTTTTAGGGTTTTTGAAACGGATGCAACTTTTGCCCATATCCAGCTTGCCTTTTGCGTGTTTTGGGTATTCTTCAGTAAACCATTTCATCAAATCTGGATTACTGTAGATGCCCATATGGTAAAAAGCGATGTGGTTTTTCTGGGATGCCAAAGCCATAAATGGAAGCGCATCCTTGGGATTGCAATGATATCCATGGGGATAAATACTGTGTGGCACCACATAGCCCAACATTCCATATTGCATAGTTTCCTCAAAACCTTTGGGAAGATTTTTCTTTACGGTTTCACGTAGTTTTTTCATTACTTCCTTTCGGTCTTCGGGCAGTTCGTTTATGTATTGATCTGGGGCAGTAGCTTTGGATTGCATAATTGTAAAGTTTAAAGCTGAAAAGTCAAAGTTAAAGGAATTTTATTGAAGTAGGTTCGATCTTAATTGCACCTTAATTACACCTTAAGTTAACCTTAAGTATCCCTTAGGTAAACCTTAGCTAAACCCCGACGGTAATTTACCAAATTGAGGGCTAATGCAGTGTGGTTTTTTTATAGTTTTTTGATACCCAAAAATATAATTGTACATTCAGGGAAATATAAAAAAGATGAAAAAATTTATACCCTTATTAATAGTTGCCATTTTCCTTTTGTTTGCTGCGGAAGGTTATTCGCAAGAAATAACCAAATACAACTTTCTTGAAATTATTGTGGTTCAAAAAGCGAACAACCGCGGAAAGGTGAAACGCATAAAAGTAGAGGAGCAGACTTCATTGGTAGGACAGAATATTTCTATTGATGAAATTGAGGATATTGAAGAAACCTCAACTTTGCTAAATTATATGAACGCCCACGATTGGGAATTTCTGGACCGCCAATCTGTGGTTTCTGATGATAATGACCCGGTTTGGATGAGTTATATTTTTAGGAAACGGAAGTAAATTTCTTGACTCTTGGCTCTTGGCTCTTGGTTCTTAGCTCTTGGTTCTTAGCTCTTGGCTCTTGGCTCTTGGCTCTTGGCTCTTGATTCCTTAGCAGCTACTTTCTCAAAATCTTTTCCATTGCCTTGCCTTTTGACAGCTCGTCTATCAGTTTATCCAAATAGCGTATTTTTTGCATAAGGGATTCTTCAATTTCTTCCACGCGGTAACCGCAGATTACGCCCGTTATTTTTGAAACGTTTGGGTTTAACTGTGGTGCTTCTTCAAAGAAAATTTCAAAAGTTGTTTTGTCCTTTATCAATTGCTGCAATTGTTCTTGGCTATAGCCGGTTAACCATTGTATAATAGTATCTACCTCCGCTATGGTACGGCCTTTCTTTTCAGCTTTGGTGATGTAGTGTGGGTAGACACTTGCGAAGGACATTTTATAAATTCTTTCGTTTTTCATTTTATAGCTATTCCATTATCAACCACCTAATCTACCTAAATGGTATCAACAAATTTTAAAAATACTTTTTTATGAAGATCAAGATCCATATTCCCAGATAATGTTGCGCGAACAATATAATCTTTATCGCCTTCTTTCGTGGTTCCCTGTGTAGAGGTGGCGGGAATGGTCCAATAACTCCCCTTTAGCTGCCCGTAGCTTACACAGAATTTGCATTCATTCGGAATTTCTGTAATCATTAAATTAATTAGCTTCAAATTCAGGGCTCTTTTATTGGCTTCCTTTTCCGCGTCGGAATTTCCCTTGGTGGGCAGATCCAAAGAAAACACAGAAGGGGTAAAGCCTTGGGCGGCCAATTCATCTGAAACAAAATTAATCTTTGCCTCCGGTAAGGTTTCGTGGATGAAGTTTACAAATTCACGAGTGTTATTATACGCAGTCTTAATCCTTTTGTTCATGGAGGGCAATTGGTTTGCGAGAATTTCATATTGAAGGGCTGTAGCCTCGTTGTCGCAAAGCGTTAAATGCAAATCTATTTTTCCCATTAAGGCATTTGTATGGGTGTTTCCTACCACATAACCGGCAGTACACTTTCCGCCGCTAGGGAATTTGGAGCCACTGGCATACGAAATGGCGCGAACGGTTGAAAGTATTTCGCCTTCTCCCAAAAAGTGATAGTTAGGGCAGAAGGTTTGATCCAGAATAAAAACAGGATCGATTGCAATATTTCCCGATGCGGTTTTTCGTTCTTTGCTTAAAACGGCCTTTAATTGCTGCAAATCTGGCACTTCAACCCGAGGGTTTGTGGGTATTTCGGCAATAATGTACGGGACGGCATCTTGGGAAGCCACTTGGGTTAAAACGGTGTCTATACTTTGCACCATATCATTATCGCGGTCTACAAGCAAATCTACTATTTCCACGTTTTCAAGGCAAGTGGCAACGCGTCGTGCTTGGTCGTTTGTACCACCGTAACAGTTTGGGGGAACAATAAATTTTATAGCTTTTCCTTTGTGTTTTTCTTGGGCGTCATCAATAAGGCCCATCATAATGGCATATTGTATTGAAAGTCCGCTGGAAGCAACGAGTGGGGTGGTGGGCGATCCTGTGATTTCCTTTATTGACGTTAAAACGCTTTTTTTATCTTCAGTTACATTGTTTTTATGATGTGCATTTGTAGTTTGTGCCACGAATGCATTTAAGGCAGAAAAACAATTGGCTGGCGTCATTGCAATAGTTTCCCTTCGGCGAACGTGCTGGATTTCTGAAACGTAGTTTCCGTTTTCATCGCCATTTACTACTAAAATACTTCCTAAAGGGCCATATAGACTGATGAAAAAATCGACATTGGGGTTGAGGTCCATAACATCGATTTCTTTTTTTTGTGAAATGAAAACGGTACTGCCGTTGAAATCGGGAATGTTTGACGCATTATCAATTTGCTTGAGTTCAAAATTGTAAGCATACACATTTCTTATAATTTCGGCATCGAAAAAATCGGGAAGCTTTTCGGTATAAAGAATTTGGGTGTTTTTATTGCGCAATAAATTCTTCCGAAGGATTGCCATGATAGGAACCGTATTGGACGCAAAACTGATTACGTTTTCTGGCTTTAGGTTATTGGTCTTGGCTATTCCCCATTCCAATATACTTGACAGTGGATGCCCCAGACGGATATAATCATAAGCGGTGGGTAATTTTTTTAGGGCTGCGGTTTCAGCATTGTTTTTCTTATATAGTTTTTCAAACTCGTTTAAAAACTGCGTCTTCGCCAAGCTTTCATCATAAATATCCAGCCTATGTGTGGTAAGGTTTAGCCAGTCTTCCGGCATATTTTTCAGTACTTCTTTTATATAGTTTTGCACTTTATTTTCTTGCATTTTTTTTCACTTTTAAGTAAGGGGATAACTTACATTAATTAGATTTATTTTGAAAGGGTTTTGGGAGTTTTGTAACGAAGTATATTTTAATTTTGAGTATTCCAATCGCCATTTAAAAATTCCAAAGTCCTTCGTGTAAAATCCGCACTATTTAAAGCTCCTTCATGTGGCATATGCCAACCATTGGGAACAATAAAAAGATGTGCGTTAGGGATAGTGGTGAACATTTCCCAAGCATTGGATACCGGAACAAAATCATTATCGCCATGAACAATAAGCGTACGGGCTTTTATTTTTAAAAGGTTTTCTGAAGTAATGTCGGGATCTCCCACAAGTTTATGGAAATGATGGAATTGGCGTGCCAACTGCATTCCCTTTTCGTAACCGTGGAGAACTTCGCCATCATTGAATTTATAGTACTCTTCCGGGACTGCGTTCTGTGCAATAAATTGACGCGTCTGGGTGCTGAAATTCAATTGTGCGCTTACCGGCACAATAGCGTCAAAGCGTTCCGGCTGCATATGGGCGGCGTATAAGGCTACGATTCCGCCACTGCTATGCCCAATTAGCTTTACCTTTTCAAGTTTTAAATTATCCATTAACAATAGCAAATCCTTTGCGGCAACCACGTGCCGAAAAACAACGGTAGTATCTGGATTTGTGGAACGTCCGTGGCCCCGCATATCCCAAGCTATTACGCGATAGTGCTTGGATAATTCAGGTATAAAGGGTTTCCAGTCTGAAGCCGTCCTGCCAAAACCGTGAAGCAGGATCAAGGGGTCTCCCTGGCCGTATTCCTCATAATATATTTTGGTGCCATTTACGGTGGCGAACTTGCCATTTGGCGAAACTGGCTCCTGTGCTTTCACAAGTGACGTTGCCAAAAACATTGCGAGCATAACTGAAAGAATAAAGTGTTTCTTCATTTTGGTTAAATTTTAGAAGATGCAACAAGTTAAAAATACAACATTATGCCATTGGTTTGGTGGGTGTTGGAATTGAACTTCTTTAAAGGCCAACGTTTCAAGCTGTGCTACTTAATGTTCTTTTTTATGGAAGAAAAATTCTTTTCGCGAAACTGTGATGGCGAGAGGTAATAGTATTCCCTAAATATCTTTGAGAAATAGCTTTTGCTGCTAATGCCAATTTGCATCGCAATTTCAGAAATATTATATTCCGTATTCAACACCAGGTTTCTGGCCTCATTAAGCCTGCTTTTGGTTATATATTGGTTAACGGTGCTTTTGTACAGTATCCTAAAACCCTGTTGTAGTTTGGGCACGGAAAGCCCCGCACTCTCTGCTATATCTGGTACGGATGGCGCATCCATTAAATTATTGTCTATATAAAATACGGCATCCTTAATTTTTTTTACATCTAAAACGGTGAGAAGGCTCTTTTCATTTTCTAAATTTTTGTCTTCCATATAAAGAACCAATTGCTTGATGAGTGCTTGGTATGCCATACCCTCCAGAAACAGTTTCCTTAAAAAATCTGATTTCTCAAAGGCGTACATCTGCTTGAACATTTCTGCCAAATCCAGACTGAAATGATCCTTGAAATAAAAGGATTCCTTGGCATCCACATCGTAAAAAAGATCTTGAAGATCCTTCGGGAGGCTTCTGATATCGCCCCGCATTTTTTCCCTAAACTTTTCACGATTTATCTCTAGACTGTGCAGCCGTGTGTGCTGGTCTTTTTTAAAGTTCAGGATATGGCCGTGGTTTTCCCTGCTGGCAACAATGGAACTCTGGTAGGTCTCTATTTTATGGATTCTCTCTTGGTCGTCCTCAAAGCTATGTAATATGGTTCCTGATATTACGAACAGGAATTTTAGGGGGTTTACCTCTGTTATGCTGAAATGGAATTCCATATCGTCCTTAAAAACACAGTCGTAAAGCATAATTGCCATTCCGCCCGGAATCTCCAGCCCCGTTATAAAACCCCTGCCTTTTGAACTGGGGATGGTTACGGAATATTCCTCACCATTCTGTACGCATTCCGTATTGAGCCCAGCTGCTATATCCTGAAGGGTTCTTTTGAGGGGCAGCGATGTTATTTGTACAGTATTCATTATGGTTTCCCTTTGTTTAAAGGTAGACAAAAATAATGCACAGTAATTTTTAAGGAATTTATGTAGGTTTTGGTCTTAAACCAACTATAATTTATTGAAAGGAAACTCACTTAAGCCGGGTACAAGCAATTGCCTGTTTGCGTTAATGGAAAAGGGAGTAGTTTCACCTTCACCATCGTCATAATCGAGGGTTAAAGTATTATCTTGGGTGTTCCAGATAAAGGGGCGGAGGTTGGAAATGGCGGTGCCATCTGGTTGGGCTATATATTCCGTGCTATACCCTTTGCTTTCGGTATCGAAATATAGTTTATAATCATACATTTTATTAAAATCGCTGCGCTGCCATACGCCCACTAGCTTGCTAGCTGAGTCTGTATCGCTATTTTTTTCGTCGTTGTTGCAGGACAGTTGAGTTGTGATGGCCAGTAGTAGGAAAACGGCCTGTAGCGCTTTATAGGATTTCATTTAGAGAACGCGAAGTGTTTGTGTGTGATTGCTTTACTTGGGTTAAAGGTAGGGGAATTATTTGGTTTTTTTCTTGGCTTTTGGCTTTTAGCTTTTGGCTTTTAGCCTTTAGCCTTTAGCCTTTGGTTTTTTGGTTTTTAGTTTTTAGTTCTTGGTTCTTGGTTCTTGGTTCTGGGTTTTGGGTTCTTGGTTCTTGGTTCTTGGTTCTTGGTTCTTTGTTCTTGGTTCGGTTTTGGGTTACAATTGGCAATTAGGGTTTCATGGGATGAGAAAATTATTCACTCCCACCGAAAGTTAGGTATTGTTATTCCCATTATTGCTTTTGGATTTTTGCCAGGGGAATTTGCCTTCGAGCTCTACTTGTAGGGACAGGCTTAAAAAAGTTCTGATGAGTACTATAAGTCCAAGTATTGTGACTGAAAGGAGTGTGGGTTCGGTTGCTACGGTGGCCATAATATCGGCCGCGATGAGTATTTCCAGACCTAGAAGGATTGCCTTGCCTATGTTTTGTCGCAGTTCTTTATAGGGTATTGGGTTTTTGCTTTTTAGCTTTATAAGAAATTTTGCGATAACAAAGATTGAACCGAGAAAGATGGTAAGCACGCCAATGGCCTCCATAATTCTGGCAACGTAATCTATATAAATTTGAATGTTGTCCATACATTTTGGTTCTTGAAAATCTAGCTCTTTAAAAATACAAAAATTTAGGGTTTTGCATTTTGCCGAGCTGTATCATTTAAACACTTAAAATAAAAATGGACCGATATTTTCGGTCCATTTTTATTCTTTCGGAAAGAACATTTGTGTATCAATTGGCATTTACCACATTTCCTGAGCCCTGAATATCTACCTCAACGGTAGGGCTGCCTTTATAGGAAACATTTCCGCTGCCTTCAATTTTTACATCCAGTCTCCCAGAACAGTTTACTTCCACATTTCCGGAAC
>Ga0209344_10001706_pt1 | contig 27462 bp, 20 predicted proteins | sample Cruoilmetagenom6_FD_187293 | JGI IMG/M metagenome (GOLD analysis project Ga0209344, IMG submission 187293) | Oil polluted marine microbial communities from Coal Oil Point, Santa Barbara, California, USA - Santa Barbara Oil Seep Sample 6 (SPAdes)... | ecosystem: Environmental > Aquatic > Marine... | reverse complement strand
TGACCAATAAATTTCCATAAATACTTGAACCAGAACTGTAAAAATTAATGTGGTCAAAACTGATATTCCCCATGTCACTAATTTTAATTACCCAATTTTTAAGTGCGGTACTGGTGTTATAGCGTAAGGTTGGAGGGTTATTAATATCAGCCGCTTCAAATAAAATCAGGTCATCAGGACTGCCTGTGCGATTAACGCCAGAAAGCGTTTGGTGCGTTGTGTAAAAACCTGCTCTAATTTGGAAGGTAACTGGACCTTTCATGCCAAGTTGTTTTAAGGCAGTTATGGCAGCTGATGGTGTAGAATAATCAGGAGAAGTCCCACCGACCGTGTAGTAACCATTAGCCGTATCGGCATTATCCAAAGAATCAAATCCAACACCTTCATCAGCACCTTTATAAACACTTGGACTGCCCCTGAAATCTCCGTCAAAATCAGTGGTGACACTACTGATACCTGGCGCTAAAAAATCAATATCATTATTATTCGGCGCCTTTAAATGCAAATCATTGGTACCAGAAGTGTTAACAAAAGAAACACTCTGCTCAATCGAGTTGGTATCAAACCCTACGCCTAATTTATAAGAAGCTAAACTGTTATAGTATGAGGCATTCACACGCACAAGAGGATTACCAGTTGAATAAATATCATTGTAATCAGATTCAGCAATCATCGAGGTGTTGTATATAAATAATGCCAATCCCCCACCTTCATTAATTAATAGGTTATTTTTAATACGAATATCAGTACCACCAGCTATTACCAAGGCTGGTCCGAACAAAGAACGAATCGTATTATGATAAATACTGGTATTGGCATTGTTCACATAAATTCCGGCGACACTGGCAGAACTGTCACGCATAGCAATCATGTTATTGACAATCCGTGTTTCAGTTGAAATACTTGTAGATTCAGTCCAAATAGCCACTTTTCCTGTGAGGATATCGAATGTATTGTGTTCAATATAGGGGTTAAAATCTTTAACATCAAAACCGATATAATCAGCATTTGAATGACTGTCGGTGGATATGGTATTACTAAAAATAATGGCATTCTTGCTGCCTAATTCTAGAGACTTACTTGATTGATTTACAAATTCATTATCAATTATTTCAACTGCAGTCGAATCAAACCCACCAAATAAATAATCCAAATCAATGGCCACATCACCTTGTGAAAAAGTATTAGAAATAAATCGCGTCCCTGTAAAATCTCCCGGTGTATTTTGCAGAATTAAATTTCCAATGCCTATTTGGCCATCAAATAAATTGTTCTCAAATGTCACATGACCAGAAGTCCCTTCAAAATAAATCATGTCACCATAATTGGGTACAACAGCATGAAAATTTAAATCTGAAAAGGTCAGGTAATCAGCACCATCCAATTTCAAAATCCATTTACTGCTTGCACTTACATTCGTGTTTATCCAATGAACACCTTGTGCAGGACCTGACCGGGTAAAAGTGACACGGTCGGTAGATAAACCAAATCGTTGAAAGGCTGTAATAGTGACTTGTTCATCATATGAACCACCACTGATAAGAAAATTAACCGGACCTGATATGCCATTACTAACCAAATCAGACACGGCAGCAGTGATTGTCGCATAATCAGGTGACGTTCCGCCGATTGTATAATCACCATTTAAAGCAGTGCCCGAATAAGACGGGGTCGCAAAAATCAGGACAAATAATAGATACATCAAATGATAAGTTTTTTTCATGTGTTCTCTCGCAGCTATGGATTGAACCAAATACCTTGGTAGAAAACAGGCGGCTCATTTCTTATAAGCTAAAACACATGTCAACGCCTGATATTTGGCTATTTTCATTTTTTAAAATTATAGCTACTTTGCCCAAACATCAGTTCTGAAATAGTTCTGAAAGATGTAAAGCCATGTTCTGAAATCGTTCTGAAATGCGGGGTTTACTAAGAATTGCCAACCCAATGACAATCAATCCTCAATCAATGACTTGAGGTAAATATCATCTTCAATAGACCATAACTCATTAGAAAGCGCTTTGCATTCATTGGCATAATCCAACGCTTTTAATGTGTTTCCTTGTAAGTAACTGGCCTTAGATTTTAATAATAAATAAGGGTAGGCTATGGGATTAAATTCAGCAGACTGTTCTAGAATTGCCAGAGCCTTGAGCGGGTTATTTTGTTCTAAATACTGGTCTGCTAAAATGTTATTAATTTCAACGATGCTTTCACCATCACTGGTTTTCTTTGCCAATTCTTTGCTGTACTCTAACAATGACACCGCCAATTCTTTTTTATTGGTTAACAAATAGTACCTGGCTAATTGCTTATTAAGCCGGGGTTGTAATCTGATTTCTTTACTTTCATCGATGTGTTTTTGCACTTGGTTGATTAAGCTTTCAACCTGATCGGTTTTGTCCTGATCCAGTAACAAATCAAGTGCTAATAATTTATTATTTAACAGTGCACTCTTGTTATTAGCACTTTGTGCCAATTGCAGGTGTTCTTGTAAATACATTTGCGCAGCCACCCATTTCTTCTGCATGCGTGAAATGTCAGTTGAGAATTGTTTGGATATTTGTAACATGGCATTGTAATCAATATCAATGGCGATTTTTTGCATTTCTTGATTTGAATGCCATGCTTGAGTCAGCTCACCTTGAACCATCAATACATAGATTAGTTCGTTCAAAGTGGCACCAATTCCAAGCTTATAATCCAGCGTTTTACAAATGTTTAATGATTGTTTTAAATGCTGAACCGATTCTTTGTATTTGGATTGGTGTGTGGCAATTCTCGCTAAAGTAGTATGTATTTTCGCCTCCCCCAAAAGATCGGCCAATTGAGAGAAAATCTTTAATGACTTTTCAGCAGACGCCTGTGCGGCTTCTGTATGCCCCATTTTTTGTAATACACTGGCCTTTTTCTGCAAGACATGAGCCAGTAACTCTGGATTATCAGACATCACTATGCCTTGTTCCAATTCATCTAACAGTGCCAAGGCTTTATCAAACTCGGTTAATTTAGTATAGGTAAAACTGAGCCTATACTTGGTATCATTTAATTGATATGCAGGCTGATTGGCATGTTTTTCTAATACCGACAAATACAAGTCTCTATTAATCTCATCTTTACCCAGAATGTTATAAATAGTTCCTCTGACATTCTCTATTTCTATTGCCAACTGGGGTGTGGCATTGATTTGTGTTAATGTATCAAGCATGGCCAATCCTTGCTCTTGTTTACCCTGTGCACTTTTAACACGAGCCAATTGCAATCGTGCCAAATAAAAGTCTGGCTTTTTATCGATAGACAATTGGAAAAAATGTTCAGCTTGGTCGATTTCTCCTTGACCAAAACTGGCTAGACCTTCAAGATACAATTCAAGCACTTCAGAACTTTCAGGAATCAATGAATTAATCTGGCTTGATGTGTTGGAGTGGTTAACCTCTTGTGCTAACCAATGACTGGCATCTCGAATACTCTGGCTCAAACTGGGACTGGAAAATGATTGCGCCTGTTGATTTTTATATTTATCAATTATATTTAATTTAATGGTAAATAATTCATGTTCATGAATAATTTGGCTGGTCACTATTTTAAGATTAGGAGAGATGGTCCATTGGTTTGCAAGGTATTGTTGTCGATCTAAATACGCAGGTTTTTGTTTGTAGTCTTTGAGTTTAGCCACATCAGAGTATTGCATGACTTCATCAATCAAACTGACATAACCTTGATTAAGTGATTCATTTTCATTTTCCGGAGCCAGAAACAACAACAGCTGATTGTCATTTTCCACTGCGGGATCATGCTTGCTATATTGATAAAAAAATATCAAAGCAAGTGAAACAAAAAATGTCAAAAAAGCCAATGAGCGATAGTACTTTGTGGTTTTGCCAGTTGATGTGGAATCAAGGGGTATCACATCGACATCAAAATTAAACCCTTTGGCATATACGGTTTTGATACATGTTTTGCTTTGGTATTGGCTTAAAATCTTACGTAATTTTGAAACGCTTTGGTCTACAGAGTTTTTGGTCACTCGACGTCCTTGCCAAGCCTGAGAAATGAGCGCTTCTTTAGAGAATGTTTTCTTGTGATTTTCTACAAAGAATATCAATAATTTCAAATCTTGATTGGTCAACTTGATGACATGTCCATCAGATTTCAGGATTTCGGTTTGGGTATTTAGAGTAAAGTTATAAAATTGATAAATCATTTTATTATCAGCAACCTAGATAAAATAATGTGGGTTAATTAAATCACTGATATCATGATTTATGCGTTGAACTCCAGATTGAGTAATCACTATTGGTCATTGTCGTTAAAAGCCATGAGTTTGTTTAATACCAAATCAGAACATCGTGTTTTACAAAAATCACAGTTTGTTCTATGGGTAAAGTACTCTTTTACTTGTTATTATTAATAGAAAAAGTATCTTTCAGATTAGCAGATTGACCACACAGATTCAACTTATTCAAGGTGTTGATTGTTTGTGTTTAACGTGCTTGACAATTCACAGCATGCACTGTTCAAAACAATGCCAAAATTAAGTTCAATAATTAACACATAACAGACAACTTATGAGTCTTTTTTATATAATAAGTGCTATTTAATGCTTGTCTTAATTACCAACAATCACAGCATAATTAGATACATGGCAAAACCCAACAAAAAAGGACCCACCGCAACCATTGACATCTATTGTAACCAATGTAAAAGTCCCCTTTTTAAATACAGAAAAGGGGGCAAAGGCGCATTGGTTAAATGTTTCAAAGAAAGAATAACACGAGATTTCACTACAACACCTTGTACTTGTCCAGAATGTGGCATACAGTTTGCACGAGAAGCCTTGGTTCGTGGCACTCCAGCATTTAAAATAATTCGTGGAAAAGTGTTTTTTAAATAAACCACTGCACCACCGATACAGTGACACACATATTTTCACTTTCAGAAATGAATATCAGGCAGTTAATAAATCTGTGTCGTTGTTTTTTTGCGTCTTTATATACTGTTCAAATTGCTCTTTATTTAGAGGCCGGCTGAATAAATACCCTTGAAACAACTGACATTTATTTTGTTGTAAAAAACTCAGTTGGTGTTTAGTTTCAACCCCTTCTGCAATGACATCTAAACCCAAATCTTGACCTAATAGAACAGTAGATTTTACTATTTTTGCATCTTTTGAGTTTTTAGTCATGTGACTCACAAAACTGCGATCTATTTTTAGTTGACTGAATGGTAAATATTTCAAATAACTAAGTGATGAAAAACCAGTGCCAAAATCATCAAGAGAAAAACTTACCCCATGCGCTTTCAAAGCACTCATTTTTTTGACAATCTCGTCAGTATCTAAAATCAATAAATTCTCAGTGAGTTCTAATTTAAGTTTTGAGGCATCAATGCCGGTTTGTTTAATGATTGATATCACATTATCAACAAAGTCTTTTTCTTCAAACTCTTGTACACTCACATTGACTGATAAAGTCAAATCGGCAGTTGAAGCATGGGAAGACCATATTGACAACTGTTCACAAGCATTTAGCAAAACTTGTCGTCCTAACAACACAATCAAACCGGTTTTCTCAGCCAATGGAATAAATTCAAGCGGAGAAACGACACCCCTACGAGGATGGTTCCAACGAACCAGAACTTCAGCACCTTGCACAACACCAAAAGTATCTACTTGCCCCTGATAATATAACTCCAACTGACCACGAGGCAATGCCAAACTCAGATCCTTTTCTATCTGGGTTCTTAATGAATAGTCAGAAAAAAACACATAAATGACTAAACAGACCAACACAATGGATAACACATTATTAACCCATGCTCCAATGATCCTACCCTCATCAGCTGTACTTAGACTCTCAATAGGATAGCCAATTAAAGTACTGGAAAAAAACACAAATGCAGCAATACATACAATAAAAATAGATATTCTGAGCAGTTTATTTTCACCCATCAATATCCAATAAGATAAAAAAGCAAAAGAGAGAAAGTAGTTGTGTACTGAACGCGGTGCGGTGTCATTCGGTATATCAAGAAAAAGGCTGAGACCTAAGGCACAAATGAATAGACAAAATAACAACAAATAAACCGCACTGCGAACATATCCTTTGGCACTCAATATCAAAGTTCCAGTAGCGACGACAATCAAAAACATTTCGATAAAAATGTATTTCCAAGCACCGTAATAACCCAACAACAAAGACCAAAGTACAGCAATTACTATCAGCATCTTACTGACAATGGCCAATGCATTCCGAACTCTTTGCTCATGGACTTGCTGAGGCGATTGACTGGTGAATACATTAGGCATGAAGTTATTTTAGAACCGAAGCTCAAGATAATTCAAGTGTTTTACTGTTCACAAGACCCAGATGAAGTTTTTAAGCTGTTTTGCCTACCAACAAATATACTTTAAAGTAAATTCACCGCCACAAACAACCAACATATATTCATTTAAGAACAGAACAATGAAAGTGAAGCCAAGTCATTCTTATAAACTTCACACCATGTATATACCTCATGACATTATTATTCAGAAAAACATTCAATATTAAAACCATCAGCATCTAAATATGCAGGAAAGTCTTTTTTAAACTGTGCCAAGGCTGACATGTCCAATTCATAACTGATGACTTGTTGCACATCATCCTCAGCTTGAATCAAAGGCTGGCCGACATAATCTATCACACCTGTGCCACCCGAATGCGCCACGCCTTTACCATCATCACCGACCCGATTCACGCCAACCACATAGGCTTGGTTCTCTATCGCGCGTGCTTTCAATAAAGTGTCCCAAATAGGCCGCCTGACAGCAGGCCAATTAGCCACATTAACCATGACATCGTAATCTTGTTTGTTCCTTGACCAGACAGGAAAACGCAGGTCATAACACACTTGCGGCAGAATGCGAACGCCCTTGATTACGAATATTTTCCGCGCCTTGCCTTGGGCGACAAAATCACCTTCATTACCCAAACGGAACAAATGGCGTTTGTCATAATATTCAACAGCGCCATCTGGCGAAACCCAATAGAAACGATTGGCTTTCTTTTCGCCTTGCTTCACGAACACACTGCCGGCCACCACACAATTAAACGCCTTAGCCATGCGTTTAAGCCATGCCAAGTCAGTACCACCGTCTTCGGGTTCTTTCACAGTGACATCATCAATACAGAAGCCCGTAGAGAAAGTTTCAGGTAACAGCAACAAATCAACAGCATTATGATCGTCAGCAAAAAAATGACGAACCATTGTTTCCAGCTTGGCTAGGTTGGCACTTTTATCCAGCCACTGAATGTCGTATTGAACGGCCGCAATCTTTAATGTGGTTGTATTCATAGGCCGCACAAAATTTCAGCAGCTTTGCGTAAAGTGTCTTCATTTTTAGCAAAGCACAAACGCACCACTTTGTTGTTTTCATGATAAGCGGTCAATACGTCCGATTGATAAAACGGACTCAAAGGAATTGCCGCCACACCAACCTCTTGCGTCAACCAGTGACAAAACTCAACATCATTCAAATCCGAAACGTCGCTATAATCCAGTAGCAAAAAGTAAGTGCCTTTTGAAGGTAAAACCTTAAACCGAGATGTACTCAAAGCATCAATCAACACATCTCTTTTTTGTTGGTAAAAGTCACTGAGTTCATCGACATGACTTGAGTGATTTTCAAGCATAGACGCCACCGCAAATTGTGCTGGTGTGAAAGAACAGAAGGTAACGTACTGATGAATCTTTCTGAACTCAACGGTAAAGGATTCAGGTGCCACACAATAGCCCAACTTCCAACCGGTACAATGAAAAGTCTTACCAAAGCTGGAAATCACAAATGCACGCTTAAATAATTCAGGGTAAGCCAAAACACTTTCATGACACTCGCCATCAAAAGTCATGTGCTCATAAACCTCATCACTGATGACATACAAGTCATGCTCTTTCACCAGTTCTTGCAAGGCTTCCATGTCACTTTTATGAAGTAAAGTCCCTGTCGGGTTATGTGGACTGTTTATGACTATCGCACGCGTCTTGTCATTGATGGCCTGCTTCACCAAAGACCAATCGATGGCATAATCAGGTGCATTCATGGCGATGTGACGACAAGTGCCACCACAAAGCTCAACACCCGGTTCATAAGCATCATAAGCGGGATCAAACACAATCACTTCATCACCTGGGCGAACCAAGACCTGAATCGCCACCATCAAAGCCTCAGTGGCACCCGAAGTCACTGTGATGGTATTCAAAGCATCCAGCCTGCGAGCTTCATCTTTGATGTAGCAACGCTGTACCAAATCACCAATCTGATACAACAAACCAGGCAAACCAGAAGAAGGACAGTATTGATTCTTACCCTCGGCAATGGCCTGATTGATGGCAGACTTCAAAAATTTCGGCGTATCGAATTCTGGAAAACCCTGAGATAAATTGATTGCTTTATATTGACTGGCCATCATCGACATTTCAGTAAATATACTGGTGCCTAAATGCGGCAACTTGGATTGGAAAGATGATTTCACGACTTGTTCCTGTTGTTTGATTTAATTTGAATTTAAAAATCTGATGCCTTTAATGAAAAAAAGTATATCACGAACGGCCATTATTAAAACCTTGAATCACAGGACCTTTGTAACAAAACCAAACAAAAATTTGCAACACCTTATATGATAAACACCATACTTTTTCATTAATCAATGAAGCACATTTCAGGCTTGATTTTTTCTGCAATTTCGCTGCCGTCCCTCAACGCTTTTTGGAAGGTTAATTCAGTTTGATGCTGAATGGCTACCCACTCACCTTGCTGAACCTTAAACTTTAAAATTTCATTGCCTGTCTCTTCAATCATTCATTTAAGAGCACTAATAGCACAGTAAACAGTCTCAAGATCAATCACGTGGTTTTATTTGATAAAAAACCATATTTAAATCACCAGAATTAGCCGTAACAATATCAATCAAACCATCACCATTCACATCACCTAAACTGATGGCATAAGTGTCTGCCTCGGCATTACCAAATGATGCATTCAAGGTCAACCAACCTTTACCATCATTCACATAGACTTCATTCGCAGCTTCATTATTAGCAACTACCAAATCTTGATCACCATCACCATCTAAATCTATCACAGCCAAGGCATAGCTGGCTGAATCACCGCCAAACTTTTGGCTGGCTTTGAACTCGACTTGACCTTTATTTTCACCTTGATTCAGATAAACCACATTGGGACTGTCAATATTACCAGCAATAATATCCAGTCGACCATCACCATTCAGGTCAGCAACTGCCACGCCACGGGTGTCGTTCTTGGCATCAGCATAGGCCACAGGTTGAGTAAATTTAGAATCACCCAAACCCATCATAATGCTGTTCTGCTGACCATCACGATTGGCCAACACCAAATCATTCACACCATCTTGGTTCATATCAGCCACAACCACATCCAACGTTGTGTCGGTAGATTGCCCAAATGTTCCTGCTAAGCTCAAACCACCCTTGCCATCGTTTAAAAATATATTATTTGCAGTCCCACGGCAAATTTCAAGCACATCCATCGCACCATCACCATTTAAATCAGCCACCGTTACACTGCGAGTATTCGATTGAATTTCACCAAAAGATTGCCTTGTTGTGAAGCGGCCCTTACCATCGTTAAAATGCACCTGATTGGCTAAGCGGTCTATAGCCACCACCACATCCAAATCACCATCACCATCCATATCAGCCAATACCACTCGATAACCCGTGGTGTGATTAGACCCCAGCTGCTGGCGCGAAGTAAACCCCCGATGATCGGCATTCAAATAAACATAACTTGCATGTGGCCAATGCCGTCCATTGGATTCAACCAAATCCACATCCCCGTCACCATCTAAATCACCCAAAGCCACGCCAGCAGTGATACTTTCATCTAAAGAAATGGGGTATCCCCTGCTGTCTGTGTATAAAGGGTCTGTTATGGATCCAGCGGCTGTAGAGAGTGAAGCTGTCATCATGCCCACGATGACGGTTATTGTTAAGATTATTGGGTTCATGAATAACTCTTTTTTGTTGATATTATTTCCTGTTACTTTTTATGCTACGATTAAATGCAAACCAATGATATCTTAATCTATGAGACCATTAAATAGTCAAATATATAGCTGACAACCTTATCAATCACTTGATTGATGATGTCGCCATCAGTGCTTTTCAAGATGCCATGCTGGAACTGCATATGGAAGACCAAGTTACCTTATTTACCGTATCTGATTTCTCACGCACATGGGTTTCCAATGGGCAAAGCTCAGACCACGACTGGTGAGTAAGTGACTTTGTCATGGGTGGTGCTGTTAATGGTAGCGACTTTTACCGTGACCTACCGACGATAAAACCAGAGAGTATTGACTCAGTCAGCGACCATTGTCGCTATATCCCAACCATTGCAGTTGATTATTAGAGCCTAAAAATACTTTACAGATTAACAAAGCTTCGTTAATATCACATATTTTTTAAATCGGGGGATATATGAAAATTTTTACGACACTTTTAATCACGCTGGGACTGGGCACTCAAGCACAGGCTTTTGATAACTGGGAACGAGGCACCACCAACCAACCACAAGGGAATCTAATCTCTGACTTGGTTTATAACAGTTATACTGACCCAATAGGTGACAACTTTGGCCAATTGGCAACACATGATGTCACTTCATTTTCAGTAGCTAGAAACAACAATCAATTAGACATTACATTGTCATACGAATTATTTATTCAACCTGACAGGGGGCTTCCAACCTCAGATATATATGGCGTTATCGAATTGGATGTCGATGCCGATTACAATACAGGCTACAACCAATCAACATACAATAATTTCTGCCCATCCCAACTGGCAATGGGGGTTGATTATGTTATTTACTTCCCTGCTTTACAAGTTCAGAAATCTTCGCCGGATACAAACTTTAAAGGTGTGCAAAGCAATTTGGCTGAATTGTATGATGACAATGATAATTTTATTGCCACTATATCGATCACACAAAATGCCAATAGTATAGTGGTTCACCTACCCGACAACTTGATCGGATCTCCGGCGGACCCTATTTACCTGAGTGCGGTGGCCGGAAACATCGATGAACCCACCGATTGCTCTCCTGATACAGCCATCTTAGCTCTGGATAATCGAGGCACTGTCGCCACGGCCGTCCCCACCTTATCCTTTTGGATGATGACGCTCATGATCTTAGGCATTGGGTTTTTAGGCTACCGCCGGCAATTACGTTAAAATAACGTCAGAAAAAAACCCGATGAACATCGGGTTTTTTTCTGCGTGTCATAATCTATAAAACACCATGACATCATCAACGAAAAAAGACGTACCACACGTTCCCAAACAATCATGGAAGGTTGTGGAGGGAGCATTTTTTTTGCGACCGTAACCATATTTGAGCGGCTTGTTATGTGTTTTGGGGTTAATGTGGTTAAACACCAGATTTTACCATGTCTTTAATTTTTACTGCTTTTTCAAAATGGTCTAATTCGTGAGTTTTTATCCACCACGTCGCAGCCTCCATAAGGAGACTGGGATCGTCATTTTTATTTGCAAAGAAAGCATAAAATGACAAACCTACAGATTCGCCTTTAACGGCTATCTTTTTATCACAAACTTCTATTATTTTTTTTCGGAGATCAGGTCTCATTTGATATATCTATTTCCTTAATTAATACACATGACGCCGCGGTAAGCTGCGGCTATGTAGTTGATTGTGTTGTGGCAGCGTAGCGACCGCCACATAAACAAGAGACGGAATAGACGTCAGCTTGACCACTTTGTTATGAGCTTGGCCACTTAGGACTATCCAAGTCATCGTAAAGTACACCAAAATTTACGCAACAGAGGCTACCAAATTGAAACTGTAACTCAACCCAATGCTCATCATATGATGCTGACAAAAATGAGCCGTAGTCTTCGATCTCAGGCTGCTCTCCTAGCAATTCGGTAACGAACTCTAAAACCTCTTTCTGAGTAGCCCCTAATATTTTGCGACCACCCAACAGTAATTTGGGATCATGTACTTCAATCCAGCCGAGCCGATATTCGTTTTCAGGTTCAAATGAAAGTTCAATACGCAATAAATTAAACTGGAGTCGCCTGCAGCCTTCATCAGTTTTATATGTTTTATCAGGAGAACCTAAGATAGAAACGGCTTCCGCCTCAGTAATACCAAAGTGAACCTTATCTGTACCTATGCCAGGAATTATTTCCACATTCAGTCAATCCTTTTTAGCTCATCATAACTTACTAAACACACAACTTAAAATATATCATGGACTAAAATCAACCATCATTAGCCAGTTTAGTCCTTAAATTGAATAAAAACTTGCATTTAATTTTAGATGTATGCGTTTTTATACGGAATATTCGTGTTTAAAACGCATTAATGCACTATTATCAGTCAATACCTTGATAATAAGGTATATATAAAGATGCTTGATCAGGTTCAGGTTAAAATTAAATTCCTACATGACAGCGATGAAACCACTAAAATATATCTGTATTGGATTAAACAATACATTTTACTTCATCACAAAAGCCCCCCTAAGGATATGGGAAAACCTGAAATCGAACAGTTTCCACCCCATTGGGCCACCCACAAAAATGTCGCAGTATCTACACAAAACCAAGCCTTCAACGCCCTCTTATTCTGATACCATAAAGTGCTCGATATTTCGCTTAAAAATAAAAACATCAATGCCCTCAGAACCAAACAACGGGTTCATTTAGCCACCGTATTAAGCACCCAAGAAATTAAACATTTGCTGGCCCAATTTAAACAAAAACTATGGCTATAAAATGACTGATGGTTCGCGCCGACCTCACCGCCCGGTCTGTGTTCGTACTCGTTGAAAACCACTAAATCATACACCGTGAAGTGGTTAATGAAATTACCCATGAAACAGACTGGGATGCCACGTTAGTCTCAAATTAATCACTGAATTGATTTTCTGCGCTACAATTCTGCCACAAAATTAATAAAGTCAGTAATCACATCGTTTAAGTGTTCAGGCGTTTCTATATTACGCTGTTCACTGTAAATCACCAAAGCTGTTCTGGCATCAACTAGCTGCAAAGTGAGCTCATTATTTTCGAGTCGGCTTTCAATAAACCAGCGGACTCCGAATTCATGACTGAAATAAGGATATGGATTACCTTTGTGAGCGTTAAATGCATGTTCAGATAAAAAATTGAGGCTGTCCGTTTTTAACACAGCTTGCTGCAAAAGCTGATTAACAGCCCCATTCGAGTGACTCGTTTCTGTGGGCAATATCACCAAAGCCACCGATTCAGTTTTTAATTGCCAACTTAAAAAACCATAGACCAATGCCACCGCCAATATAAATAAAGATCCATAGGTCAACACAGGTTGCCACCATGTTTTAGAATCCTCATATGGTAATACTGACTTAACTTTGGGTTGCCAGCTGTATCCAACCCTTGGCCTGGTGATGATTAAAGGAGATTCAGTTGCGAATGATTTTAACAGCGCACGCAAATCAGCAATGGCCCGAGTTAGGGCATCATCACTAACCTCTTGATTCGGCCAGACTTGATCGAATAACTGCTGCCGCTTCACCGTTTCACCGGCGTGATTAATCAACACCACCAAAACCCGCATATTAACCGGACTCAGGCGAACACTTTGTTTTCTGTATCGGACTTCTCCGGCATTGGGACAAATTATTAATCCCGCTGTATGGTATTCAGATGGCTTATTCATGGTGTTACCCGAGTATTTTATACAAGAATGGTATTTAGGGATAAAATGCCCAAATAGATGGTATAAACATCGCTTCAAGCTTGGTTACTCTTAAGCTGTAAGCGATTTTATGCAAGATATGCAGCCATTTTCTTCGTAAAGCCATTCAGGTACAATTTTAAATTATCATCAATTATGAAATACGCTTCTCATCACTGATTACATGAAATATTCGGCTTTATTTTATCATTAAAAACACCTGAATTATTCAGTCCTCATACATTGCTCAGACTTTACTCAGGCGCTTAATGATAGTCACAGACCATAATGGCAAGCCTTACATAAAAGGTACAATCATGAAAAAAACACTGAACGCTTTTTTAATTCTTATTGGCATGATTGCCATGCTGTTTGTGGGTGCCATTATTGTTAACCTATCTTTATTCGATGAAGAACTTCTGCCTGAAGTGAAAGCTATAAAGGACATCGTAGCAAAGCCTTATCAGGCTGATAATGCTTATCCTGCAATAGTTGGCTTTCGTTTTTATTCAGACATGTCGTATCCAATGGCCACTGAAAAAATAAGAAACCAGCTCAATAGAAACATAGCAGAAACTGGCAAAGACTATCTTACCGACCCAAATTGGCAACAGTCGAGTAATACCAAAATAAGCGCCAAAGAACTTGACCTTAACTTAAATTGCAATTTCCAAGAACATCCCGACTGTATCAGCCGCCAAGTGAATGTCATCCAAAACAATCCAATCATCAATAGCGATTCAAAAAAGCTGATTAATCGATATGACCAATTAATTAATTACAAGAACTATTCAGGGGCCACGCAGACCAATTTCCAATCTCAGCTTGAATATGACCCTCTTTTAAAAACCCAACGCATATTCTTGATAGAACATTTGTTAAATAACACGAATATGTTTTCAACAAAGAGACTAAAGGACTTGGTTTTTTGGCGGATGATGGTAAAAAACAGCAATTTACTTCTTACCAAAATAATTTCTGTTGCTGCGATTCACAACAATATTAAAATTACAGCTTATGCAATCCAATCTGATAAATTAAGTAATGACCAGTTATTAGCAATACAAAATCAGTTATACAGCGGCCTGACCCAAAAAGAACACAGCTTACTCACTACCTTAAAATTTGAAATGAAAGGCGCTATTAATTATTTTGAATCTTATGAAAATGAAAACAATGATTTTTTTAGTCAATTATTCTACCAACCAAATGCCACTCAAAATTTACACTTTATAACAAACATCAAAACATTAGACAGCATAGATCAGTTAAACAGCCGTGATTTTTATCAAGTGTTTCAAACCAAAGAATGGCCCGGACAAATCGAACTAAAATCAGCCATTAGTCTCTATAACCCCACAGGCAAACTCATGGTTACGCCCACAATTTCTGCGTATCAAGACTACTTTGCCCGAATGCACGATTTGAATGCCATGCTCGCATTATTAAACCTGCGCATTGAACTGGCCTTAAACAAAGACCAGAAGATCAACTCTGTGATTAATCACTCAACGCATAAAAACCCCTACACTCTTGAGCCTTTTGATTACGATTCTGAAGCAAACACCATCGGTTTTGACTGTTTGAATAAAACCATGCTGTGTGAGATTGCTTTGTAAGTTAAATCAAACAAATCGAGGCGTTAGAAATGTAATCTAACGCCTCTCTAAATTGTTGGCCAATTTCAATGTACCACTACAGGTGGCAATAATCGAAAGAAGATAATCTTTTAGAATGTTCGTGCTCTTTTAAATTTAATGAACTATATCGCTTAAATTGGTTTGTTTTGGGTCAAAAACTGGCCGAAATCCTTGACCACCACAAAGACCATGATGTTAAGCATTTGTATAAGAAAAGGCGTTGAAGGATTCATAGATATACAGGTATTTGCTTTTGTAACATTAATCACTGTTACTAAATTTCATGATCAGAGAAATTTCGATGGTGCTTTTTTCAAATGCTTGATTTTAATGGCCTCTTGTAATTATAAAGCATTGCCTTAAACTATTAAATCGCATGACTCAAAACCAATTCCTCCAACAAACTTGTGGAATTCATGAGCATTCATGCATTTATTCCAACAATTAGTGAGGGAGATAAAAAATGAAAAACCTATATACTAAGTACTTCTTTTGTATATTTACTTTATCGACTGGGATAACTTATGCTGATCAAAAGAGGTCTTATATTGTTACTTTTGCTGATAGTTCAACAAACAAAAATGAATTGATTTCGAGAGTTTTTAGAGAAATTTCGGAAGAACAATTCCTTGATAATCCTGTATTTATTGATGATTATAAAAAAACCAATTGTTACTCCAGAGTTATCAATGCTTGTCAATTCAACCTCAAACAAAATCAAAGAGAAAAATTACACAAGTCTAAAATAATTAAACACATTACCCCTGACTACCAGTCATCCAAGTTGCTAGATGTTTCTGTGCCATTAATAGGTGCCACAAATTTATCGAATACTACAGGTGCAAATGGAAATGGAGTATCCATCGCAGTTTTAGACACAGGCATTGATTACAATCACCCTGCTTTCGGAGATTGTTCATCCACTTCAAACCCAACTTGTAGAATCATTGCTGGTTATGATTTCATAAACAATGATTCAGATCCAAGTGATGATCATGGTCATGGAACTCATGTTGCGGGTATTGTATCTGGTAATGGGGAGGCATCACCAGGGAACAGCTTTGTTGGAATCGCACCTGAGTCATCACTGTTGATTTACAAAGTATTAGATCACAATGGTTCTGGTAATCTGTCTCAATTGTTGATGGCTCTTGAATATGTGATTGACCCAAATCAAGATAATGATTTTTCTGATAAAGCTGATATTGTAAATTTAAGCCTTGGCTTTGATGGTATAGTAGAAATTCCACCATTAGATGAAGCCTTGAATAATGTTTTTGATATGGGGGTTTTGGTTATAGCCTCTGCGGGAAATTCTGGTCCCAGTAAATTTACTGTAAATATGCCTGCGAGCAATAAAAGCACCCTAGCTGTTGGTGCATCAACTCATTTAATTAACTCTCTAGATACTGGTTTTCAGGACTATTTAGCTCCATACTCTTCGATTGGTGGAGTAGAAGGTCCCTATCATGGAGAAAGACTCAAACCTGAAATTATGGCTCCGGGTGGTGACATTCATTTAGGGCAATTTGGTTACTATGCCAGCGGAATAGGATCTTCTCTATCATCTGTCATATCTTTTGGTTCGGGATTGTATGAAAACCCAATCAACAATGATTATGCGAGACTTTCAGGTACGAGTATGGCAGCTCCACATGTAGCCGGTGCGGCAGCTTTACTGATAGAGCTTTTTCCTGGTGCATCTCCAAAAGAGATTAAATCGAGAATGATGCTTGGTGCTACAGATTTGGGGTTAAGTCCTATTGAGCAAGGTTCTGGCCGATTGCAAATTGATAACGCAGCTTATTTTCCTGCAATCACTGAGCCATCAATTATTGATTTTGGAAATTCAGTAACGCCAGTGAGTAAGCCGTTAACAATAAAAAATATAAGTACGTCTCAAATCACAGTCCAACTACAAAATACTGGACCAGAAAATTTTATATTTTCACCTTCAGATACGTTTGCATTAATGCCCAATGAAGAACAAGTTATTACAATAAATTTTACAAATAACAACATCAATGATTACTTGGAACTAAAATATGGGACCATTGATTTGAATATTGGAAGTTTTGAAGGCAAAGTGCCTTTCTCATATTACGTTTCTCCGAGCGTCCTATCTTCAATTGGGCCTTTCAAAAACACGCCAGGTGATGTGATTTCATTAATTGAAGAGGAGTTCGGTGTTTATAACATCATTCAAACAGATGTTGATGCAGATGGCGATAATGATTTTGTTGTAGCAGTCATTGACTCTGTAGATTTATACGTAAATGAAGGGGGAGCGTTTGATAAAAAACGAATATACAGCACTGGTTGGACTGGACCTAGCAGAGATTTACCTGAATATATGATTTATGACATAGATAAAGGTGATTTTGATGGTGACGGCAAGGATGACATTATGGTTCTGTCTGAATCTATAACAGAAACTGAAAGAATCAGCCTCACCCTTTTGGAAAATAAATATCTTCAAACACCCCTTTTACAAAACCTGTCACTCAATTTTTCAAGTACAGTTTCTCTTCAGAATGGAGACCAATTTAAACTAAAAAGTCTTCACCCAAATGGTTTTACTGGATTTGAAATCATTAAAGAAACGCCTGATCCTAACTTATTTGATGCCATTTACACTGCGAATTCTGTATATGAAAATGATGTCATATACCTGGCAGATTATGAAATTACAGTCAATTCCATCAACGCGCAAAATGTTGATTTTACAATTGTGAAAAATCGTTTCAATGCGAAAACAATAAACGACTATCCGAACATTACCAGAAGCATAGAAGTCATTGATGCGAACAATGACAGCTATTTGGATGTTGTGCTTGATAGTTCCACCATTTACCCTACACCAGACAGCTATTTTTTAGCAGCAACTTTACTGGTAAATGATGGTAATTCCATGTTCACACAAGAGATACCTCTTTTTTATACTTCATACAATGATCCAATTTATGGAACGTCATTCCACTTAAGTAACACAAAATTAGTCGATTTAACAGGAGATGGATTATTGGATATTGTAGGGATAGTTGAAGAAAGATTTAATGGAGAGCCATTTCCAGACTTTTTTGCATTAACCTATTTTAAAAACAATGGAAATTTCACATTCAGTTCTACGCCAAATTTACTTGTTCGCAGAGGAGAACATTTAGATCAATTCTTAAAGTATAATCATAGGTTTAATGGTAATTTTATCATCGATGATTTTGATTCAGATGGGATGAATGAATTGGTGATTAGTGATGCCTCGGGACAAGTCGAATTCTTTGAGTTTCAAGGTTCACAAGTGGTCTCAAAAGGAATTATTTTTGATTTTGGCAAAGGAACCAGTTCAAAAGATGCCAGTGGTGCTAAATCTGATCATCACATTCCAATGACCGCTTTGGACTGGAACCAAGACGGTATGAAGGACTTGCTGCTTGTGTCACAGCATAATACAGAAGAATTTTCTTCAACCCATGTTTTATTGAGTGTACCTGACTTGATTTTTCAAGATGGGTTTGACTCAGAAAATCAACCATTTTAAATGTACTTAGAAAACCCAACTTTTACATTGGAGAGCTGCTGAGCAGCTCGACCGGCGCTCGCGGTTGGCGAATGCAGTGAGTCAGAATGAGCAACCCCGAGGTTACAAGTTATGCTGGCCGTGATCGCTTTTATTTTTGTCGGGAACAAAAATAAATGGCGCCTCTACGGGCAGTAGTTTTACCAGAAAACTGTTCAGCATTTCCCACTTCCATGTGGGTCAAGGAGGTGTGCTGCGTGAGCCCGGAGCGGAAGCATAAGACCCAATAGCACTCCTTATATATCGAAAAAACGATGCAAGTCATTGGTTATGTTTGGTTATCATGTGACTTGAGGCATTATAAATGACGATGTCAGTTAAGCTTTCCCAGAAAAACTCTTGGGCCAACTGACTTCATCTGAAATCAAAGAACAGGTCAAAGAAGGTGAACGTGATAACAGCGGCACAGCGAATGGAGGAGCAGACACCAGTGCCCCAGTGACTCTATTGATTCATACCACTGATGTTATTTTACTGATGGTTTTGAATGATATATGCACAACCATCAGCAACAGAAAGCTACTGAGCAACTGACCCGCAGAGGCAATAAAAGGATGGCGGCTTTACCGAAGACAAAGAAACCTTACCCAAATACCATAGCTCGTAAATCAGTTTTGTAGGATGTGCTCTTCGCTTTTCCGTTAAACTGTAGCAACCTCAAACCCCTTTTTATATTAAAAATAGTCTTTAAATTTCCATAAAATCAAACCTACCTATTTTCAATAAATTTTCTCTGGCTTCTTCAGCCATCGTATTTATCTTTGGGTCGTGATGATCTTGACCAGCTCTTATGATTTCTTTTGCTTTATCAACTGGAATGTAAATAAAACTTCCTTTCTCAATAAGACCTGTTAGTTTCATAAAACATTCAACTACCATTTCTTCATTTTTAGTTAATTTCATATACAAAGGCTCAATCGCACTGGAAATGTTTTCATCACCTTTATCTAAAATATCTAAAATTTTTGAGTATGAATTAAGTAACCAGGTAGTATCTATACAAGATGCATCAAGCCAAATATAAAAATATGAAAGCTCATTTTTATTGTTTTCACTAAACCTCCATTCAAAAAATTCTTTAATTCGATCTGTCAGATTTTGTTTAAGATCTTCATTGTCATTTAATATATATCCGACATGACTAAATAAATTAATCCAAGAATCATTATTTGTTGCATTGTAGTATTTGAAAATTAAACTTTCTTTTATTAATTCAAACTCACCCCACAAATAATAAGTGAAGATATGATTGCCAAATTGCCTTATTACATCTGTTTGAAATCCATTTATTTCTTCAAGTAAGTCAAAATTATTTATAGCAAATTCAAAATCATCACCCAAAATCTCAAATATTACTTTATATGGTCTACTGTATCTAATGTAAGATGTAAATGCTGCCTGCCAATATTCTTTATTATCCTGAGGGAATAGCAAGCCTTTATTTTCTATTGCCCAGGAGTTATCAAAACTATATAAATTATTAAATTGCACACCTAACATTGCATATTCAGGAGCAGTTAATGGAATAGCATCAGAATCTGAGAGTCGTTTATTCAGTCCCTGAAAAAACTCCTGAACATTATCTTCAGAATTGTTTTTTCTTACCCAAATTCCAAAGAGAACCCAAGCTTCAATCACTATGCTTCTTGTATTGTTGATGGCTTCGGAAAACGGATCATTTTGGTTAAGAAAAACTTTTTCACCATTGTCCAAACTATAATCTGACATTTCTATAGCTTGTGACAGTAATTTGGATATTTCAGCTCTATATGAAATTGAAATATTATCTGGATTTTTTAGAACCATAACAATTAAATCAATTAAAGCTCTTTTAGAACTGTCCCAATCTGGAAATTCTGACGAAGAATCAGTAGGTTTTGAGTGATCAGCTTTCCATTTGGTTTCTTTTGATAAAACCCAATTAAAAAAGCCAAACCATGAATCAATATCTGAAAAACTATTTTCATCAATTAATTCTTTTATAGCTTTAATTATAGAGGTTACATAAATTGGGCGATTAATAGCATTCTTATTCTCAATCCAAAACTTTACCCTATCAGATTTTTCTTTAATTAATTCTTTAATAGTATTTTTAAAATCACCAGCTAATCCCTCAAATGAAATCTCATTTAATAAATCATTTTTATCATAATGTTCATCATTCCATTCATTGATAAAAACCAGTAATTCAGCATCATCTAACTTTATCAATTTGTCATATGAAACGGGACTTTTTTGCGAAATAATACCAGATCTTATTGTTCCAATTTGATGATAACTATCATCATTTAAATCTACACTTAATTCTTCAGAAATATCTGTGAAATAATCTTTATAGCTTCCTGATAAAATAGTTTTAAAGGGTAATAGTTGTTTATAATGAAAATGTTTTTGATATTTCAAATACTCTTTATCTGATATGAAATCTCGATTATCGGACAAATAATCTTTTTTGAGCGGGCCTTCCAAAATCTGATCGAAAATTTGTTTCCTTTCATGCTCACTCAATAGTTCAAAACCAAATTTTTTACATGCGCTTTTAATCAAAAGTTGAAATTCATAGTGGTGCTCCCAACGATTGTAGTCATTATGTTTTAATATAAACTCTCTTATCCAAGGCAAATTTTGTTTATTTGGAAATTTAGCATATAAATGTTGTCTGAGTCGTTTGAAGATTCTCCAATGATACTTTTTAAGTAAATTATCTAATTTTTCTATGGAAACGGTCTCACAAATATACACTTGTTCACAGGCATAAGTAAGAGTATTAACCAAATCCTGGTAAACACTGTTACTTCTGCCTGATGGCTTGTCTAATTTTCGACACCACAACTCTGAATAATCTTGTTCCGGCCAATCACCATTTTTCAATCTATGTGTTTTAAGATAAATCATGTCTAATACTGTTTTTATAAGTATTTTTGACGTCGATAAAGGAGATAGATTTGATATAGGCTTAACACCTTCATCTAAAATGTTTTTAAAATAATAATCTCTGATTCGAGTTGTAGGATTCAATAACGTATTATATTCATCCTTTTGGTTTTTTTTATTACTGCGTTTAACAGCGTCATTATCATCAGGAATAAATTTAATTAATTCAGAAATTAACTTTAAATTTTCATCAATTAATCCATTATCATTCCAGAACTGAATAAGTTCTAAATAATTTGAAACAATTATTAACTTATTAATTTCTAAAGATTCAAGAATTTTAGGTAATAATTTTCTTGAGCTTTCTATATCAACATTCAATGCAATTTGAATTATGCCTTCATAAATTCGAGGATTATTTGATTTAGGAAAAGTGTTTACTAATTGACAAACATCATCAGGCATTTCGTTAGAAATATTTATTAAATAATTTAATTCAGGCCAAAAGGGATATTGAACCTTATCATCAGAAATTCTTAATGCATTAGGAGGATTAGAAAAATAATCTTCTGATACAAGATACTCTAGCCAGTAAGGATTTTTTAAGTTTGAAAAAAAGTGGTGTCTATCATTTTCAGATTTAACTAATCCTAATGCCTCTTCGACAATATCTTTAGTTGGTTTCGTCCAAGATTTCATCAAGCCTCCTTAATCTTTGATACCTACTTTTTGCAGCAGTAAATAAGTATTTTTCTAAAACATGAAAACTATCAATCAATTCTCTTTCATCTATACCCCTTATGGGTTTTTTCCTGAAGTGAGCCAATTTATTGAATATTTTTTTGGCTTTGCTCCACTCAATTAAGAAGTTTTCAGGAATAGCATCTTGGTCTTGATAATCGAGAAACGTACTAAAAAAAACAATTTCATTCTCTTTACTTCTTATTGTTGCCTCCTTGTGACTATTTACCATTACAGTAATTTCATCACACACTTCCAAAGGTATTTCAAAGTAAGATCTTTGATCAATATTTATAGTATTATCAAACGAACTCCATCTTTTATCCCACATTACATTAATCCTTTCCACATGATTTCGATAGTTTGTTTGAGTTCGTTTAATTCCTTTGTATTCATGAGCCAGGCCATTAATTAGATCACGACATAAATGAGCAATATAGGTAATGTAACCAGAATTTTTATTTTTTAATTGTATAATTGCACCTAAATAACCATCAGCATATACTGGTAGATTTAATTTATCTTTAATCCAATTAACGACTAATTTCTGATTATCATTTAAATTATTCATTTCTCACACAAACATCCTCTGCAACAAGTCCTTTTTAAACAATTCCGAATCGGCAATTTGCTTATCCATGGCATTATTTTTTTGATCTATGGCAGAATGGAAATTGGCGATGCCCCAAAGCTGTGTTACGAGTTTTTTCTTTTGGTCTTTGGTCATTGAATCCCTTATCCCCTTTTTTGTTTTTACGATGTAATTAATATACTTTATCGTTTAGGCTTTTACAATAAGGCACATTATTTTGGCTATTTTCTTTATTTATGACGAGGTGCGTTCCTTAGGTTCTTTCAGGTTTGGTTTATTTTTTGTGGTTTGGATGACGTTTTTTTGTAGGTTTTTTTTCGTATGGCTCTAAGGGGTGGGGATCAATTTTAATATATCGCGTGGGCTGTAGGAGATTGTCTCTGCGCTCCTGCTCCGAGCCCTGTGGGTCGCTTCGCGTGGTAAAACGGGGTTGATTGTTGTTTTTTTTATGAATCTGTTTTTAGAGGTTTATTTATTGTTAAAGGTGATTGATAATATTTAGATACATTTTAAATTTAGGGGAAAGGTATGAAAAATATTTTTGGTTTTGTTTTGTGTTTGATTTGCGGTGTTGTTTCAGCTGGTGGTACTTTGAACTTTGTGGTGAACAGTACTTTGGATGAACTGGATGCGGGCATCAATGGCCAATGTGATTCGACTGGTATGGGTGGTGGGCTTTGTACCTTACGGGCTGCTTTGATGGAAGCCAGTCAAAACTTCGGTGGCACCACTCACATATCTTTTGACATCAATGATCCTGGTTGTAACAATGGGGTTTGTGTGATTCAGGTTGACCAGTCAAATCTGGGGCATTTACCTGATATCGTGACACCAGTGATTATCGATGGTTCTACGCAGTCGGGTAATGCGGATGTTTGTAATCTGGCTCCTGCTGACAGACCTGATTATAAAATTGTGTTACAAGGTCAATCTTCTGACATTGGGCTTCGATTAGCAGCCGGATCTGATGGCTCAGTGATTCGCGGCTTGAATATTCGCAATTTCTTTAACAATGTGGTTATTTACAAAAGTCATGATAACCGCCTTGAATGTAATTTTATTGGTACAGATGAAACTGGCATGGCCAGCTCGGGTAATAATCCAGCCAATGGCATCCTGATCGGTTGTGACAGTTCTGGTCATGTCATTGGTGGCAGTGATTATGCTGATGGTAATTTGATTTCGGCTCAAGCTGCGGATGGCATTCAATTTTATGCAGGTTTCAGCTGTGCTCCTGATGGTCAATTACCTCATCACAATGCAATTTTAGGCAATTACATTGGCACCATGAAAGATGGTGTGACGCCTTTGGGTAGTGTCTATTCTGGCATTTCATTTTTTGGTGGTGCCGCCCATGATAATTTCATTGGTTCGCTGCAAGATGGCAGCACCATTCTTGGTAATGTGATTGGAAATCATGAGTCAGGTGTTTATATCGCGGATGGCACCAACAACACCCTGATTGTCGGTAATTACATTGGCACAAACGATACAGGTTCTGTAGATTTGGGCCATGTTTATGGAGGGGTGGACATCGTCAATGGTCATGACAATCAGGTCGGCGGTGTGTTGTCTGGTGAAGCTAATTTGATTGCTTATAATTCCGAGGGTGTGTTCGTTACCGATGTGAATTCTCACAGTAATCGTCTCCGAGGTAATGACTATTTGAATAATTTGATAATGGCGATTGATCTCATTGCCGATGGTGGTAATGAGTCTGATGGTTTAAACCCGAATGATGCCGATGATGCTGATATTGGAGCTAATCTTTTAATCAATCACCCAGTGATTACTGCCGCCAGTTTTATCGATTTTTCTGGTGATTTATACAGTGAAGTTGAGCTTTCTGTGGATGCCAGTGTGGCCAATGTAACTTACCCTTTAGAGATTGATGCTTATTTCAATGATGAGCCAAGCGCGGTTAATAAAGCCGTGTTTATCGACTCACAAACCTATGTGCTTCCACAACAATCAACTGCGATGGTGTTTGATTTACCTGATGGAGTGACCGGAGGTGAACTTAGATTAATGGCGACCGATGCCAGTGGCAACAGTTCAGAGCTTTCACCACCCATCACTGTGGGTATTATTGACCTTATTTTTAAGAATGGCTTTGAGTGATTGATTTGTTTTTAACAAACTTTTCAATTAGGGTGGATTGATGGCTTGGTTGATTTTGGTTAATAAGACTTATTCTTCCGGCCCCCACAGCTCAGGGGCCTGTTGTTTACAGGCGGTGATGGTGGCTAAAGCATCGATGTTTTATTTAACAGGAGTTCGGTGTAACCAGAAGGCTGTTCTTTGCCTTTGAACTGAGGTAGGTTAGGCATTTTGTAGGTTGGCGCTGAGCTTGCGATGCCCAACGTTTTCCTAAATGGTTAATGCGTTTTGAACGTTGCATATCATGCTTTAAATTTGAGACCATTCGTTATGGTGACATTTCATTTTGGCTGCGCCGGGCTCGCCTAAAGCGCCTACTGTTGGTAGCCCAATCTACTTGCTGTCACTGGAATATAGTTTTGAAGCGATGAATGCTCCTATAACCATCTCTGCCCATGCTAGAGGAAACAGGATAAAAGCTGTGGACCAATCGCCTAACCCAGTGTTGACTTATGAATTGCTTTGGTACAAATTTATTTTTCATAAAACTCTACTCTTTCAATGTGGGAAGACAGCAAACACCTGCATAACACGTTTGTTACGATTCAGGCTTAATTGAATTTTACCGCCTTAATCACTGAAACTAAAGGTCAACTGACAACACCGAGTGTAGCAAATCGTGTTGATGAATTTGTTATAACGCAGTTCTCAATTTAGACCAATGACTCAGCCAACCTTTTGACCTTACACGGTCACTGAAGATTTCTAAAGAACGCTTCGGATTATGTGTAACCTGCAAATCAAACAACGATTCAAAGCCAAAAGAAGAAATACATTCATATTTACCATTGTCTAATTTTCGTATGGCTACCGCTGTTTCTTTTTCTGGCCAATAACTCATTGCGTCGATAATACTTAAATACGGTTTATCACCATTTCTTTTGTGCATAATTGCTTGATTACGCACTTCCCAGTTCAATTCTGGCATCAATATAGAAAGCTGAGATTCGATTATTTTGTAGTTTTCAGGATTAGATTCAGTTTCATCGAAATAAATAACGTCAACGTCATTCAAAGGCGTTGATACTAATTTCTGATGCAAATGATCCCACACCAAATTTCGGACGAAACCAGCGGCTAAATAGCAATGAGGTAAATTGAGCAGCCGAACACAATCAAGAGCCTTAAACCTTAATTCATCTTTCTCAATTAATGTGATAATTCTATCCATATCCGCCCTGCGTTATAACGATGAGTGTTTTCGAAATTAAAACGCAGTGTAAATTTTCGATAACCGCGTTTGGTTATGATGCTTACCTACCCCCCCCAGCTAAGTAAAAACACTATTATTTAGGTTCCCATAACTCAATTTTATTCCCTTCATTATCCATTATATGAATAAATTTTCCATAATCGTAAGTCTCAATACTGTCAAGTATAGTCACTCCGTTCTCTTTGAGTTTCGTTACAAGTTCTTCGATATTCTGAACTTGATAATTAATCATGAAACCTTTTTTGGATGGGGAAAAGTGTTCATCTTTTTTTTTAAAAGATTTCCATTGAAGAGAGTTTATCTCATCAGGTCTATCCATGTTTCTGGATTCAAAACTCGAGGAACCCCAGTCGTTGATTTCAATTCCTAAGTTTTTGGTATACCACTCATTCGTTTCCTTAGGATTATCTGCATAAAAGAAAATGCCACCAATTCCGGTAACTTTTGGAATTGCGTCATTACTTAAAGATATCTCTTGATTTGGTGTACTTTCTTTTTCAATAATTTTATGTTCCTTGTTTTTTGCTGAGCAAGTAACGGAAATTAGCATTGCAAAGATGATTAGTAGTACGTTCTTCTTATTCTTGTTTTTGTTCATCATTATTTATCACTCCATATTATTTAGAAAAACTAATTGGGTCCATTTCTTCTGCAGACATAACGCTTATATTAACGTGTTTTTACTGCTTGCTTAGTCTTTAATTGAAATAGAGACTTATAGGCAGTAAATGTCACGTTGAATTCTTTGTTATAACTCACATCGGTCAAATGTTTCTATCTCCCGAAGAGAACCGTCTAACTCAAAAGTAAAATTGATAGATTTTAGAACTGAATTATCGTTTTCACATTCTTTATTGTCAGAATATTCGATGTTCATCGAAAATGTTTCTCGTGGTA
>Ga0209344_10001705_pt1 | contig 27467 bp, 20 predicted proteins | sample Cruoilmetagenom6_FD_187293 | JGI IMG/M metagenome (GOLD analysis project Ga0209344, IMG submission 187293) | Oil polluted marine microbial communities from Coal Oil Point, Santa Barbara, California, USA - Santa Barbara Oil Seep Sample 6 (SPAdes)... | ecosystem: Environmental > Aquatic > Marine... | reverse complement strand
CTGCCCCACAACCCAACCTGATGACCATGCCCATTGGAAATTATAACCGCCCAGCCAACCTGTGACATCAACCACCTCTCCGATAAAATAAAGGCCCGGAACGGATTTTACTTCCATAGTCTTGGCGTCCAATTCATCCGTATCAACCCCGCCCAGCGTGACCTCTGCGGTGCGATAACCTTCTGATCCCACCGGCTTGATCTGCCAGTTATGAACCGCTTCATCCAATACCTGCAAACCCTTGTCGGATTGGTCCGCAAGGTTACCCTGAAGCCCCGCATTTGAAACAATAAAACTCGCCAACGCTTTCGGAAGATGTTCCGCCAAAGCCGTCTGCACCGCAATACGCCCATATTCAGCGCGCTTTTTCTGCAAAGCCCGCATAATCGGCTGCCCAACCGCCAGATCGACAGACAGGCTGTCACCCTCGCGCCAATAAGATGATATTTGCAGGATTGAAGGCCCTGATAGGCCGCGATGCGTAAACAACAAGCCTTCGTCAAAACTGGTTTTTTTGTGGGTGACAGAAGCAAACACAGAGGTGCCCGACATGGCGGCAATCGGTGCCAGATCCTGCTCGGCAAACGTTAAGGGAACCAAAGCGGGGCGCGGCTCTATCAGCGCTACATCAAAGAACCTGGCGATTTCATATCCCAACCCCGTCGCCCCCATTTTAGGAATGGACTTACCGCCACATGCCACCACAAAAGAGCTGCAACTGACTTCACCACCAGTTAGTTGCACCTCGAAAACATCTGTTTTCTTGATGTCCAGGAATTCGGTTTCAAGGGCCACATCAACATCCGCGTTGTCCAGATGCCCCAGTAGCATATCAATGATCTGCGTTGCTTTCCCATCGCAAAAAAGCTGGCCCAGTGTTTTTTCATGATACGCAATGCCCGCTTCGCTAACCATGTGAATGAAGTCCCATTGAGTGTAGCGTGACAATGCCGACAGGGCAAAGCGCGGGTTTTGCGACAGAAATTTTTCACGCGCAATATGTAGATTGGTGAAATTGCAACGACCGCCGCCTGATATGCGAATCTTTTCGCCAACAGATTTCGCGTGATCGACCAAAAGCACGGAACGCCCACGTCGACCTGCTTCGATCGCACACATCATTCCCGCGGCACCAGCACCGATAATCAATACATCATAGTGTTTCATGCCCCCCGCTTAGTGCGAAAGCGAATTTAGCACAAGCAATGCATTGGTGCGATTTTTGACTTGCGAACCTAATCTTCTCGGCGTAAATAACTCCGAGTTTGGGACGTGGCCTAATGGTAGGGCATCGCTTTTTGGTAGCGCAGATTGTAGGTTCGAGTCCTACCGTCCCAGCCAAACAGTCTTCCATATTCTGACAGTGTAAGTTTAGTGCAGTTTAACTGCGTGTTATCAGCACGTTATAGATGCGGCCTGCAAATGGAGACGCTATACAGACCCCAATATAGCCCCCTGAATGGCAGAAGTCTCCAATGGCCAATTCCACCATCCGTTTTGGGTTTTATCGTTATGTGATGTGAGCTTAAAGAGTCGCGATCAGCGCTCTTTGATCCTGCCAGTCGTTGGGCAGATTGTGGCGCAGCACCCATTCACTGGTCAGCCTGATCGGTTGGCGGCCATCCAGTATCATCTGCACAATGTCAGGTGCGAGGAATGCGAATGTAATGATCTGCTGAATGCGCCTTCTTGAAGTCTTATCCTGCTTGGCAATCGCATCAAGGCTTTTGCCTGACTTAATCAGTTCGAGCCACTTATGTGATGTGGCAAGATTGCGGATTAACGTGCTGTCCTTTTCCGGTTCCACCTGACCGATGATCAGCTTGGTTTCCACTCCGCGCTTTCTGGTTTGAAAAGGTAATTTGAATGTTAGGACTTCGGCGTTAATTGCCTCACCTTTGAGATTAAAGAGTGCGCCGAGATGTTGTGCGTTTAGACTAATTTCAACACGGCTAGGTGCTATGTCGATCCGATTGATTAAAGCAACAATCTCATCCTGCCTTGAGTGCATTACATTTATAGCCGTTACAGCCTTGCTGATAGTCGCAGCATCCGGATCGATGATGGTCCTGTCGCGCTTTTGTGCCGCCCCAAGTGCTCATTTAAGCGGCTTTTCTTTCGAAAGCCAATGGGCTTTTCCAGCCTAATGCCGAGTGTCTGCGGCGGGGGTTATAAAAGCCATTTATGTATTCGAAGATAGCAACTTCAACATCTCTGCGGGTTTTCCATGAATGCCGCCAGATCAGTTCCGCTTTGATTGTTTTGAAGAAGGTTTCCATCGCGGCGTTGTCATAACAATTACCTTTGCCGCTCATTGACACCTTGAAGCCATGCAACCGCAGCAACTTCTGGTAGTCGTGCGAACAATATTGGCTGCCCCTGTCAGAATGGTGGATGCAGCCCTTGGGCGGCCTGCGCAGGGCGATTGCCATGTTCAGTGCTCGGATCGCGAGGTCCCGTTTCATGCGGTTGCTGACGGCCCAGCCAATTACACGCCTGGAATGCAGGTCTAAAACCACGGCTAGATAGAGCCAACCTTCGCGGGTCCAGATATAACTGATATCCACCACCCATTTTTGGTTAGAACCATCTGCCGCAAAGTTTCGGTTCAGCAGATTGGGCGCGATATTGAACTTGTGATTGCTGTCCGTGGTCACCTTGTGCTTACGAGTTCTGATCACCGATATGTTGTTTTGGCGCATCAAACGGCCGACACGGCGGTGCCCAACGTCCAGGCCAATCTCTTTCAACTCTTCGGTCATCCGTGGCCGACCATAACTTTGCAGGCTCAGGCGATGCTGCTCTCGAATGTGGGCGAGCAATATCATGTCTTTGCGTTGACGCCGACTGATTGGGCGGGATCGATAGGCTCTATACCCACGCGGGCTGACATTCATAATTTGGCACAACCGTTCGGTCGGTAGCATAGCTCTATTTTCTTCGACAAACTTAAACCTCATGGCTTTTGGCTCGCGAAGAACTGTGTTGCCTTTTTTAACACCTCCCTCTCCTCACGCAGAAGGCGGTTTTCTTTGCGAAGTTTGGCGTTTTCATGCTCTAGGTCGGATTGAGCGGCCGGCTTTTCAGGATTCTTCTGGTCTTGCTGTATCCACTTGCTCAATGTCGAAAATCCGATACCAAAATCGGACGCAACCTGCTTTCGTGTAAGTCCACTCGTCAGTGCAACCCTGACCGCTTCCTGTCTAAATTCCGCTGTGCGTTTCGTTCCCATAGTCGTTCTCCTTTTGCGCATAATACGCGGTTAAAGGAGCGGCACAATTCCGCGACAGGACCAGACAGGTAAACTGAAGAAGATGCTGTATACGACGTCTGGAGGTCTTGTCTTGTTCGCAAATGGTATCAAGAGCTGTGCCAGCCTTGATCAAGCCGAGCCATTTATGTGCTTTGGCAAGATTGCGGGTTAGTACAATGATCTGCTGACATCGCCAATGAAAGCTTTACACTGCGAAACAAGAGAGACTAAGTATTATGATACACGTTAAAATATAGACCATCACACAGGATTTTTTAATGAGAATACTTTTAGCAGATGATCACGAACTGGTTCGGGAAACGCTCTCCGCATTTCTAGAAAAAGAAGACGGCTTTAAAGTTATCCAAGCAAGTGACCATACGCAAACGAAACGTTCAATGGAAACCCATGAACCATTTGATCTTATCCTTTTAGACTATGATATGCCTGGTATGAATGGTTTGGACGGATTGGAAAGCATCATGGAAGCCGCAGGGCGTAAACCAGTGGCCATTATTTCTGGAACCGCCAATAAAGCCATCGCCGAAAAAGCACTAGAATTAGGCGCTGCAGGTTTTTTGCCAAAATCAATGGCAGCATCTTCCCTTATCAATGCGGTAAAGTTTATGGCAATGGGTGAAAAATACGCCCCATTAGATTTTATGACCCGCGAGGATGAGGTTTCTGATCATCCTTTAAAAAAACAGCTAAGTGAACGAGAATTACAGGTTCTATCTGGAATTTGCCGAGGGCTCGCAAATAAAGAGATTGCGCGCGAAGTTGATTTGCAGGAAGTAACGGTCAAACTTCACGTCAAAACGCTATGCCGTAAGTTAGATGCAAAGAACCGTACACATGCTGCAATGATAGCTAAGGATGCTGGTCTGTTTTGACCAACACCCTGTTGAAGCTATAGCAATAGACCGTCCGTGACCTCATCTATGAAACCAACACCCGCTCCATAGCTATCTAGCAGTGTAATATAGCTGTTTCCGATAGTGACTGTGAGGCCGTAATCCGCGTTTTGAGCGATATTCTGCGATACCCAATCGGCATCGGTTTGCCCGTTTGCAACGAGATCTAACAAACGTAGATCGAGCCTGTCATGTTCACCACCAGTGCGCCGAAAGTCCCTGATCTCATCGTGTGATCCACCCAAATCGTCTGATCTGAACACAAATTGATCAGATCCAGGACCACCGCTGATAATATCGTTTCCTGCGCCAGAAAATATCTTATCATTATTGGCGCCACCAAAGATCATATCATCCCCAATTCCTGCATTTATATAATCTTTACCATCACCACCGCTGATCGTATCACTTCCTGAACCACCATAAAGTTTATCCTTTCCATCGCCACCTTGAAGGTCATCGTCTCCGGTACCGCCTTTTAAAACATCATTTCCATCGCCACCTGAAAGAGCATCACTTCCAGACCCTCCATTCAGGTTATCCACGTCAGTTCCGCCAATTAACGTATCATCCCCAGAGCCGCCAAATAAATCATTCAATCCAGCAATATCTGTAAGCCTGTCATTATTAGAACCACCTTCTAATCGGTCATTACCATAACCACCAAACAACTGATCATCATCAACGCCACCGAACAAGAAATCATCGCCAAGGCCACCATTAAGGATATCCACACCTGCTCCGCCCTGGAGGTCGTCATCATCAGACCCGCCATCAAGCATATCGTTCCCCGAACCGCCAACCAGCGTATCGTTCCCAGTATCGCCGTATATTTGATCATCCTGGCCACCACCATTCAATTGGTCTTGGCCTTCTCCACCGTACAAAGTGTCATTACCTGTACCACCAGAAAGATCATCCTCTCCAGAACCACCATCTAGATAATCGTGCCCTGCAGAACCATCCAGTAAGTCATCACCAATGCCGCCATAAATTTGATCATCATCTTCTGGGAGAATATTTCCGAATTGATCATATCTAACGCCATCATCATCATAAATAGAAACCAAACCGTTATCTTGCCAATCTGGACCCGCTCCGCCGTAAAGCACATCCTCGCCAGTTCCGCCAGATAAAGTGTCCCCTGCGGATGATCCTACAATCTGATCGTTCCCTAAGCCACCATAAGCATCATCATGCCCAGCGCCGGCATTGATTTGGTCATCATAACTGTTATCAGCCTGCGCTGTAGCTACCAGTTCTGGAGAACGGATCAGAACGCTTGCAGAAACATCAACTTCGTTGAAAGGATCTGCAGAGCGCGGATCAATCGCACCATCATTAGATGATGACCGTGGAGCATCAGAAACAAGTTCTAAGTAACCAGTTCCAGTAGCCGCATCATGGTGCACAATATAAATTCCACCAGAGGTGCCTGTATCTGAATTCAGATCGTGATCACCATTGTTCCCTCCAACATAAAGATTGCCATCACCATCTATCATTGCAGCGCCGTATGCCGTACTGGCCACGCCATTTTGCAACTCCCCGTCAACCATAGTGCTTGTGAGCTCAATAATTGAGAATATGGGTTCTCCACCAGACGCAACTGCGGACACATCGATACTCATTAGCCTGCCGTTTCCACCATCTTGACTTGGTGAAACAACGCCAAAGAACATCTGGCTCTGAGCATCATAGGATACATCCCATACGCGATCCGTAATCATGCCTGATGGAAACTTAAATGTGGTGGAAACTGGATTGCCGCTCGCATCTAAAGTTCCCACATCAATCATAGTCACGCGATCCATGCTGGAATGAAAAGCCCATAGGTTTCCACTATCATCAAAATCACCAGTCCATGACGCATAGGGGGTTTCCCCTATACGGTAACTGTTCCCACTTGCATCCATCATAACTAGATCAGTTCTGGACACTTGATTACCCAAGGCATCCGTACCATTACCAACGGCAATACCGTAAATCATATCATCTTCTTGATTAAACCCTACGGCATTAATCACCACAGAAGCTTCACCTCCCGCTGCCGTATAAGTTTCAGTAATCGGTTCAAAGACGTGTAGCGCACCATTCAACACTTGGTAGATACCAGTTTGACCTGGTGCAAAAGCATTTACAGTCACCGTTTCAGTGCCGACCTGCATATCAGTCTCATAATAGAATATTGGGGCGTCTGTTTGAATGTTAAGGGGGTCTTCCGGAGTTGAATCTATCGACCTAAAAGTTAGTTGTCCTTCCCCACCCGTTCCAGAAAAGGAAATTGCGTGAGCATCAAATGTTGCACTATTCGTATCAAAACTATCAATAACAACTCCATTCCAAAGAACTTCTACAGTTCCTGACAATGTTGAAGACCCATAGTTTGCGGCTATCTCAAAGTTGACCGAGTAGTCTGCGCCAACCTCTGTAATCACCGATTGGCTCATCGAGGTGTGGCCGTTCGCTTCTTCTTGAACAGTCCAAGCACCTGTAGCACCGAATTGCGCAAAACTGGTGGCACCCGCCGTACCTGTTAACAGATTCTGTTCAACGTAATCACCATGGATTATATCGTCGCCATCGCTTGCGTTGATTATATCGTCTCCGGCAAGTGCGATGATTGTTTCTGCAACATTGGTACCGTCGATTGTTTCGTGAACATCGGTGCCAATGATTGAAGGTATGTCTTCTACCATATTCTTATCCTTGTTAAGTTATTGTGGTTTCTTACCAACCAATGCCAGCGTAATTTTCTGATTGAGGAAGGTCGTCGAACAAGCGGACAACATCGATAACTGGCGTGTTTCCTGCTGCTTGAACTGCACTTTGATAAACATCGTTTTTATGTGTCACGATCAAAGCATCAGATTGTGCGATCACATCTTGGATATCGTCTCGCAACATTACTGGTAGGTCTTTTGCAAGCGCCTGCAAGCCGGGGCTACCATGGCGTACATAAGCGAGTTGGCCAGCCAAAGGGGTATTTGCTGTGATCGCCGTGTCATGAATTGTGACTTCAATACCATCCGCGTTTAAAGCAGCGATAACCTCGAGTATTGGGCTTTCGCGCAGATCATCCGTGCCAGGTTTAAATGCCAACCCAAGAATGCCAATTTTACGCGCACCCGTTTCCTTTGCCATCTTTATCGCTTCGGAGATTTGAGTCTCGTTTGACTTGCCAAGGCTGTTAATCAAAGGCAAATCAACGGCCAAATTTTGAGCGATATGCGCAACCGCACGCACCTCTTTTGGCAAACATGAGCCGCCAAATGCAAATCCTGGTTTTAGATAATATGGTGATAAGTTTAATTTCGTATCTTGCACGAAGACGTCCATGACAGCGTGACTGTCAACGCCAAGAGGTTTGCATAGCCTTCCTACCTCATTCGCAAAACAAACCTTGGTCGCATGCCATACGTTGTCGACATATTTTACCATCTCCGCCGTTTCTACAGAAGTGATGATGGGGGTTTCATCAACAGCATCATAAATACGGGATAAAATACGCGTAGATTTAGGATCGTCAGCACCAATAACTGTTTTGGGAGGTGCATAAAAATCCTCGACGGCTACGCCTTCGCGCAAGAATTCCGGATTAAAACAAACGCCGAAATCGACCCCTGCTTTCAACCCTGAAACTTCCTCAATAATCGGAGCCATAAAGCCCATAGTGACGCCTGGAGGGATAGAGCATCGCATCACGACTACGTGGAAGTCATTTTTTAATTTTAAGCCTTCACCAATGGAACGGGCGGCAGCATCTATATATGAATAATCACACCCACCATCTTCGGCTGTAGGTGTGCCTACGGATACAAACGTAACGTCAGTATCAATAACAGCTTGTGTCAGGTCATTCGTTGCAGAAACCAAACCTTCGGTAAGGCCTTCGTACAGTAGTTTACCTAAGTCTTTTTCGTGAATAGGTGAAACTCCATTTGCGATACAATCCACCTTATTCATGTCAATATCGACACCCACAACACGGTGTCCAAGACTAGACAGGCATGCAGTTGAAACCGCTCCGACATAACCCAAGCCAACAACGCTTATGGATGGTTTCTCGTCAATAATGCGCAAAGGTTGATCGGTTGCATACATCACTTGGTTGGTTGGGTTATCAAACATTTTAGTATCCTTCATTTCCTTAAGAATGAAATTAACCATTTGTTTTTATTTATTCTTTGTCTGTCCCGTATAGTTTCTGGATACTTTGAGATACGGCACTATCCTTTTGGTTAGTCGCCCCTACACATTCGAAAACATAAAAAAACGACCCAAAAGGGCCGTTGAAGTTGTGTGAGAGTGTATGTTCTTTTTATTATTATGCTGCTTTGTCTCGGGCGTAGATATCTTCGTATCTCACAATATCATCTTCGCCTAAGTATGCGCCAGTTTGCACTTCGATCAGATGCAATGGAACTTTTCCAGGGTTCTGCATTCGGTGGATAGCACCCAATGGAATATAGATAGACTCGTTTTCTGAAACGAGTTTCACATCCTCATTCACAGTGACATATGCCGAGCCTTGAACTACAATCCAATGTTCAGATCTATGAACATGGCTTTGCAATGAAAGCGCGGCGCCTGGATGTACAACGATACGTTTTACTTGAAAACGTTCACCAAGTGATAGCGTTTCAAAATAACCCCATGGACGATGATCGCGAGGGAAAGATTCTGCTTGCTTTGCCTTCTTATTTTTAAGTATTTTAACGGCCTGTTTTACGTTTTCTGATTGACTGGTATCAGCTACTAAAACGGCATCACCCATAGCAATGGCGGTGATGTTTTTCAGACTCATACCAATCAATTCTACGCCTTCTGTTTCCGAACGTAGCAATGTATTTTCACAATCTATTGCAGTTGTTGATCCGTTCTCCACAACGCCATTCTCATCTGCATCACCCTCTTCCCAGACAGAGCTCCAGCTTCCCATGTCACTCCAGCCACAATCCATCGGCACAACAGAAAGTGTCTCGCATAATTCCATGACTGCGTAATCAATAGATACATCTTCTGCTGATTTATAAGCCTCCTCATCTAAGCGGAAAAAACCTAAATCTTTGGTGCCAAGTGATACGGCACGCCTGCAAGGTACTGTTAATTTAGGTGCCAACACTTCAAAGGCCTCTAAAATATCTGCAACTTTAAACATGAAGATACCCGCATTCCAAAGGTAGCGACCAGATCTCAAGTATTCCATAGCGGTTGCTGCATTTGGCTTCTCAATAAAAGCATTTAAAGGCAATGCTGACGCGTGTTCATAGACGATTTCATCAACTACTTCTAAATAACCATAACCTGTTTCAGCACGCGTAGGCTTCACACCGAAAGTAACCAATTTACCAGCTTCTGATGCAGAGCTGGCCGTTTCAAGCGCGGTTCTAAAAGCGTTTTCATCCTTAATCACGTGATCTGAAGGCATAACCAACATGATTGCATCAGGTTGGTTTTCCAACTTAAGGGCAGCAGACAAAATCGCAGGCGCAGTATTGCGACCTTCTGGTTCGATAATAATAGTGGGTTCCGTGACACCAACATTTGCAACCTGTTCTTGTACCGTAAAGCGGTAATCCGAATTCGTCATCAAAATAGGCGACTCAAAATCAGGACCTTGAACCCGTTTTAATGTTTGCTGAAACAGGCTTGTATCGCCAGACAAGTTCACGAATTGTTTTGGGTAGCTTTTGCGTGACAAAGGCCACAAACGAGTTCCACTTCCGCCGCATAGTATTACTGGGTAAATCATTTTATTTCTCCTTACACTTCTCACTTTGTAAGTCTTGTATAATTGACGCTGTGAAAGACTGCTGCTGAGCAAGAGAACAGTATTTTGCTCAACGGATCAGGGCTTATATCCCAAAGTATATCTAAGTTGATATTTCATAATATTACAGGCATCGGCAGCAAGCCGATATAAACGGCTAAACCTACTACAAATGCGCAAACTGTTGTTATCAATTGAAATTTAGCTGTGAAATTTTGAACGCTTTCGACAAAGCCTACGTCATCACCCGTGGATTGATTCCCACGGTTCGACCATTTTTGTTTACTCAAATGAAAGATCATAAACACTTTCACACACGCATTAATAATCTGATTGAAATAGAGAATGAATGGCCAACTTAGGTCTATGCTACGCACATAGCGGAACAAAAACAGGCACAGAATTGTACGAGAGAGAACAATCCAAATGAGGCAATGCAGTAAATACATAGGATCAATAAACAACGTCAAAACTGCAAGCGTTGGACTGACGAGCATCGTCCACATTGCAATACGTTGATCCACGATGCACCACCAGATAAACGGTTTCACCTGCCGTGGGCCAAGTGCAATCGCACGCGATCCATTCCGCAGCATATTACCAGACCAACGACGGAAATTTTGCACCATGCGGCCTGTTCCAGAGCCTTCAATTTGTTCAATAGTATAGACACAGGCATCAGGTACATAAGTCATTTTCGCACTGCGGGTTAGCAAATGATACCAAGTGCTTTTGTCATCTCCAGACAGGAACCGAAAACGGCCCCATAGCCAATGATCCAGATGATCTGCCTCAACTGTGCGAATGAACTTTTCATCCACAATATGTTGGGCTCGAAAAACGCTCATACGACCAGTTAAAGTTAAGACTTTGTCGGACATCGCATGGCTTTGCATAGCTAAGCGTCTTTGTGCAAACCGCATAGATAGCCAGCTTTGTATCCATTGTGGCCCATAACAGATCACTTCTTCATTTGTGGTTAATGCCTGCAACTCAGGATCAGCCCCGAACATAGAACAGGTTTTTTCCAAAACATCATTCCCATAAACGGCATCCCCATCCATGAAGATAACCAAATCATCTGGCGCAATTATAGACCGGTTCATCGCCCGTAAAATCATCCCGATTGCCATACGTTTACCAGGTTGGTTTTGACGTAAAAAAACCAAGTCCGCATCTAAGTCCGCTGCATGAGTTCGTACAAAATCAGTGATGATTTCTTCATCATAACTGGAGCCAGTACCAACCCATAATGTTGTTGCGATACCTTCGCGCCTAATCTGACTTATAATCGATCCAATAACACGGCGCGTGATCACGGGCTCTTCAAAATAGGTTGTCATTTGAATATGTAAGCGACCTGGACGCCACCCTGCCTGCCACACTGCATTTGCGCGCTTCCGCATTCGTGGCCATTTATATATTGAATAAATTTCGGCACGCACGGCATGTGTAAACCACCAACCAAACCGCCAGAAACCTAAGGTGCCTAGGGTAATAGTCACAGCTAGAACATCGGGTTCAAAGAAACCATTCGGCAAATACACAAGTGCCGCAATCAAAAAAGCGCATAATATCGAAAATTGAAGCCAGAATTTGAGCGTCCATTTCTTTAACCCTTTAGGCATTGGGCCCGCTAATGTTTCAAGCCATTGGTCTAGATGTTTTTCAAATGCATAGAGTGTGTCAGGTGCCTTCATTATCGCCCCCTCCGATCAATCCTGAAAGGATATTGCGATGAAGCCTGACGCTAGCAGGTGCATTATGTCGAAACCATTTGCGTGTTTTTTTCAACCCTGCATTATCTGCCTTTATCGTTATAACCATACCAAACTTATCTGGTTGAACTTCATCACTCCCCGCCTGTAAATCGAGTATAGTTCCTGTCACCGATTTCGCTTGGCCTCGGAAGGAGTATGAAATTGTTGCGGGCATTCCAATATAAACACTGTTGACCATACGGTCATCAAGCCAACCAATAGCTACTCGGGGTGTATTTTCTTCAACTGTAATTACTATTTCAGACCTACTGGCAAAACTCCCTTGTAAAACAGGAATAGAAGACACCACACCATCTGTGCGTGCGATGATATGCAATTCATCCGCAGCAACTTTCTTATTACTCAAATCGCGCTTCCAACGACGCAAGTCTAAATAAAACTCATCCACACGCCTTTGAATGTCTTGTAAAATGTCATGATAACTTCCAGATTTCAGTATTTCTCCGTCATCAAAGCGCTTCAAAGCATTCCATGCTTTTTGAACGTCTAAAGGATAATCATCATACAAATGTTCCGAGTGATCCCAAGGATACCAAAGACTGTAAAAGTCATCCCAATAAGGCTGCCTGAATTCATCTAACCTTGCTATATGACTATCCAGTTGTGATTGCGCTTGATTTAAACGTCTCTCAGCAATCCTGATTTCAGTTCGAACTTCGTCAACCTGCCCCTCACGGTCAGGATCTTCTAGACGTATCAAGATATCACCAGAAGAAACTGCATCCCCCTCTTTAACCAATATCTTTTGGATGTAAGCAGATTCTGGTGCTTGATAGGTAACGATTGGCGCCACAAAACGACCGTGATCAAGCTCCATAAGAGAAAGTCGTTTCCAGATTTGGTTACCAACAAATCCAAATAAAAACGCAGCCAACAGAATGTAAAAAACAACATTCCAAATAACACGTAATATGCGGGGTTTGGCCTTGGCTAAGCCAGATGCCATTTCGCTTTCAGTTTCCCCCATCGGAACCAGATCTACGGGAGTATCAAGGCTTGTGATCATTTCAGCACTTGAAACCATGCGCCCTGTCAAAACACCTTTGTAAAATATCGCTAATGTTTCACGTTGGCGTACTGTTAAATTGGCAAATGTAAAAACGCCTACCTCTTCTGTGCATTCAACATCAATAGGAAATTTTATGTCTACACCTTGAAACGGAATAGACAGCTGTAAACCTTCGGGTAAATCCCCTTCGAATCCATCAATGATAAAACCAGCCAACGACCAGCGGTCGATTGTATATGTCTGCCCGTCCGATGCATACAAATACAACGGGGCTGTAACCCTAAAAGATAGGTCGGGCATTGGACATTCATGACGAATGTTCATGGGCCGTCTCCTGCATACATTTTATACTGGTTTCCCAGCATCTCTCACCCTTAGAATATATGCGAAATTATGGCTGCCGTATTATGCCCAAGAGGTAGAATGAAACCAAAGATGTATAGGCGACTATCCTAAAGGATAGATTACTTTTGAACTTCTTGAAGATGTTCCAAGGTTATCTCCCAGATTTCAGAGAGATTTGATAACTCAGCAGAAATTGTATCTAGCGCCTCTACTTTAGCGGCACCCTCCACCGCACGTAATGCTTGCGTTAAGCGGTCTGTCCCAAGAATACCTGAAGACCCTACAGATTTATGTGAAATAGCCGCCAATTCAACAAATTTACGATCCGCAAGGAGTTGAGGCGCATCAGTAATAAGTTCGGATATTTCAGATTTAAATTTATTTAAGATACTTGCTAACTTTTCATCACCAAGTGCATTCTTTACTTCATCAACAGTGTTTTTATTTAAGAAATGCAACTCGGCTTCAACCATCGCAGTAGATTGTTCCATTTCATTCGTAATGAAAAATCTTTCAATGTTATGGGCAAGGTCATCATGCGATATTGGCTTACACAGACATGCATTCATACCTGCGGCAAGGAATGTTTCATGCTCTTGTGGTAACGCGTGCGCAGTTAGGCCTATGATTGGAACAGCAGCAGATAAACTGTCAGAGCCGCGGATTTTTCGTGTTGCGTCGACGCCATTCATGACAGGCATACTAACATCCATTAAAATAAGGTCGAAATGCTGTTTTCTGGCCATTTCTACTGCTTCCAAACCATTGGCCGCTTCAGAAATAATAACACCATCTTTTTCCAACATTTCACGCACGATTTGTCTGTTAATATCATTGTCCTCGACAAGTAAAATGTTGCGCGATTTAAGGTTTTCTGGATTGTAATCTGAAGTTATTACAACTTCAGGCGTTGCAAGATTATCATCTAGGGTCAAAGGCACACGAACCGTAAATGTCGTACCTTTTCCAGTTGTACTTATCACAGATATGTCGCCACCCATTAAATCGACAATACGCTTACAGATGGCCAATCCTAATCCGGCACCTGACGCCAAACGATCATAGGATTTATCTTGCGTGTAAAATTCTTCGAAGACGTGGTTTATATCTTCGTCAGAAATACCAATACCAGTGTCAGAAACAGAAAACTCTAAATCAGTTTTTGATATCAAGGATGCAGTAACTTCCACTGTACCACCAGTTGTAAACTTTATTGCATTCCCGATTAAGTTATAGGCAATCTGCCTGAGACGATGCTCATCCATCCAAACATTTTGCTTAGGCAAACTTCCTAAATTTAAAACCAAACGGTTGTTTTTCGCAGCAGCGGTCGCTTGATTTGTTATGCTTACATTTTCAAAGAATTGTTCTAAATCAAAGGACGTAGGTGATAAATTCATCTTAGCCGCATCAAGCCTGGAGACGTCCAAGACATCATTCACATGATGCAAAAGAATATCGCTAGAGTTTTTCGCTAAAGTTATATACTCGGTTTGCTTTTTCGATAGCTTTGTTTCTTGAAGCAATTCAATTGTTCCGAATAATCCATTCAATGGCGTTCGCATCTCATGGCTCATCACGGCCAGGAAGTTAGATTTCGCCTTACCAGCTTCTAATGCTTTATCACGTGCAACACGCAACTCTTCTTCAGCAGCAAGGCGTTCGGTTATATCCCGAATGTACGCCACAAAAATCGAGCCATTTTTATCTTCGGCGTGCCCAATGGCAATTTCAATTTGAAACTCTTCGCCAGATTTGCGCAAAGCTGTAATTTCGATACGGCCTTTACCAACCAGTTTTGCAGATTTAGTTTCATTGAACCGTTTCATACCAGCATGATGGGCATCACGATATTGTTTCGGGATAATAAGATCGGCCATTTCAAATCCAACGACCTCGTTAGCAGAGTAACCAAAAACCGTTTCAGCAGCCTCATTGAACTCTGTAATCTCGCCTTTTGCATTAGCAACAATAATTGCATCAAGGGATGTATCGAAACTGGATTTCAAACGTGTACTAGCACGTTCAATGCCGATTGAGACTTCTTGCGATTTTCTATGCTCACGAAACAAAATATAGGAAATAGCTACCAAAAAACCAATTAGTATTGCTGATACAATTGCTGCAATCAGTAACAAGTTGGCAAAGCTTGTACGCTCGGCATCGGTATCAGCTGCGCGCAAACGAATGCCTGTTAACGCAATGTCATGTGCTACGTTGCGTAGTTTACGTAATTCTGCTTCTAAGGCAGGTATATTTTCGATCAATACATCATCAGATGCATCGATAAACTGCACTAATTTATTAGTACAGAATTCTAGCATTTTAAGATGCCTAGAAAACTTCTTATCTTGGCGCATACCTACAAAAACGCTGCTTTGTCGTATTAGGGATACACGGCTGTAAAGATTGTCAAACCGACGTCTAACCTCTTTTACTTGTGCTTTATCCTGTCCAACTAATGATGCCGCGTCAGAGAGTAAAAGTACTTCAACTTCGACTTGGGAAAGCGTCCAGGATAAATTATCATTCGGGGCTTCTCTTAGATCAGTTAAACGTGTCGTAATATTATGGAAAAGACCTAATAAGACGACCAAACCAATCGTAATGACACTTAATGGTAACACACTTCTAAATAGAGGGCGCCTGACGTTCATATCCGAATGTTCCATTTTGTTACTACTGAACAGACGCTAAGCGGTCTAGCTGCCAAATGGAACGGGAATAAATCACTTCTGTGCGGTATTTTACATCCTGATCATAAGGATACACGACCCATAATGGCCCTTTATCTCTTGAAGACATCGTTTCACCATCAATATGATATGCAACCATAGGCGCATCTGCATTTGCCGCGTCCGCAGGAATATCCACTTTATAATCATTCAAAGCGATGGCATGGATAAGCGTACCTGATGCGCCCGCATAATCTAAGACTGCTTTTAAATTCACACCTGTAAATTCAACTGCTTTTTCGAGCCAAATTGTATTAGTTTTGAATGTTGTAACGGGCATTGCTTGCAGCATGGCCAAATCTAATTCTAAACGCCCATCATCTGTATTTGTGTTAACTATTTCACCTGAAAGTGTTAATATAACATCACCAACTGGGCGTGGCATTTCATCGGCAAACGCATTTGATTGACTAAAAATTGATAGTATTGCAACGCATAAAATATTCTTAATAAGTATCATAGAAACCATCTCTCACTTGGTTTGGATTTCTTGATAAATACCATTCATCTATCAACATTATAATCGCGCAGCCGTATAGGCGACTATACCAAAGTATAGCCGCTCTATCCTAAAGGCTTTATGGATTTAATATATTATGCTCGCCGATAGGTATTGTTTGGCTTTTGCGTTTTTCAATCTTACTTTCATTTTCTTAATCTCAGAAATATCCAACCCTTCCAAAGATACAGCCCATTCATCAGATTGAAGCTGTGTGGGAACTCGGTTTGATTTTCGTAGTTTCAGTCTCGTCTTCTCATTCGCTTGATTGAAAAGTTCGACATCAATCTGATTAAGTTCAGAGCTATCTGCAATAACTTGTAGTGCAAAACTGCCTGCAGATTCCAAAGATAATGGAATAGACTGCCAGTCCGACCCTACAGTGCCTTTAAAAATTTCATTCATCTCACCAGATTCTGAGGTTCTCAAAGCACCAAGAATTTGCCTAAGACTATGAGTATCCGATAAACTTTGAGTATAAGGCACTTCCCATATGACAGTTTGATAAGTTCCCTCTTGAAATGCATCACTTAGAATAAGTGCCTCCAACGCACTGATAATTCCCCCGCCAGAGACAGAGTAATTTTCGACAGGAGCGTCTAACGCAAATGATAAGGCATCACTGAAGCGATATACATCGCGGTTGTACCGGTTAGAAAAACTTGTTCCAGCAAGAGCTATTTTTTGTCCTTCAGTAGGTGTATCAGACAATAAATCCGATGCGACACCACGTTTCGAAAAACTTGAGGCTACAACCTCTTCTGGCTTTAAACTTGTCTTACAGGTTTTGTCTACAACAGTGGTAAGCGAACCTTTTTCTGAGTAAGCCTCGTCAAAGTTCAAAGCAGAAAATGTTTGTTGAAGCTCATCTATCTGGCCAATTTGATGTGCCAAAGTTAAAGCCGAATAAGCTGCGCCCTTTGGGGTCCAATGTGTATCGCGTTGAAAATAAGCTTCTTGGCCTAATGTAACTTGCATCGAAGTTAACAAATCTGGCACAGCCACACCTGTATCAGAAATACTTTTCAAATATGCTATGAAACTATCTGTGGCCTTATCTCTATCATAAACATCAATTGCAGCGGACATAAATAATGGTCGCGGTGGGGGCACCGCAAGTACAAATTTTACACCCCGAGTTTCAAATGTTTCTGAAATTTTAGTCATTAAGAAACGGGCTTCTTTTCCAAATGTAAAATCAGTAATCAGTTGATCATTTGCTACAATCCAACCCTGATCTGCATCAGAATAAAAAGGGCCTTTCTTTTGATACTTTTTTGGAAGTGTATCTACCTTCATCAAAGCATCACAATACGGAACGGCATGAACTGCTGATGTACATATAAGTGTGGATAGCGTCGCTGTTAGAAAAGTGCGTATCATTTTAATAAATCCTGTGTTGTGTATCGTTCTGGGATTTCCCAGATGATTATTTGGGGGGGGGTATTTTTGAAAGTGTCTGATTTCAAATAGTCACGCATCGGTACAAAAGGGCCTTTTCCTTCTTGCGACATATTCAAAATATCTACGGATAAGGCTTGCTTTAAAAACCCATCAAAGTGCCAGTCAGATTTGGCACTAAAACTTGTGCCAACAAGCACTATATCGATTGCTGTATCGCCAAAAAGGCTGGCATTATTTTGAACTGTTGTCTCAAAACGTTCTATCGTGCGATCATCAGGCCCAATATAAGGCCGCAAAGCACCTGTAGGGACATACTTCAACAAATCACCATCAAACGTCTCAGAGCCGATCTTATTTGTTGCAACATGAACTTTATCTAGCAACCCTGGCGTAATGGACTTTGCAATATGCTCAGCAACAGATTTTGAGCCGAAAGGCGACCAATGTGTATCATGGCGCATAAACACATCAGCAATAGATTTATTACGCTGTAAGGGATCTAATGCAGATAGTGCCGCAATTTTATTCGCATGTAGCTTAGACAATAAAACACTATATCTGCTTGATATATCAGCATTACGGATTTGCTTTAAGTTCTCTTTATAAACACGGGCTTTATCCGGTATTATCACAGGTATTAGAGTGATATTTTGAGTCTGCAATGCATCATGAGTTTTAACAATCTTTTGAACAGACGTTTCAAGGTTAGCAATATGATCCGCTTCACCTGTCATTTCTTCTGTTGTGAATAACCAATCATCTTTCCCAACAAGTGCGCCATTGGACGCCTGCCCTAAAACTTTATATTTAAACGCCCCCCAGATATCGATAGAAGTTTGGCGCAAAGGATTAGAACTACTGAACACATCTTCATACGTGCTTTGCAGGCTCCCTTTTAGAATGGACATATTGCCTTGCGGTTTTAGGCTTTCGTGGCTGAATATCCCTAATGTGGTTAACCCTATTAAAAAGGCACCGCAGAAAACTTGTTGATATTTATTATTTAAACGATCCATATCATTGCTCCTAAAACTGGAAGTACAAAAAAGGTGAATAAGATTGCGCAATCATCGATGATGACGCAATTACAAACAGAACGGCTATTGAGCTTAGATAAAACATCTGCGGAATGGTTTGCGCAACCGATCTGATAGATGGGCCCCAAACGCTTATCACGGCACCGATTATCAATGCACAAACCTCTGTAGGTTGGATTTGCCACGCTTGATCTAACGAAACGGCCCAACCGTTAATACCTGCCATCCCTTGATACATCGTTAAAGCGTCACTGAATGTTGCAGCCCGAAAGACAACCCAACCAAGAATGACAATTAAAGCAGTCATCGGCCACGCCATAAATCGCGGCCATATAGAGTCGCCAGGTTTTGTTCCAAGCATACGCTCAACGGCCAACCATCCACCATGCCAAGCGCCCCAGGCAAGGAATGTCCAATTAGCACCATGCCAGAAACCACCCAAAATCATCGTCAACATAAGGTTGATATATGTACGGATCTTTCCTTTGCGGTTTCCACCCAATGGCACGTACAGATAATCCCGCAACCAATGCGAAAGGCTGATATGCCAGCGACGCCAAAACTCAGTTATAGATTGGCTAATGTAGGGTGAATTAAAGTTTTCAATAAATTTAAAGCCAATCAAAAGCCCCAAACCAATTGCCATCGCTGAATACCCAGCGAAATCGAACAACAGTTGAATTGAATATGCAACGGCACCTAGCCAAGCCTCCCCAGCTGTTGGTGCAGACAGGCTGAACATACGGTCAGCTAAGGATGCTACATTGTCCGCGATCAAACATTTCATCGCCAACCCTTGGGTGAAGCGCACAATGCCTTGCGTGATCTTTTCTACCGTATGAGTACGGGTTTCAAATTGATCCGCCAAATCTTTGTACCGCAATACTGGCCCAGCTATTAGTTGTGGAAACAAGGACCCAAAAGCTAGAAAATCAACCAAACGGCGTGCAGGTGGTGCATCACCTCGAGAAACATCAATAATATAACTGATGGACTGGAATGTGTGAAAACTAATCCCAATAGGTAGAATGATTGCAGGTATATTAAGCGTACCAGTCCCAATGGCTGTAGAAAGATCACTAAGGCCAGACATAAAGAATATTGTATATTTGAAATAGCCAAGAACGATTAAGTCAAAAGCTACGCCGATACGAACGGCCCAAGTTTTCTTTGTTTCTGTCTTCGCATTATACGCAATCTGAGCAGCTACATAGCTCAGTAAAGATATACCAAAAATCAGTGCTAGATAATCTAAACGCCACCAACCGTAGAATGCATAGCTTCCCAGTAAAATAACCCATGACTTTCCTTGCTTCGGGGTGCTGTAGTAAGCAATCAGAAACAAAGGTAGAAAACCGAAGATAAAGATTGAGCTAGAAAAAATCATATCAACCCCCTACTCAGCATTTGCGCCAAAACGGTCTTCGATAATACGAACACCGTTGCGGTCAGCGAAGAAAGTTATGTTTTGGCCACGGCGAAGAGCAACATCAAAACTCGCAATAGGTTTTGAGTCTTGTTTGTTGAAAACGCCAAGTTCAATTTTGATTGGGTTTACAGAACGTTGCCCTGATGAAGATGCGGCAATATCAGAAATGACCTCCATAGACCCATCAGCCACTCCCAAAGATAAAGCCTGATCAGATCCATTCAGCAAAATCATAACGACTTTCGTTGGATCATCACGTGATCCTTCTTGTATCGTTACTATTGAACCATTTGAGTTCTTTAAAAGACTATAGAATGATCCAGTAGGAATACCGTCTAACTCTGCCGATGAAACAGGTACATAAGCATCTGCTTCATCAGATTTCATAGTGAAATCTTTACCTGAAAATTGGATGACTTCACCTGTTTCAAAACCAACAAAGCGCACAAAGCTTGCATCAACTGGCGGTGCAGTTGCGTACAACACTTCATCATTCGCCAGCAGCTGTGTAGGAGACAACAACAAGAATTGAGTAAACACAAATGTTATGATGATATTAGGCATGGTTGAGCTCCTAGAAATAACGTGTTGCACGTATGTAAAAACGTTTTGTTGAGTTTTTATTTTGATAAGCTGAGCCGGCTTGAAACACGCCAGCGCCAAATTCGACTTTCATTTTTTTCGTTGGTCGCCAGGCTCCAATCAAACTTACTTCCACACCTAAAAATGAAGAATTACCTGTGGTTGATCCTGATGGTCGCGCCGAAGGTGTTGTCGCTTGCTTACTCACCTGTCCGTAAACATAGGTGTTCAGGTCAATGGAAAACGAACGGTTAGGACGAAAAGCAAAACCTACGTTTGCTACGACCAAATTGGTTAGATCAGGTTGATATACAAAACCATAACGGTTGCATAATGTTTGACCGCCATCTTTTGTTTTATTACTTTGCAAACCGGTTTGACGGAACCCTTTTGAACCCATAGCAAATCCAAAAGTAATTTGCGGTTTCAACCTATGTTGAGTAATTCTTTGCGTGGCTCGAAAATCAAATCCAAACCCGTTTTGCTCTTCATCGATTGCACTACCCAAAATACCAGCAACATTTGCTGTATATGTAAATCGGTCATTTTTTTGGTTGTTAATATAACCAACAAAGTGACCCAACGTTTCCTGTTTTGTACGTTCGGCAATAGCATACACACCAATTGTATGTTTCTTTTGGAAACGCGTATAATGCGTCAAAGCATATGTACTGTCACTACGGTCATCATCTTTTACAATCGCCAATTCAAAACCTGAGTTTTGCAATCTACGCCCAAAATGAATGCCATCAGCAGCTTTATCAGCAACCCATTTATTTTTATCGGATAATCTTAAACGCCCTAATGAAACCGTAACATCATTTTTAAATTTATAGGCTATAAACGCTTCTTTAATACGGATATCTGACTTCATATTAAATGTTTTTTTATGCGTATCTTTACCCTTATACTTAAACTCTAGATGCCCGAATGCTGTAATATTTGCAGATATTCTGGCCCGTCCAACAACTTCCAAAATCGTTTTATATTGATTTGAATAATCATTTCTCTGATCATCCAATTTTAAATTTCTTTCACTTAAATATGAGGCCCCGATGCTTCCTGCAAACGACAAATAGTCATTTACAACAATCTTGGTTTTCTTTCGCGTCGTGATATCAAAACTTAAAGGGGATCGAACAGGTTTACGTGTACCAGCATATGCTTGATCGGTAATAATAAAGCCAAATAACGAGGCCGCTAATACCAATTTAGTATTTCTATTCTGTGTCATTCAACCAATCCTCTCACCGATATGGGTTAGAGAATTGATATCCATTGTTGGCTTGACGCTCGACGTAGCATTAGATGATGAATGGTTGCATTCGGCTATTATCAATATTCAAAAGTATAGTTTCGCGGTGTTGTCATACTAACTTGAGCACACCTCTATAGGCACACCAGCATCAACATTATCCGGCACAGAAATTGAACCATTCCATGAGAGCAGTTGCACGTTTTAGCTTGAAAGATTGTCTGCTTTCTAAATGCCTTTCGTGATTAAAATGGTTGTATATATGGGCGTGGTAACTTGTAAACTTCTGGAGCATTGCACAACTTTTAAACTTCTGCATCGCCCTCTCGCGTCGTCGAAAAGGCAGGTGTGAATTTTCACACCTATTATTTGACCTACCACCGCAAAGCTGTCGATCAACAACGCCAATCTCACGAAAAGCGGCTTTATACGACGACAACTTGTCAGTCGTGATTACACTTGGAGAACCGTATTTCTTCATTGTTTTTATAAGAAACTTCTTCGCTGCAGCTTTGTCCCGCCGTTTGGAGACAAAACTTTCAAGCACTTCACCTTCATGATCAACCGCACGCCAAAGGTAGAAACGTTCGCCATTAATCTTCACAAAAACTTCGTCTAAATGCCACTGCCAATTTGAGTGGTGCCCCACCCTCTTCTTCCGTATTTCCTTGGCAAATTCTTTCCCAAACCTATTCACCCAAAACCGTACCGTTTCATAGCAAATATCAATTCCACGCTCATGCAAGATATCTTCAACTTGGCGAAAGCTCAACGGATAGCGCACGTAATACATCACCGCCAAGCGGATGATTTCTGGGCTAGTCTTGAAATATTTGAAGTGGTTTTGTATTTTCATAGGACAAAATTACTGATCGGTTTCAAAGCCGTCAAGTTTGTCTGACAACACCAAATTTATGCTGCGGAAACAGCAAACTCAAGCTCCTTTTGACAACGCCAGATTATGGGCCGATTTGGGCACTATTGTAATTTCGAATGCAGTTAAAACCTTCGTGTATTCAATGCTTGGGGATATGTTGGTAACGAGATGCAAGCTATCATTTAACCCTGTAATTTGAACCATATCATGTGATGTTACAGGTAAAAATTTTGATTGATCAACCGCGAAAATTGAGCGCTGTGAAATTATTGCCATTGCATCTGCAATGTCTGCCTCGCATTGTTCATGCACTAAAAGCCCACGTTTTGGATGAACATGTGTGGCGGTCAAGATACTTGTATTTACCTCCATACGTTCAATAACGTCAAAAGCATTTCGATCAAATGCAGCACCGTCGTGGTCGCGTAATTGGGTGCCTGCCATAAAGACCCGATTACCTGGCATCATCGCCAAGGTACTTGCGACATAAGCAGAGTTTGTGACAATTGTTAGATTACGTTTCACCTGTAGCGCCTGAGCGACAAAACCTGCGGTGGAACCAGTATCAATTGCAAGGCTTTGGCCATCTTCGATCATATTAACGATCGTTGCTGCAACTGCCGCTTTGGCGGCCCGATTGTGTTGCATGCGGGTTTGAAACGGGGCCGTCATAGGGTTTTCAATGCTTTGGATTGCCCCATGAATTTTTTGCACTTTGCCACGATCTACTAGCGGCTTGATAATACGACGTACTGTTTGATCGGATACACCAAGCAGGTCTGACATTTCAGTAACTGTCATAGTTCCGTGCAGAGCAATCGCGTTTTCGATTTTTTGGGTGTACTTAGACATCTTTCCCCGCCCTATTATGGAAACTTCACTAGCATAGTGCACGCGGCTTTGTGATATATCAACATAAAACAACAAAAAATATTGAAATGTGTTGTTTTATGTTGTTACGTGAAGAAAATTAGCAAGGGATTCTATGCGATGGCACATCACGCGGTAAAACATCTGATCATTGGTGGGGGTATTATTGGATGCTCAATTGCTTATCATTTGGCTAAAAGTGGTGAAAAAGATGTTGTGTTACTGGAGAAAGCATCACTGACCGAAGGGGCGACTTGGCATGCGGCCGGGTTGGTTGGGCAATTGCGCTCATCGCGCAATACCACGCGGATGTTGAAACGCTCGGTTGCGATGTATGATCAATTAGAGGCCGAAACTGGTATGGTGTTTGATTGGAAAAAGGTTGGCAGCCTGCGATTGGCAGCGACCAAAGAGCGTTTACTGGAAGCCAAGCGTCTAACAACAATGGCGCGTAGTTTTGATCTTGAAATGGAGATGATTACACCAGATGAGGCAAAAGCACTGTTTCCGTATATTGATTCAACTGGTTTGGAAGGGGCCGCGTTTATTCCATCTGACGGGCATGTTGACCCAGCCAGTTTATGTCAAGCAGTTGCTGCGGGCGCGCGTAAATATGGAGCACAGATCCGCCAGGGTGTCACTATTTTGGACTTTGAAATTACAGATGGGCGCATAACTAAAGTGATGACTTCGAACGGTGATTATGAAGCTGAAACTGTGGTTATGGCAGCAGGTATGTGGAGCCGTGAACTTGGGGCAAAACTTGGCATTCATGTACCGGCCTGTGCAGTGGAGCATCAGTATATTGTCACAGAACCGCTTCCCGATATTGAATTGGTCAAAGGCCTTCCAAGCCTGCGGGATCCTGAACGGCTAGTTTATTACAAACCCGATGCAGGCGGTCGGCTGGTAATCGGGGGGTATGAAGAAGATACCCTGCCGTTTGGTGAAAAAGGCATTCCTGGTGAATTTGTGCGCCAACTGCTACCTGACAATTTGGATCGTTTCGGACCTTTGGCGGAACTTGCGGCAGAAGTAACACCGATATTGAATGAGGTGGGCATTCGTACCGTGATTAACGGGCCTATTCCCTATTCGGCGGATGGTGATTTTGTTATGGGCTGGGCGCCTGAATTTGACAACCTGATGATGGCAACGGGCTTTCTTTATGGTATCGCCGCAGGTGGTGGTGCCGGTGAAATGATAGCCGAGTGGATTGTCGATGGGCGGCCCAGTCTAGATCTTTGGCCGCTTGATTGCCGCCGTTTCGGGCCACATCACGGGACGCGTGCGTTTATGTATCCACGCGCGGTAGAGCATTATGCGCATCATTATAAAATGCGCTACCCGGGGCAGGAACATGAAACGGTGCGCAATTTACGCCTGTCGCCTTTGCACCAGCGGCTGAAAGACAACGGCGCAGTTTATGGATCAAAAAATGGTTGGGAACGCCCCTTGTGGTTTGCACCTGAAGGCGTGGAACCTGTAGATCAACTGGATTTTTTGAATCCCGGTTGGCAAGCATTTGCTGCGGAAGAACACAAAGCGGTGCGCACGGGTGTTGCCCTGATTGATCAATCCAGCTTTGCCAAGTTTGAGATGGTTGGTTCTGGGTCTTTGGAACTGCTGCAGGGATTGGCTACGTGTAACATGGACAAGCCTGATGGTACGGTGCTTTATGCGCAACTGTGTAATGAAACGGGTGGGATTGAAGCGGATTTGACCATTACGCGATTGTCGCGTGATCACTTTTATATCGTGACTGGATCAGGGTTTGGCACTCATGATGCGGATTTGATCAGACGGCACATGCCCAAGGATGGCTCGGTACATTTGATCGAGGTAACCTCGGCGCGTGCGGTGATAAATACTTGCGGCCCGAAAGCGCGTGATGTGTTGCAAGTAGTTTGTGAAAACGATGTTTCCAATGCGGCGTTTCCATTCGGTACCGCGCAAAACATAATTATTGGGGCGGCACCTGTAAGGGCTGTGCGTATCGGTTTCGTTGGGGAATTGGGTTGGGAACTGCATGTCCCGACTGAGTTTGCCGCGCACGTTTATGACACGCTTTGGGAAGCAGGGCAGGATGTCGGTATCCGCAACGTGGGGTACCGCGCAATTGATAGTTTGCGGATGGAAAAAGGATATTTGTACTGGTCAGGGGATATTTCGCCCGATTACACGCCGATCGAAGCAGGGCTTGGTTTTCGTGTGCACCTAAAATCGGGTGGTAATTTTAACGGGCGTGATGTGTTGATGGCGCAAAAATCTGCAGGACCTAAGCAAAAGCTTTGCACATTTATAGCAGATAAATCACTGCCGCTTTATGGTGGAGAAACTGTTTTACTGAACGATCAAGTGGTGTCTTTGGTGACAAGCGCTGGGTTTGGGCATACGGTTGGGCAGATGATACTGTTCGCGTATTTGCCGAAAAACTTGTGGGACCAAACGGCTTTTGAAATAGAGGTTTTCGGGGACCGATCTCGGATTACCCGTGTGGATGGCCCATTATATGATCCACAAAATCATAAGCTTAAGGCGTAAAGGGGATATGGTATGTCTGAACATGATGAAACGGTAATTGCAGCTTTGCGACATGCACCTGGGTTTGACAATGTTAACGCGGGGGCTTGTAAGATTACCCGTTTGGGGGGACTGACGAACCTCGTGCATTTGGTGGAAACCGATACGCGAAAGGTTATTGTGCGTATTCCCGGCGAAGGGACGGATGAATATATTGATCGCGCGATTGAGAATAACAATGCAAATGCAGCATATAGCGCAGGTGTGTCGGCTGAGGTGCTATGGGCGGATGCGGCAACCGGCGTAATGATCTCGGAAGCTATTCAAAACATTGAAACAATGACATCTGATTTGTTTGCATCACGTGCAGGCTCACCTGCACGTGCGGGGGTAGCATTGGCAAAATTGCATGGTTCAGGTGAGGTTTTTGAATTTCGGTTTGAGTTGTTTGCGATGATTGACGATTATCTGAAAATCCTTTCAACAAAGGACGTTAATTTACCAGACGGTTACCATGAAATTGTAAAAGCGGCAGAGCCGGTGAAAAGTGCTTTGGCAGCCAATCCTGCGCCCCTTGCTCCCTGCCATTGTGATCCATTGTGTGAAAATTTCTTGGATGATGGTGATAAGATGTGGATCGTTGACTGGGAATACTCAGGAATGAACGACCCCTTGTGGGATGTGGGCGATTTGTCGGTAGAGGCAAGTATGGATGTGGATCAGGAAATGGCTTTGATGGAAGCTTATTTTGATGACACACCTACCGCAGCACAACATGGTCGTGTGGTTATTTATAAAGCCATGTGTGATCTGCTTTGGACGTTATGGGGCTTAATCCAACATGCGGATGATAATCCAGCTGAGGACTTTTGGGCCTATGCAACTGGGCGATTTGAGCGGTGTAAAACCTTAATGAACGACCCTAGCTTTGCGGACCATCTGGCCGCTGTCAAAGCGGGTTAAGCGTCTAACAGTTTCAGGATCTCTACGTGCAATTCGGGCGTTGCGGCTGTCACTATACGGCCATCTGAATGTAAGGTCAACGTTTCCCCATGCCAATCAGTGATAATTCCACCTGCTGCTTGGATCAATCCGACCAATGGCAGATAGTCGTAAGGCTCTAAATTGCAATCCACGACGGCATCAATTGTGCCCGCTGCGACCATTGCATGGGGATAGCA
>Ga0209344_10001704_pt1 | contig 27500 bp, 25 predicted proteins | sample Cruoilmetagenom6_FD_187293 | JGI IMG/M metagenome (GOLD analysis project Ga0209344, IMG submission 187293) | Oil polluted marine microbial communities from Coal Oil Point, Santa Barbara, California, USA - Santa Barbara Oil Seep Sample 6 (SPAdes)... | ecosystem: Environmental > Aquatic > Marine... | reverse complement strand
GATAAAAAGCCGGAAGATTATACCACGACACTTGCGGATGTGCATGATGAACCGCGTGTAGGCTGTTGTTTAAGAACAAAAAAGACAATGGGCATTGTCCTTCTATAATAACACTGCGACCATTGGGTTGTGTATAGGCACGGTGTTCCAGAAATGTACGGATCTTAAGGATGGAAAGGCCGGCATAGGCTGCAATCGCATAAGCCCAAAATGGCATCGTTCCGATCGTAAGCAACCAGCTAAACACAATAATAACTGCGGGGATATGCACCAACCAACCGATTAATACTGCGCGACTTCCCGATTTGATCAATTGCCAGTCAGTACGCATAAACGCGATTTGACCGATTAGCGGCCCGATCAACAGGCGGCCCAATAAGGTGTTGTTGAATGTCAAAACGATCTGCAGCCATCGAGGCAAGGTTGTCCAGACCTCTTTCACCATATAACCGCTTTCAGGGTCATCATAAGGGTCGGTCAGGTTTTCATTGTTGTGATGTTGCAAATGGCTGTCGCGAAATCTGATGTATGGGATGGCAAGGCCAATAGCGGGGAAAATCATAAATTGGCCAAAAAATTTCCAGCGCGGTTCAATCGTATGCAGGGTTTCATGCTGCAATGACGAGTGCAATGTGATGACGGGCGACAAAAGCAGGATAGATAAAACAGGCCCCAAGTTCTGCGCATAAAATGTAATACAAACCCATAGTGTATAGGTTAGTGCAAGCAAACAAAGCGTTGGCCACTCATAAGCCCGCGACGGGCGTAATTGCGACGGCATCGGTGTCTCCAGTTTTTAAGGATGTGAATAATACTCACATTTTCATGATTACCTTAAAAACCGAAATTTTCAAAACGGAAATTAACCAATAGCTTTATCTGCGCGTTGGCGGGCAAATGCACTGTCACGGTCACTGACACCTAAAAGACTAGTGATTAGCCGCATAAAGCCATGTTCATCATCGTCACGGTGCCCATCGGATAAAACCACTGACCAAAGGGCCTCGATAATACTTGTCCGTTCTTCATAAGGAACGGCGTCTTTTATGATGCGGGTAAAGCGTACATTATCCGGGGCGTGCATCTCAATTTCTTCCGCTTGTTCACGAAGAGATTGTGCGGCATTTGCATTAAGGCCAAAGCGGTTGATCAGAACATGATCAATCATTGATGTTTCAACATTTTGATAATTTCCGTCCGCACGTGCAAGCCGCACCATAAGCGCCGCAAGCGCAATGCGGGAATCATCTTTATTCAGCGTCTGAGGTATTTTGGCCTGAAAGGCTTTGATTATATCTTTGATCATGCCGGTGGCATAAACTTTTGATTGAATTAAATCAATAGCTTCCGCGTTAAAATGTGTTCAGAATTTTGTGATCAAGATTTTTATAATTTACATGGCTTATTTGAAGACCTTCGGAAGTGATCTTTGCAGTTCTGAAGCGACGAACAATAGAATTTGCCTAGCGGTGCGTGTCGATATTTTTTGCCGTAATCGCACCGCGCCAAACAACTGCGTTTCATCTTGAAACGGAATGCTGACCATGGAGCTGTCGGAAGACCAAGCCATATTGCCGTCCTGACGCGCCCGTATAATTCTTTTGGCAAGCCTTCCGGATACAACCTCTTCGGTTTCTTCTGCGTCAACAGCCTGTAAGGCGCGTGAAGTCAGGCGGGTGATCTGTGCGGGTTCCATGATGCTGTATATGGCTGTGGCAATATCGGACGACACTAAGGAAAACTCTGCATTTATATTGATTTTACTGTCGGTACTTTCCACCAGCCTGATGCGGCCACCACCAAACATGAATGCAATATCACCGTGCAGATAATGTGCGACGCACAGTTCCTTCAGGATTGGATAAATTTGGTCCTGTACAGGCTGACTGAAATTTGCGTCAACTGCCAGTTGATCCAATTGGTAAGTTGCGACACAGGCCCTATCCCCCAACTGTTGACGCACCCAACCCTGATCGACAAGCAAGTGAATGGCACGGTGAACAGAGCTGCGCCCAAGGCCAGATTTTTGACATATTTCAGCAGGCTTTATCGGCCCATTTTTTAGAATCATCTCTAAAACAAGGAAAGCGCGTTGGGCGGAACCGATAGTGTGGGTGTTTGTTTTTAGTTTTTGCGCACGCATAGGTAGAGAAAATCCTGTATTTTGGTAGTTAAAATAGAATAAATTCGAAACTTAACGGTCAGAATGGCAGCATTGTTTCTCTATATATCATTTTTTCAATATATGGAAAAACAAATTTTACTTCCCACCTGAATGTGGCATTTATGAGGCCAATTGTGACGGCAATGTGTGTTCAGCATGACCTTTGTAGGGCGCGCACACAAAGTGCGGACATTTAGTCTCTGGGGGGAGCCCGAGAGTAACGAGTTTTAAGAGTAAGCCTATTGGGCGTTAAGGAGCTAGAAGATGACTGACAATAAAAACAATAATGGAAATGATATAGTTGACGGTACATCTGGTGATGACACGATGCTGGTTGGCTTTGTTGACGCGGACAATGACACGATTGATGGTGCTGATGGCGACGACGATATTGTTTATGGCTACGCTGGGGATGATACCATTGCAGGTGGCGCTGGTATCAATATCTTGTATGGCGGTTCAGGTGACGATGTCTTTATTGGCGGCGAGGGTGCTGACGCGTTTCAAGGAAACGCAGGCCAAGACAATTTGGATTACAGCAACTCCGATGCTGCCGTTACGGTTGATCTGACAACATCGCAATTGTCCGGTGGTGATGCAGAGAATGATACAATTCTGGGTGGTATCGATGGTGTTATAGGTTCTGATTTCGATGATGTTCTGACAGGCTTCGACCACGAAGGAACGGATCCAGCCGATACGTTTACAAACGAACTGTTTGGTGGCTTGGGTAACGATACTATCACGGGCCTTGGTGGCGACGACCGGCTGGGCGGCGGCGAAGGTGACGACGAGTTATACGGTGGCGCAGGTGATGACGACATTACGGGTGGTGCTGGCAATGATACTGTTGAAGGTGGTGACGGTGATGATGTTATTGACACATCCGGCCCGAATTCGACAGGTTTAACAGCAGCTATGGATCTGGGTTTCCCGGGTTTGGTTGCCCCGGATGCGGATCCGTTCAACGACAGAGACGTTGTCGATGGCGGTGCCGGTAACGATACGATCCTGACGGGTGATGATGCCGACACGATTGATGGTGGTTCCGGTGACGACTATATCGATGGCGGTATCGATGCCGACAGTATTGATGGCGGTTCCGGTGATGACACGATCATCGGTGGCGAAGGCAGCGATGTTATTAATGGTGGTGACGGCAATGATCTGATCTATGCGGCACTTGACCCAAGCTTTCCGGACAGCCTGAATATTCCGGATGCGATTGACCCCGTTTTGAACAATGGCGACGATCTGGTTCACGGCGGTGCCGGCAATGATACAATCTATGGTGCCGATGACAATGATACGCTTCATGGTGATGAAGGCGACGATGCGCTGTATGGCGGTATTGACGAAGACATGTTGTTTGGCGGCACTGGTGATGACGCGTTGTTTGGTGGCGATGCCGCTGACACACTGGAAGGTGGCGACGGTTCTGACGTCTTAGAAGGTGGCCGTGATGATGATACCATCATTACAGGTGCAGGCGATTCCGCAAACGGTGGCCATGGTGATGACGTCTTTACAATTGACGCCAGCCTGAACGATTCAGCGGGAACAGGCCCGACAACACTGGATATTATCGGTGGTGAAACAGGTGAAGCCAATCAGGCTGACAATGCGGACACTACAAACGATGCTTACCCGGGCGCGCCAAATGAGTTTGGTGATGTTCTGGACCTGACAAATCTGTTCACTTCAGGGTTGTTGAATTCCGGCGATATTAGCTATGATGATCCTTCGCGTGAGAATGGTAATTTTGAGTATACCAATGCGGATGGTGACCTGGTGACGGTGAACTTTTCTGAAATCGAAAATGTGATTGTCTGCTTCACACGCGGCACAATGATTGTAACCGAAGACGGCGAGAAAACGATTGAGGATCTGGTCGCGGGTGACATGGTTATGACCAGAGATCACGGCTTGCAAGAATTGCGCTGGATCGGGTCGCGCGTTGTTCCTGCTATGGGTAACTTTGCACCGATCATGATCAAAGCGGGTGCCATGGCAAACGATCGCGATCTGCTGGTTTCACCGCAACACAGAATGGTTGTCGAGGGCTGGAAATCAGAACTGTTGTTTGGTGAACGTGAAGTTCTGGCGGCTGCTAAGCATCTGGTAAATAACGATACTATCTATGCCAAAGAGGGCGATGAAGTGGAATATTTCCACATGCTGTTTGACACGCACGAGATTGTTTTCGCCAATGGTGCAGCATCAGAAAGCTTCCACCCTGGCGAAGTCGGTATCGCGGCATTGACCAACGAAGCGCGTGACGAGATTTACGATCTGTTCCCTGAATTGCGCGACAATGTCGGAACTTACGGGCCTGCGGCACGCACCAGCCTGAAAGGGCATGAAGCGAAAGTTCTGGCGCAAAACCCTGACTTTTTAAACTAGGATTACGACCCTTAAAATTGAAGCCGCGCCGGTGCAGATCGGCGCGGCTTCTTTGTATTTGGGGGTAGTGGTTTGCCTGAAATGACCGGTATGGAAAGCGTATGGAATATGTATGGTAGACGTATGGCACAGGGGTGGGCTTTGGATACTTAACCCTTATGGAAAGCTTAGGGGCGGTTTTTCAAGTAATCTTGGTAATTGGCTTTGACGGTTTTTGGGTTTTAAGAGGTCATCTGAACTAGTCGGGTTATGGCGGTGGCTGTGGGGGTATTCTATACCAACCTGCTTTGTTCCACAGCCGCTTTTACGAAATCCCGAAACAGGGGGTGGGGCAGGAACGGTTTTGATTTCAGTTCGGGGTGGTATTGCACGCCGATGTACCATGGGTGATCAGTGGCTTCGACAATTTCGGGTAGTTTACCATCGGGCGACATGCCTGAAAAGATCAGGCCGCATTTTTCCAGTTTGTCACGGTATTTGATGTCGACCTCATAACGGTGACGATGGCGTTCGGAAATTGCGGTATTACCGTAGACTTCGGCAACTTTAGATCCGTCTTTCAGCGTGGCGTTATAAGCCCCCAAACGCATGGTACCACCCTTGTCGTCGGTGACGGCGCGGGCCACTGTGCGGTTACCTTCGACCCATTCTTTCAGGTGATAAACAACTGGTGTAAAACGTTTTTTACCTTTTTCGTGGTCAAATTCTTCTGAGCCTGCATCGGCCATTCCGGCCAGATTACGTGCCGCTTCTATAACAGCCATTTGCATGCCCAGACAGATGCCGAGATAGGGGATTTTGCGTTCACGGGCGAATTGGGCCGCTTTGATTTTACCTTCGGTGCCGCGTTCGCCAAAGCCGCCCGGAACAAGGATGGCGTCATAACCTTCCAGGTGGGTTGCAGCGTCGCCGTTTTCGAAAATCTCGGCGTCAATCCATTCGGTTTTAACTTTGACGCGATTGAACATGCCACCGTGGGTTAAAGCCTCACCAATCGATTTATAAGCGTCTTCCAGTTGGGTGTATTTGCCAACTACCGCAATTTTAACCTCGCCGTCCGGGTGGTGAATGCGGTCGGATACATCTTTCCATGTGCTAAGATCGGGTTTGGGGGCGGGTGAAATGCCAAATGCATCCAGAACCGCCTGATCCATGCCCGCTTCGTGATAGGCCAATGGGGCATCATAGATGGTATCAAGGTCATATGCGGGGATTACGCTGTCGGGTCGCACGTTGCAGAAAAGGGCGAGTTTAGCGCGTTCTTTTTCGGGGATTTCCATTTCAGAACGACAGACCAGAATATCAGGTGCGATGCCGATTGAGCGCAATTCTTTGACCGAGTGCTGGGTTGGTTTTGTTTTCAATTCGCCCGATGCTTTGAGGTAGGGAAGCAGTGTGAGATGCATAAAAATGCACTGGCCGCGCGGTTTGTCCTGACTGAATTGTCGGATGCTTTCAAAAAACGGCAAGCCTTCAATGTCACCCACGGTGCCGCCGATCTCGCACAGCATAAAATCGACCTCGTCATCGCCTATGTTGATGAAGTCTTTGATTTCATTGGTAACATGGGGAATAACTTGAATGGTTTTCCCCAGATAATCACCACGGCGTTCTTTTTCCAGAACGGTTGTGTAGACGCGGCCCGATGAAATGGAATCGGTTTGGCGGGCGGCGACGCCTGTGAAGCGTTCATAATGGCCAAGGTCCAGATCGGTTTCGGCACCGTCATCAGTGACGAACACTTCGCCGTGTTCAAAGGGGGACATGGTACCGGGATCGACATTCAGATAGGGATCTAGTTTGCGCAGGCGTACCGAGTAGCCGCGTGCTTGCAAAAGTGCGCCTAATGCAGCCGAGGCCAATCCTTTACCTAAAGATGAAACTACGCCGCCTGTAATAAAAATATATCGTGCCATGGATCTGGCATCTCCCGTGGTTTTTTAGGTTATTTGGACGTTCCCGAGCAGTCAAAAACGCCTGTATCACGGGATTTGACTAATAACTGACCAAGGCGATTCTGACAAGAGTAGAACCGCAAGATCGTGTGGGTTTTTAGGCAACCCCACCTATTTGTTGGGGTTACGTAGGGTTACTCAGCTGTTGGTGGAGCTGCGGGTGCAGGCGGCAGCAGGCTGCCATCCAAGCCTGCGGGGGCAGGTGTGTCTGTCTGACTGGCCGGTGGTGTCAGGTCAGAACCCAGGCGGTCGATCACACTGTTTGAATTGGCGTTCTGTGCTGCGATTATGGTTAACGAGATGCTGGTGATAACAAAACCGATAGCGAAAAACCATGTGACTTTGGCCATTGGTGTGGATGCGGGCCGTCCGGAACGCCCAGCACCGCCACCGCCACCGCCGCCAATGCCCAAACCACCACCTTCGGAGCGTTGGATCAGCACGATGCCGATCAAGCCCATAGCAAGGATCAGGTGAATGACAAGAACGACGTTTTCCATGGGGTTGCCCTGTGTGTGAATAACTACTCGGCGGTATCTAATATATGCGACAGTGCTTGTCGATGGGTTATTTGGCCAACAGAGGTGGACATTTGACATCCGCGACATTTTTTAGGTTTCCGTAAGCGTGCATCACCGCTATACCCGCTAGGGTTCTAATCAAAAGCGAGTCTTAATTTATGGCAAACGTTGTGGTCGTGGGCGCCCAGTGGGGTGATGAAGGTAAAGGTAAAATCGTAGATTGGCTATCTGAGCGCGCAGATGTCATCGCACGGTTTCAGGGCGGTCATAATGCGGGCCATACATTGGTGATCGATGGCAAGATTTACAAGCTACACGCACTGCCATCTGGTGTTGTGCGCGGTGGTAAATTGTCAGTGATTGGCAACGGTGTTGTTCTTGACCCTTGGCATTTGATCAGTGAAATTGCTACGATCGAAGGACAAGGTGTCGAGATTAATCCAGACAATTTGATGATTGCGGAAAATACGCCCCTGATATTACCACTTCACGGTGAATTAGATCGCTTGCGTGAAGAAGCCGCAAGCAAGGGCACAAAGATCGGCACTACGGGGCGCGGTATTGGGCCGGCTTATGAGGATAAGGTTGGTCGTCGTTCCATTCGCGTGGCCGACCTGGCTGACGCTGCCACTTTAGAAGCGCGCGTTGATCGGGCGTTGCAACATCACAATCCTTTGCGCAAAGGTTTAGGTTATGATGAGGTTGACCGCGATGCTTTGATTGCACAACTGAATGAGATTGCACCAAAGATTTTGCCCTATGCAGCACCCGTTTGGAAAGTTCTGAATGAAAAGCGCAAAGCGGGTAAACGCATTTTGTTTGAAGGCGCACAAGGCGCGCTTTTGGATATTGATTTTGGGACTTACCCGTTTGTGACATCGTCTAATGTTATTGCGGGTCAAGCCGCCACAGGTGTGGGACTTGGTCCAACAGCGATTGATTATGTCTTAGGGATTGTAAAAGCTTATACCACACGTGTAGGCGAAGGGCCTTTCCCGTCAGAGTTAGATGATGATGATGGTCAGCGTTTGGGTGAACGGGGTCATGAATTTGGCACGACAACGGGTAGAAAACGCCGTTGCGGTTGGTTTGACGCCGCTTTGTTGCGCCAAACCTGTGCAACCTCTGGCATTACTGGCATTTGTTTGACAAAACTGGATGTTTTGGATGGGTTCGAAACGTTAAAAATCTGTGTGGCCTATGATTTGGATGGCAAACGTTTGGATTATTTGCCTACAGCGGCAGATGAGCAGGCGCGGTGTGTGCCGATCTATGAAACCATACCAGGATGGTCCGAAAGTACTGAAGGGGCACGGTCTTGGAATGATTTACCAGCGGCTGCGATTAAATATGTGCGTCGTGTTGAAGAATTAATCGATTGTCCTGTGGCGTTGGTGTCCACGAGCCCGGAACGTGAAGATACCATTCTGGTTACTGACCCGTTTGCCGACTGATGGCCTTGTCTTATAAAGCACGCCGTCGTTGGTCTTTGGTGGTTTTACTGATTTGGTTGCCGTTTTATATTGTCGTGGCGGCCACGATCATGACATCCATACCGCGTCTGCCGATGTTGGTTGAATTGTTGATTTATCTGATTTTGGGTATGGCCTGGGCTTTGCCGTTCAAGTTCATATTCAAAGGTGTCGGAAAGGATAATCCCGACACCTGAAAATCAACCCGCCAAGTATTTTTTCTGATACGCCGCTTTACGCACCATAGAGATTGTGTAGTTGCCATCATCAGCTGTTTCCATAAAGCCGCGTTTGTTCAAACGCTGCAGCATACCCGTGCATTCTTCTTGTTTTACAATGTTTCTGATATGCTCGGGCAGGTTAGCGGAGATTTGCTCTTCGGAATAATTATCCTGGCCAAGAACCAAACTCATGTAAGCGGCGGAGGCTTCCAATAATTCGATTAACGTGCTTGCACCCATAATTTTGGCAAAATCATCAAAGCTGGGAAGTTCCTTTTTGGGTGTACGTTTAACCGTAACCTTTGGATTGCGCTTCTCAGAAGGTTGATCGCTAACCAGCGTTAGACTGCTTTTTTTTTTGATTGTGGCGCGTGGCAGAGCGGTTTCGGCTTGTGCGTCGCGATCGATGCGTTGACCTAAATCCAATACAAGAGGCCTTGAATTGCCATTGGTGGTTACATTGTGTGCTTTGGGGCGTGAAAACACACTTGTTTCCAGTTCGTAAGCTTTGCGTACTTTGGCCAGCTCGCGACGAAAAGAAATTGTGTTGTCGCGGCGTTCTTCGCCAGTTTCAATAACCATATCAGGTGTAATTTTGTCCATACGCGTCGCGCGCTCGGCTTCTGTGGCCGCAACTGCGGCTTTCAGGCGCTCAAGGGCGTTTGCTTTGGACACATGCTCAGGCATTGCCATTTTTTCATTGGCGGTTTCCAACCAACGATCTACCGCTTCGCCGCTTTTCAGGGCTTTAACTGCAGCTGACACCGTTTCGGATGGAATTTCATCTTCCAGACTGGGTGAAAGCTCATCAGCCGTTGTCGTATCGTTTATATTTTCATCCAAAGAGGAAATCAGGGTATCGGATATCGTATCGGCGACAGTTTCTTCTTCTGGTGTAACAACGGGTGTTATATCTTCTTCCGTAACGGCAGTATCAAGAGCCGATGTCTCTGCGGTTGCTATTGTGCGACGAGACGAAAATGAAGCCGTATTCTCATATGTTACATCAACAGTTTCTTCGACAGGTGCTGTTTGCGTTTCAGAAACGACGTCATTTTGCGGCGCTGTCTCTTCTAATGGCATCACGTCTTCGGGGGCGGGTGCGTCCGTGTCGACGGGTTGTACCTCGGAGGAGGCATCGACAACATCGGCCTGCCGTAAGATCACGCTATTATCGGATACTTCGGCATCAATTCTGTTTGGATTCGCACTTATAGCAATTTGATGCAATTTCGATGCATCCGGCTGTAGCGGTTCGCTACCAAAGTAGCGATCATCAGCAGATAACTTGCGGAAATACTCCGCAACCAGTTGCATTGTAGTGAAAGGGTCATCAAAACCGTCTAGGGTACATGCGAATGTACCATAGGATACAGTCATTACTTTTGCGTGCGAATCCATACTATACTCAACTTACTCATTACACGCCCCCACAGCGATCTCTAATATAAGCCATTTTTAAAGTTTTTATATCATTAATGTCGTTTTTGACTTTAATTTGAGTTAATTTTTTCGTTATTGGGAAGCATATGGGAAACAATTATCATAAGCAAAGTCACATTGTGGAATTTGACGAAACTGTGACGCTATTGGGGCACGCAGAAGTGCCGTCTCACCACTTGCGTGGATTAGTCGATTCGCCCGCGCCGTTGGTTTGTGCAGATGGTGGCGGTAATACCGCGCTGGAGTTTGGGTTGAAGCCTGATGTGATCGTTGGCGATATGGACAGCTTTTCAAAGCCATTCGACGGGCAGGTTATCCACTTATCCGAACAAGATACGACAGATTTTGAAAAATGCCTGTATTCAGTTAAGGCACCGTTATATATGGGTTTTGGCTTTCTTGGCGGGCGTGTGGACCATGAACTGACCGCACTTTCCGTATTGGTGCGTTACCCGGACAGTGCGGTCATTTTAATAGGGGCCGAAGATATTTGTTTTTGCTGCCCCAAGCAGTTGAACATCGATCTGCCCAAAGGGACGCGGGTTTCAATCTTTCCGATGAATCATACCAAAATGCGTTCAACCGGTCTGAAATGGCCACTGGACGGCATAGAAATGGCACCTTCCAAACGTACCGGCACCTCAAATAAGGCAGATGCGAATACCGTGTCATTGACCCTAGAACAGGGCGAAGCAGTCATTATTCTTCCTTTTAAACACTTGGATACGATCAAGAAGGCGCTAACAGGCGGGTAGGTTGACTGCCAGCCCACCCAGAGACGTCTCTTTATACTTGGAATTCATATCCAGACCGGTTTGGCGCATGGTTTCAATACAAGCGTCCAGCGATATTAAATGGGTACCGTCACCGCGTAAGGAAAGTGATGCCGCGGATACGGCTTTGATCGCGCCCAGACCGTTGCGTTCAATGCAAGGGGCCTGCACCAAGCCTTTGACCGGGTCACAAGTCATGCCCAGATGATGTTCCAGCGCTATTTCCGCAGCGTTTTCAATTTGCTGATTTGTGCCGCCCAAGACGGCACAAAGACCAGCGGCGGCCATTGCCGAAGCCGAGCCAACCTCACCCTGACATCCCACTTCGGCCCCAGAGATCGAGGCGTTGGATTTGATCAATGCTCCGATGGCCGCTGCGGTTAGCAAAAATTCGGTTATTTTGCTTTGGTCGGCATCCGGCACATGATCCAGATAATAGCGCAGCGTAGCCGGAATAACGCCTGCCGCACCATTGGTGGGTGCTGTCACAACCCGCGCGCCTGCCGCGTTTTGTTCATTTACCGACATGGCATAGGCGGCAATCCAGTCATTGATGATGTGCGGGGCGGCTATATTGTTTCCACGCTCTTCCTGCAGCTCATCATGGATGGCTTTGGCGCGTCTGCGTGTGTTTAATCCACCCGGTAGAATGCCGCTTTCATCAAAGCCTATGTCGATACATGCATTCATAACATCCCAGATTTTGGTTATTCCTGTGGTCAGTTCATCCGGGGTCATGTGAATGGTTTCATTGGCCCACTTCAGTTCTGCAATGGTTTTGCCGCATGCGTGGGCCATGGCCAACATCTCATTCGCGGTGCGAAACGGGTATAAAACTTTTTGTTTGCGCGCGGTCGGGTCTGTGTCGGCCGACATCTCTTCGGGGGTTTGAACAAAGCCGCCACCGATGGAATAATAGATTTGTTCGTGCAGGACTTTGCCGTCTTTAAGGGCTTGCAGGATCATGCCGTTGGCGTGGTCTTCCAAAACGCGGTCATAGTCGAATACAACGTCTGTGGCAGGGTCGAACTGATAAACGGGATGCCCATCAGGGCGCACCGTTTTTTGCGCCGCAATGCGGGTTTCGGCCTGCTTTGCGATTTTCGCATCAAATTCGGATGGAATGAAGCCATCAAGCCCGAGAACAACGGCCTGATCCGTACGGTGGCCTTTACCGGTAAAGGCAAGCGAGCCGTGTAGTGAACAACGTAGATGCGTGGCACCGACATTATTTTTCTTTAGCGTACGCAAAAAACGTTCGGCTGCCACCATTGGCCCCATCGTATGTGAACTGGATGGGCCAATGCCGATTTTAAATATTTCAAAGATGCTGAGAAACATCATGCGACTCCCTGTTTTCGGGGGCAATTTGGCAGGTTTTACCGAAACTGAAACATCAAAAGCGACGGTTTCAAAATAAGTTTTGCCGAAAGCGATTATTATTTGTACCTAAATGCGGTTTTAAGGCAGATTAACCCTCGTCGAACGAGCCAATACGATTTATACAATAGAAATATTATTTTGGGGGATCATATGTCCAAAAAACTTTCTTCCGCCGATAAGGCGAAGTTTATTTGTGCAAAGCGCGCAATGGATTTTGTCAAACCTGGGATGCGTTTGGGTTTGGGAACCGGATCAACGGCTGCGTGGCTGGTGCGATTGATCGGTGAAGAGGTACGCAACAACGGTTTGCAGATCATTGCCGTGGCAACCTCTGACCAGACTGCGAAACTGGCGGCGGAATGCGGTATCACAGTGCGTACTATGGATGAAGTGAAGTGGCTTGATCTGACGATTGACGGGGCGGACGAATTTGATCCACGATTAAATCTAATCAAAGGTGGTGGCGCCGCGTTGTTGCAGGAAAAGATTGTTGCAACGGCTTCGGATCAGGTGGTGATCATTGCGGATGCAAGTAAAGACGTTCAGGTGTTAGGGAAGTTCCCTTTACCTATTGAGGTGGTGAAGTTTGGTTGGGTGACAACCAAAGGACTGGTTGAAGAGGCGGTTTCCAATCTGGATGTGATGAGCTACGATCTGACTGTTCGCATGGATGGTGACGTAAAGTTAGTAACCGATGAAGGGCATTACATTCTGGATCTGCATCTGGGGCGTATCGGTAATGCGCGCGAATTGTCTTTGATCCTGAACCAAATTCCGGGCGTCGTTGAAACGGGCCTGTTTTTGGATATTGCTGACGCCGTTGTGATTGGACATATGGATGGCCGTGTGGAAGTGCGCGACATCAATACAGGAACGGTAGAATTTGAACAGATTGACGTTGTCGAACAAGATAATATGTTTCTGGATCTCTAACGTTTAAATTTTAGGAGACATGCATGTCTTTTGACTACGATCTATTTGTAATCGGCGGTGGTTCCGGTGGTGTACGTGCGGGCCGTCTGGCGGCCGGTACAGGTGCCAAAGTTGGCCTGGCCGAAGAATTTCGCATGGGTGGCACTTGTGTGATCCGTGGATGTGTACCAAAAAAATTAATGGTTTACGCGTCCAGCTATGCGGAAGCGTTTGAAGATGCAAAGGGCTATGGTTGGAGCGTGGGTGAGACCAGTTTCGATTGGCAAAAGCTGATCGCGGCCAAAGATGTGGAAATTGCGCGGCTCGAGGCAATTTACGGCAAGAACCTGATGGCGGCGGGGGCCGATATGCACTTGGCGCGGGCAACTGTAGTAGACGCCCATACGGTCAAGTTATCCACAGGCGAGACATTTAGCGCCAAGCATATTTTGATTGCGACGGGTGGCACACCGTTTGTGCCAAAGATTGAGGGGCATGAGCATGTCATTACCTCAAACGAGATTTTCCACCTAGAAGAACAGCCAAAACGGTTTTTGGTCGTGGGCGGCGGTTATATCGCCTGTGAGTTTGCCTGCATTATGAACGGTCTTGGCTCAGAAGTGACGCAGTATTATCGCGGTGAACAAGTTTTGCGCGGTTTTGACAATGAGGTGCAGGGCTTTGTTGCCGAAGAAATGCGCGAAAAGGGTGTTGATCTGCATGTAGGCACCGATGTGCAATCCATCGTGAAAACCGATGCAGGCTTGGTTGTGACAAATACACACGGCAAGACGCTGGTTGTTGATCAGGTGCTTTATGCAACTGGCCGCGTGGCCAATACAGCCGGGTTAGGGCTGGAAAACGCGGGCGTGACACTGGGGCGCAAGGGCGAGATTGTGGTGGATGGTTATTCCCAAACAAATATTCCGTCGATTTATGCAGTAGGCGATGTCACGGATCGGGTAAATCTGACACCTGTTGCCATTGTTGAAGGGGCAGCTTTTGTCGATACTGTGTTTCATGGCATACCGACACAACCCGATCATGAATTGATTGCAACGGCGGTGTTTACCCAACCTGAAATCGGTACTGTGGGGCTGGGTGAAGAGGCTGCACGCGAAAACGAAGAGATCGAAGTTTACCGCGCTGTATTTCGCCCGATGGCCCATATTCTGGCAGGCAAATCCGAGCGGATGTTGATGAAGCTGATCGTCAGTAAGGCCAGCCGCAAGGTTTTGGGTTGCCATATTGTCGGACACGCGGCAGGGGAGATGATTCAATTGGCAGGCGTTGCACTGAAAATGGGGGCTACCAAAGAGGATTTCGACCGAACGATGGCCATTCATCCAACTGCAGCTGAAGAACTTGTGACAATGAAGACACCCGTCGCGAGTTGATATTTTGACAATCGGGGCCAAGTACCCCTTAATGCGCACGTTCAATATAAAGGATTCTTAAAGAATGGCTGGAAACGACTCCGGAGGCCCATGGGGCGGCGGTGGAAACCGTGGTAATAAAGGCAATAATGGCGGTGGACGCGGCCCAAATGACGGTGGAAACCGCCCTGATATGCCGGAGATCGATGAGATCGTCCGCAAAGGTCAGGAACAACTGCGTGTCTTGATGGGCGGCAAAGGTCGGTCAGGCGGCGGTGGATCAGGTGGCGGTGATATGCCGTCCGGTCTGGGTGCTGGCGGTGTTGGTTTGTTTATTGTGGCAGCACTGGTTTTGTGGGTGTTTACCTCATTCTACCGTGTGGATACATCCGAACAATCGGTAGAACTGTTCCTGGGCGAATATTACAAAACCGGCAACGAAGGGTTGAATTTTGCGCCTTGGCCGGTTGTGACCAAAGAAATCCTGCCGGTGACCCGTGAAAACATCGAAAATATCGGTGTCGGTGGCGGTGCACGCGGTGATCAAGGCCTGATGCTGACTGGCGATGAAAACATCGTGGATATCGATTTCCAGGTTGTCTGGAATATCAATGATGCACAGAAATTCCTGTTCAATCTGGCGAACGCGCAAGAGACAATTATTGCAGTGTCAGAGTCTGTGATGCGCGAAATCGTTGCGCGCACAAATTTAACGCCTATTTTGACCACCGGTAAAGGTGCCATTGCGGCAGATTTGCAAAGCCTGATACAAGAAACGCTGGACAGTTATGAAGCGGGTGTGACGATTGTGCGGGTGAACTTTGATAAAGCCGACCCACCGCGCGAAGTGGCGGATGCGTTCCGCGAAGTGCAAGCAGCAGAGCAATCACGCGATACTTTGGAAAAACAAGCAGATGCTTATTCCAACAAAGTGGTTGCCGCAGCACGTGGTGAAGCAGCGCAATTGTTGGAACAGGCCGAAGGTTATCGTTCGCAAACCGTGAATGAAGCCGAAGGTGAAGCTTCACGTTTTATTGCCGTGTATGATGAATATAGCAAAGCCCCCGATGTGACGCGCAAACGTCTGTATCTGGAAACTATGGAGCGGGTATTGGGACGTGTGAACAAGGTCATCATTGATGAAAGCGCCGGTGGCCAAGGGGTTGTACCCTATCTGCCTTTGAACGAGTTGAATAAATCAAGTGGGGGGTCAAACTAATGAGACTTTCAGCAGTAGCATTGCCAATATTGGCTATCCTAGTTTTTATCGGGATGTCTTCCTATTACATTGTGGACGAACGTGAAAAGGCGTTGAAATTGTGGTTTGGGGAAGTTGTCGATGTTGACGATGATCCGGGCCTTTATTTCAAAATTCCGTTTTTGCATGAGATTGTGAAATACGATGATCGTATTTTGCCGCTCGACTCGCACCCGTTGGAAGTAACGATGAAAGATAACCGTCGTTTTGAAGTGGATGCTTTTGCACGTTGGCGGATTGCCGATGTGGTAAAATTCCGCAAGGCCATTGGCTCCGGTGGAATTAGTTCTGCACGGGCGCGGTTGGAAATCATTCTGAATGCTGAATTGCGTACGGTGTTGGGTGATGTGCGGTCTGACGCACTATTATCGGCTGATCGCGTTGGTTTGATGAACAAGATCAGGGATGCGGCCAAAACCAAAGCTGTGGCTTTGGGTGTGGAAGTGATCGATGTGCGCATCAAACGTGCTGATCTGCCACAACAAAATCTGGAAAAGACTTTTGAGCGGATGCGTGCAGAACGTGAACGTGAGGCGGCAGACGAGATTGCGCGTGGTAATGAGGCGGCACAACGCACACGTGCACGGGCTGATCGTACCGTGGTTGAAACCGTGTCCGAAGCACAAAAAAATTCCGAGATTATTCGCGGTGAAGCGGATGCAAAACGCAACGCGGTTTTTGCCGAAGCTTTTGGGCGCGACCCGGAATTCTTTGCATTTTACAGGTCGCTGACTGCATATGAAAATTCATTGCGCAGTAATAATTCCAGTCTGGTGATGTCTCCGGACAGTGAATTCTTTGACTATCTGAAGTCGGATGCCGGCAGATGATCCATGATTTGCTTCTGGGCTTTGGTCTGGTCGCGGTAATAGAGGGGCTGGTGCTTGCACTGGCCCCTTTACGTTTTGAAGATATATTAAAGGCAATGGCTGATCTAAGCCGTGACCAGCGCCGTACTTTAGGTGTTGTCTTTCTTGCCATTGGCGTTGCGCTTGTTTGGATGGCAAAAAACTGGACGTGACATTTAACAGTATTGAAGCGCGACGGAACTGTGGTTACTTTGCGTATAAATACAGAGTTCGTTAACGCTGTTGTGACAAACCGAAACAAAAATTGCCTTGCAATATCGTGTCGGGAACACAATTTATATATAACAAGACCGCTCCCGCAGGGGTGGTCGATCGATGAAATATCCTGGAGGATCAAAGTGAAGTCTCTTGCTATTACCCGCACAAACGCGTGGTCTAGATCACAAACTTATCTGTTTGGTGTCGTTCTGACGCTTGCCCTGCTGTTGGCACAAACTATTAGCGCGTCTGCACGCGGTGCAGGAGAAAGCTTTGCCGATTTGGCGGAAAACCTAAGTCCTGCTGTGGTGAATATCACAACGACACAAACCGTTGCACAGCCCAATCGCCCGGCATTGCCGCAAATACCGAAAGGTTCGCCATTTGAAGATTTTTTCAAGGATTTTCTGGATCAGGGGCCAAATGGGCAAAATCAGAAACAACGTCGTGCAACAGCGCTTGGCTCTGGGTTTATCGTTTCTGCCGATGGTTATATTGTGACAAATAACCATGTAATCGACAAAGCCGATGAGATTGTAATCGAATTGTTCAGCGGTGTGGAACTGGATGCAAAATTAATCGGACGCGATACGAAAACGGACATTGCGCTATTGAAAGTGGAAGCGGATGAACCGCTACCTTTTGTAGCTTTTGGAGACAGTGATATTTCGCGTGTCGGTGACTGGGTCTTGGCTATCGGGAACCCGTTGGGACAGGGTTTTTCAGTTTCTGCAGGGATCATTTCGGCCAATAACCGGTCTTTACGTTCCGGCCCATATGACGATTTTATTCAAACCGATGCTGCGATCAACCGTGGTAACTCCGGTGGCCCATTGTTCAATATGGATGGCGACGTAATCGGTGTGAACACTGCGATTATTTCACCGACAGGCGGGTCGATAGGCTTGGGCTTTGCAATGGCGTCGAACGTAGTATCGGGTGTCGTCGATCAGTTGAAAGAGTTCGGCGAAACCCGCCGTGGTTGGCTGGGTGTCAGCATTCAAGATCTGGATATGGAAATGGCAGAAGCTCTTGGGCTTGAAAAAGCCGCGGGTGCGCTGGTCAGTGATGTTCCTGAAGGCCCTGCAAAAGAAGCGGGTATTCTGGCAGGTGATGTGATCCTGAATTTTGACGGAAAAGAGGTTGACGATACCCGCGGTTTGATCAAGCAGGTCGGGAGTTCCGAAGTCGGTAAATCCGTGCGTGTGGTTGTGCAACGCGATGGGAAAACACAAACTATAAAAGTTGTTCTTTCGCGGCGTGAAGATGCTGAAAAATCACTTGTCGTACCTGCTGTGTCAAAGCCGGAAGCTGCAGTAGAAGAGAAATCTTTGGGTATGAAGCTAACGTCATTAACCGAAGAAGTTCGCAAGCAATTGCGATTGTCTGAAGATGCCAAAGGCGTGGCCGTTGTAACCGTTGATGAAGAGAGTGACGCTTTTGAAAAAGGGCTGCGTACGGGTGATCTGATTGCCGAAGTTGGCCAGATGCTTGTTGAACGACCTGCAGATGTTAGTAAAGCAATTCAGGCCGCTAAGGATGCAGGCCGCAAATCGGTTTTGTTTTTGGTGCGTCGTGATGGCAACCCACGCTTCGTGGCTTTGTCACTGGAGGACTAAACAATAAAACAACTTGAAAAAGCCCCGCCGATCGATCGTGCGGGGTTTTTATTTACGGAATACGCGGTGTGTAACCAAACCATAGCTTTCAGCCAATTCCTGCGTGACCTCCGGTGAATTAATCCCGCGGCTTTTTTGAACTTTTCGTACTGCGCGCTTCGTCGGCTCGTCCATCGTACCGGTGATTGGCCCACGATAATACCGACGTGCGGCCAATGCGCGTTGTAGGGTTTGAATAAAAACAACAGTCAGGTTTTTTGCACAGACTATTTCAACCCAAGCTTCATGGCGGTCGCGGATAATTTTTTGAACAGTTTCAGTGCGATAAATTGCAGGTGATATAATGACCGGCTGACCCGTCTGTGCATCTATCCCGCGCTTTTCAGGCTGTACAGTGACCTGTTCAGTGACGGTTTCAATCAGGGCGGGTGCCGTGTACCGGACATGGCAGGCCCCCGGGCGGGCATTCGGTGGCAGGCCTGTAACTTGGGCGTTGACGGGACGTGCCGAAATACTGGCAAGACCGATCAAACTTGTAATGATAACTGCTTTGAAAGGGGCCATTTGGTCCTCGTTGTTTAGGTGCAGACTATCTATAAACAGTAGCGAAAAAAAGGCCCTAGATCAAAAAAGGGGCTGGCATGTTTTAAAGTCGCGGTTTACACGCGATTAAGAGACTTAACTGGAGGCAGACGGCAATGGCCAAAATCACCTATATTGAACATAACGGCAAAGAACATGTTGTGGACGTTGCAAACGGTTTGACCGTTATGGAAGGTGCGCGCGACAATAATATTCCTGGCATCGAAGCGGATTGCGGCGGGGCATGTGCATGTTCAACATGCCATGTTTATGTAGATGGCGCATGGGTGGAAAAACTGCCTGCAAAAGATGCGATGGAAGAAGACATGCTGGATTTCGCGTGGGAACCTGACGCAACCAAATCACGTTTGACCTGTCAAGTTAAAGTGACGGATGATCTGGACGGGTTGATTGTGCGGATGCCCGAAAAACAGATTTAATGCGTTTTGCGCTGGCTGTCTGTTTTTGTATTGCTTTTACGAACTGGGCTATTGCGTGCGCAATTCACCCAGTAGGTGCAAGCGATTTCCCAAAATCTTTTGTTTCTCTTGATTACAAAAAACCGTATCCCAAAGGTATATTTGAAGCTTGGTTTGATGCAAGTACGCAACGCTATAAACACGGTATTTTAGGGGATACAATCGAACCTTCGTCGCTTGGGGTCTACTCTGACCAGGACAGGATATCATGCGGATCACGTGTTGATTTAGACCCTCTACATGTTTTTGAGGATATAGCTCCACGAATAGCCGACATAACTGGTGATGGAAAAAATGAAGTGGTTGTCATTCGAAGCCATGTTAAAAAAGGCGCTCAGCTGTCAGTTTATGCAATGCGATTTCAAAAATTATCATTAATCGCGGCTACACCCTATATTGGTATCCGCCATCGTTGGCTTGCCCCCATTGGTATCGCGGATTTTAACGGTGACGGGGACATGGACATTGCTTATATTGACCGCCCGCATCTGGCACAGATTTTGCGGGTGTGGAGTTATCGTGATGGCAAGCTGGTTGAGATTGCAACCACATCCAACCTGACAAACCACAAAATCGGCTGGGATTTCATTGCGGGCGGGGTGCGCGATTGCGGCCAAGGGCCGGAAATGATCACAGCGGACGGGGCTTGGCGAAAAGTTATTTCAACGCGGCTGATTGATGATGAATTGCATTCTAAAGAAATTGGTGTGTACAGCGACCCTGACAACTTAAAATCCGCTTTGGATTGTTAAATTCGCTGCATTCTGAATATATAAAGTATCCGCGGACCGAAGGTCGTAAACTAAAGTGCGCGCCAGCCGATATCTTTGCGGTGAAAGCCTTCCGGCCAATCTATTTGATCGACCATTGCATAAGCCCGCGCATGGGCTTCTGCAAGTGTGGTGCCGCGTGCAGTGACGTTTAACACGCGCCCACCAATGGCCAAAACCTTATCACTATCCGCTTTGGTTCCCGCATGAAATATCATGTTCTTGCTGTCTGAAGTCAGGGTTTGAAGCCCTTTTATTTCAGTGCCTTTTTCATAAGTGCCCGGGTAACCATCCGCCGCCAGAACAATTGAAATCGCATGGTCATTGGCCCAGTTAATCCGAGTGTTGTCCAGTCGTCCCTCGGCGCAAGCTTGCAACACGTCAAGGGCTTGGGCACCCAACCGCATCATCAGCGTCTGGCATTCGGGATCACCGAAGCGTACGTTATATTCCACAAGGCGCGGTTGACCGTCTTTGATCATGAAACCTGCGAATAACACACCCTGAAAAGGTGTGCCGCGCCGAGCCATTTCGGCAATGGTGGGCTGGATGATTTCCGTTAACGCTTTTTTAGTGACTTCATCGGTCATTACGGGTGCTGGCGAATAGGCGCCCATGCCGCCCGTGTTCGGGCCCTTGTCACCATCATAGGCGCGTTTGTGATCTTGGGCCGTTCCCATCGGCAGTATGTTTTTGCCGTCCGACAGCACAAAGAAACTGGCCTCTTCACCATCCATAAATTCTTCGATGACCACTTCGGCACCCGCATCACCGAATGCACCATCGAAAATGTCGTCCAGACCGTCCAGTGCGTGTTGCAAATCCATCGCGACTATCACGCCCTTGCCAGCGGCCAAACCGTCAGCTTTAATCACGATGGGGGCACCTTGTTCAGTGACATATGCCTTGGCTGCATCCAGATCCCTGAACCGCGCATAAGCTGCCGTAGGGGCATTGCAAGCGTCACAAATTTCTTTGGTAAAGGCTTTGGAGCTTTCCAATTCGGAGGCTTCTTGGGAGGGACCAAAAGTCAGGATGCCGGCGGCACGCAAGGCGTCTGCTACGCCATTAGCCAAAGGGTTTTCAGCGCCGATTATGGCAAAATCGATCGCCTGTTCTTTGCAAAGAGCCACAACTGCGTTGTTGTCCATCACATCAACTGCAATACAATCTGCAATCGCAGCCATGCCTGCATTGCCGGGGGCGCAAACCAAACGGTCACATTTCGGATTTTGTTTTACGGCCCAAGCCAGTGCATGTTCGCGGCCACCGGAGCCCAATATGAGGATATTCATGTTTTTATACGCTCCAGACTTGGCCTTTGTTGCGGCTCGTTCTAAGGTTGGTTTCACGCAAGTGCAAGGAGACATAAGTGTCTGATTTGATCGACCAACCGGAACCGGGGCAAAATGCGCCCGAATTCAGTGTGTCTGAAATCTCAAACGCGGTGAAACGCATGATTGAAGGCGAATTCAGCCATGTGCGCATCCGCGGTGAAATAGGTCGCGTCAACCGCTATGCCTCGGGTCATATTTACTATGATCTGAAAGATGAAAATGCGGTTTTGAACGCAGTCACATGGAAAGGGCAAGCGTCCAAACTGTCGGTTCAACCCGAAGAGGGTATGGAAGTGATCGCGGTGGGCAAACTTACATCTTTTCCGAAACAATCCAAATACCAGATGAACGTGATGGAATTGCGGGTTGCCGGTGTTGGTGCCTTGATGGCGATGCTGGAAAAACGCAAAAAAGCACTAGGGGCGGAAGGTCTGTTCGATCAAGATCGCAAGCAGCCCATCCCTTATCTGCCCGAAGTGATCGGGGTTGTAACCTCACCATCGGGTGCGGTGATCCGCGATATTTTGCACCGTTTGCGCGACCGTTTTCCGCGCAAGGTACTGATTTGGCCTGTGGCGGTGCAGGGTGAACGCTGTGCGCCCGAGGTTACAAAGGCCATTGAAGGTTTCAATGCGATGACTGCGGGTGGCGCGATGCCGCGCCCCGACTTGATAATCGTGGCCCGCGGTGGCGGCTCGATCGAAGACCTGTGGGGGTTTAACGAAGAAAGTGTGGCACGTGCGGCGGCTGCCAGTGATATTCCACTGATTTCGGCAGTGGGCCATGAAACCGACACTACGTTGATTGATTATGTGTCCGATCAACGGGCACCAACACCGACGGCGGCGGCTGAATTGGCAGTGCCTGTGCGGGCGGAATTGGCGGTATGGCTGGCAGGTATGGAAGAACGCCGTGTGCGCGCACTTGCCAATGGGATTAGCCAGCGCGGCCAACGATTGCGTGATTTGTCACGTGCGATGCCGAACCCCGTTGATGTGGTGGCAATGCAGGGACAAAAACTGGATATGATTGCGGCGCGCTTGCCGCGCGCCTTGCAAGCCATGGCGCAAGGCAAGCGTGTGCAATTGGCGGAACGCACGGCAGCTTTGCGACCGCAAGCCCTGCATCAGATGATTTTACAAAAAGATCAGATATTGCAACGTACTATCGACAATCTTACAAATGCACCCATGCGCCATATGGAACGTTGGCGCGATCGTTTGGACGGATTGAAACGCTTGCTTGAAACGCTTGGTTATACGGCGACGCTTGATCGCGGGTTTGCGGTTGTGCGCAATTTGGATGGAACGATTTTATCAACCGTGAAAACCGCGAAGAATGCTAAGGGTTTGGACATTGAATTCAAAGACGGGCACTTTAGGACTGATGCGGCACAATCGGCCAAGAAACCAAAGGCGAAGCCCAAAATACCGCCTGACGATCAGGGTAACTTGTTCTAAACTGACAGGCCGTCCCCCTTGCACAACAGGGGTTTTTTGTCGATAAAATCCAGTTCCAGGATTTCATCCGCCGGAGCACCTTCAGCCCGTGCTGCATAGCCTTTATCCGTTTTGAAGAATGCCCAGCACTGGGTTTCAAGCCCGTGTTCATAATTGAAACAGATCATGTCGTTCAAAGCGAACCATTCGCCATTTTCACAAAGCCCGTCGTCATAACGCCATTTGCTTATGCGGCCCTTGTAAAAATGTTCAGCCCCGTAGGGTTTTCCATCTTTGGAAAAATACAGGGTTTTGCCAGTGGATAGGGCTTCAAATTCACTTGGGCCTAGATTGGTTTCAGCCAAGACGGGGGCGGCCGTGATAAAGGCGATGATGGCGAAGTATTTCATAACTGCTCTTTGTTGTTTTTCAGTTAGTGTAGCTTGTTTTTACCGATCTTGCCATGCTTTCGCACGTGGGTTCATCTTTGCGCGCCACTTGCGCGGCCAAAGTGCTATAGCGGCCATATAAGGAATTGCATGGGGCAGTTGCGGGGCGGTGTCGGTGAACCCGTCAAGGTCGGTATAAGGCTTGGCGGGGGATGCGTGGTGGTCGGAATGGCGTGGTGCGTTCAGGGTCATAAAAGCACTGAACCAATGCGGCGCATTCCATGAATGGCGTGGGGATACGGGCTCGTATTTACCATTGTCCAATTGCTTGCGTTGCAATCCGTAGTGCTGGACATAGTCGATAATCAGCATTTGTGATTGGGCATGCGCGCACAAGGCAAGATAGATGATAACGCCTATGGGGCCTGACAAACTATAGGTTAGGGCAATGGCTGCGAGTGCACCCAAACAATATTGCCAGTAGGGGTTGCGCAGGCTTGCGCTGGATAGTCCACGCTTTTGCAATCGGGCGTTTTCAGCCTGTAGCCCCGCGCGAAACTCTTCCACGCCAGCACGTTTCAGGAATGTGTAAAAACTTTCATTATAACGGGCCGAATTTGGGTCTTTGGGGCTGGCAACATAAGGGTGATGCACCAACAAGTGTGCACTGGTGTGATGACCGAACAGCATCGAGATGAAAACCCATTTGCCCAAGCGAAAGTGTAATCGATTGGTGCGATGGATCATTTCATGGGCATTGGCGTGGCTGATCATGCCGAAAAACAGCCCGAAAGCGAAAAATAAAACGATTTTAGTCAACAACCCAAGGCTTGTTGCACCAAGGGCGTAAACTGCCAGCGGTAAAAGTGTAAAATGGGTGATGCCAAGGATAATGGGCAGAATGATGCGTGCGGCCCAACTGTCACCCGATTTGGTAAAGTCCAATGCGAACATTTCATCGCAAAATGCCGCAAATGCAGTCATGTAAACCAATGCACAAGGTGCCCAAAGACCGCCCTGAGCAACCGCCATAAACAGCAGTGGGGCAGGTGTCAGCGTGATAAGAAAAAAAAGGAATGGCCTGATGTGCATAATGTCCTGTTTCGGCGGTTTTGCCCTACAGTAGAAATAAATCCCCCATCTTTCAACAAAGCTGCGCGTTTATGAAGCTTGGGACGTCGCATTTATTCTGGCCTGTTTGCTTTGGGCTGCATATAGTCCGCCTAAATGAACAAGGAATTGGCCAATGGCATTGGATGAACGCAAAGGTGTTTGGAAATCGGGTAAAGGCAAAGGTCGCCACACACCCAAGGGGCGTCAAGTCACAGAAGACAACCTGACCAGTATTCAGGCTTTGTTGGGTGACCGGCCCCGTCACCGTGACCTGCTGATCGAGCATTTGCATCTGGTACAAGATACATATGGTCACTTGTCGGCGGAAAATCTGGCAGCATTGGCCGAAGAGATGCGTGTACCGCAAGCTGAAATTTACGAGGTTGCGTCGTTTTATGCCCATTTCGATATCGTCAAAGAAGGCATGGATGCACCCCCTGCGCTGACCATTCGGGTTTGTGACAGCTTGTCTTGCGAATTGGCCGGCTCGGAAACGTTGCTGCGTGATCTGGCAGCGAAATATAACGGTAAAGGCGAAGTGCGCGTGTTGCGGGCACCTTGCATGGGGCGGTGTGATACGGCACCAACCTTGGAGCTTGGCCACAATCACGTTGATTTTGCCGATCTGGACAAGGTTGCCAATGCTATTGCAACAGATGATACCCACGCCCATATTCCCGATTATGAACAATATGAAGTTTATGCCGCAGGTGGCGGCTATACAGAACTGAAAGCTTTGCGCGGTGGCGCCAAAACCCGTGACGCTTTGCAGGATGAAGTGCTGGAAAGCGGTTTGCGCGGCATGGGCGGTGCCGGTTTTCCATCGGGCAAGAAATGGTCATTTGTGCGGATGAACGAAGGTCCGCGTTATTTGGCCGTGAACGGCGATGAAGGCGAGCCCGGCACGTTCAAAGACCGTTACTTTTTGGAACGCGAACCGCATGTATTTCTGGAAGGCATGCTGATTGCCGCTTGGGCGGTTGAGGCGGATAAGTGCTTTATCTATATGCGCGATGAATATCCTGCGATCTTATCGCTACTGGCAACAGAGATTACCAAGCTGGAACAGGCGGGTATTGTGGATGTAGGTTATATCGATCTGCGGCGCGGTGCGGGCGCATACATATGTGGCGAAGAAAGTGCCATGATCGAAAGTATCGAAGGCAAGCGCGGCATGCCGCGCCATCGCCCGCCGTTTGTGGCTTCCGTCGGAATTTTCAACCAACCGACCTTGGTGCATAACGTGGAAACGTTACATTGGATTTGCAAAGTGGCGCGTGAGGGTGGCGATGTTTTTGGCGCGCATGGGGCCAACGGACGCAAAGGTATGCGCAGCTATTCCGTGTCGGGCCGGGTGAAAAATCCGGGTGTGAAAATCGCGCCTGCGGGCCTGACGATCAAGGAATTGATTGAGGATCATTGTGGCGGCATGGCCGATGGGCATAGTTTCAAAGCATATCAACCCGGTGGGCCGTCTTCGGGGCTGTTGCCTGCCTCTATGAACGATATTCCGCTAGATTTCGACACACTGCAACCACATGGCACATTCATCGGTTCAGCTGCTGTGGTGGTTCTGTCCGATAAAGACAGTGCCAAACAAGCAGCCCTGAACATGCTGCGGTTCTTTGAGGATGAAAGTTGTGGCCAATGCACGCCTTGCCGTGTCGGCTGTGAAAAAGCGGTGAAACTGATGCAGGCGGACACATGGGATCAGGGTTTGCTGGAAGAGCTTTCAACGGCAATGGTTGATGCATCTATCTGTGGTTTGGGTCAAGCGGCACCAAACCCGATACGTATGGTGATGAAACACTTCGCGGAAGAGATATAAGGCCTTTGGAACACCTAATCCCCAGATTTTTCGAATTTGGTGCTTTATTTGCCGTCATATATCTGCTTGGCTTTTGCTACCGTGGGCCCTCAAGGGCAAAAACCGGATTCAAAGTGCTCAGTATAGGGGCGTTGATACTTGTCTCAATTGCTGCAAGTACACCGCTTTGGTTGACTTTGGCACTTACAGCCTGTGCCGTTGGTGATTATTACCTGTCGCGTGACGGGGCTACGGCCTTTGTAAAAGGTGTGGCCGCTTTTGCCGTTGGACATTTGTTTTACATCGCTTTGTTTCTAACCGATCCGCTTTCCGATATCAGTCTGATCGTCACCAATTCGCGCATCGCGACCCTGTCAGCCCTTACTATCATGTCTATTATAATGATGGGCATACTATGGTTCTATGCGGGTAAATTACGTTATGCGGTTCTGGGTTATATCGGGGTTATTACAAGTATGGGTATTGCGGCGGCCACATTGCCGTGGATGCCCAATTACAACATTGTAATGCTGGGAGTTGCGTTTTTCATTCTGTCCGATCTGATTTTGGCGATGGAGATGTTTTTAATGTCCAAACAAGCTTGGACAGGTAAATTGGCACCGTTTTTGGTATGGGTATTTTATTGGCTAGCACAGTTTTCAATTACCGCAGGTTTGGTGCTGCGTGGAATACAAACATAGGTTTATAGGGCTTCCATCCCGCCTGAATGCGTATTAGGTGGGTGTTAAGACTTTTGGAGCTTTGACATATGTCCTTTTTCAAGAAACTCAAAGATCGTTTGTTCAAATCATCTTCAAAGATTGAAGAGGGATTGGATGCTATTGTTGAAGAGGGTGGCGAAGAAGAAATAATTGTAGATGAAGTGCTTGCATCTGATAATGATGTGGAACAGCTTCCAGAGCCAGAGCCAGAGCCAGAGCCAGAGCCAGAGCCAGAGCCAGAGCCAGAGCCAGAGCCAGAGCCAGAGCCAGAGCCAGAGCCAGAGCCAGAGCCAGA
>Ga0209344_10001702_pt1 | contig 27506 bp, 29 predicted proteins | sample Cruoilmetagenom6_FD_187293 | JGI IMG/M metagenome (GOLD analysis project Ga0209344, IMG submission 187293) | Oil polluted marine microbial communities from Coal Oil Point, Santa Barbara, California, USA - Santa Barbara Oil Seep Sample 6 (SPAdes)... | ecosystem: Environmental > Aquatic > Marine... | reverse complement strand
CAGGCTGGTTGAACTCAATGAGCAACACATGGCCTACATGGCGGCGTTCGCAGAGATCAAGCGCAAGGTCACCGGGTTGCGCCGGAGCATTAGAAGTAAGATTGACTGGGCCCAAGAAAACGGCCTGGTGATCGATGAGCTGATTGATGAGGTGGCCACCTTGCCACGGATCGCGGCCAACATGACCATAACGGCGCTGACCGCCATCCTCAATCAGGCGCGAACGATCAATTTTGCGCTCGATGATGTGCTGAAAGATGAGGCCAAACCGGAGCCTCTTGAAACACCGGAAAATGGACACGCTTGGAAAGAAACTTCCGACCCGTCGGAACTAAACTTCCGACACATACAGTCAACAGTCAGTCAACAATCTATTGATATAGATTGTAACCAGCAGGTCGATGACGACAAGGAAGAGGTGGGTGAAAAGATTTCGTGCGGCATGGAACATATCACCTACGCTCAGGTGATCGACGCCGCCAGCGATGAGTTTGGCGAATGCATTCAGCTCAGCGTTACCGGCGACAAGTACACAGACCTCAAGACCGCTGCCGCCCGCATGTGTCACCGCATGGGCATCGGTCGATTCGCCTGGATCAAAGCCTGTTCAACAATGGGAGACACAACCGCCGCCGTGGCCGTCCTCATCATTGACCGCAACAGACAGCACCCCATCATTCCTGTCGTAAATCCCGGCGGCGTCTTGCGCGGAATGACCGCCAAGGCCAAAGCGGGTGATTTGAATTTGCACCGGTCGCTGTATGCGATTTTAAGCCGCGACAGCGCGTAAGGTGCATTGTGAGCCTTACCGAAAAGCGTCTATTGCTTGCACTGGTTAGGGGAGCAATCTTACTTATTACGAGTGAACAAAGGTAGTGCCAGACCAAGCATACCGAGAACGAACGTGCCAAGTATCCATTTGATCATCTCAAACACGCTCGCAATTTCTTTTTCGAGTGCTGACGTAGTCGCAGTATGTTTTTCCTGAATAACCTCAATGTCTCGCCGTAACATTGGCACTTCGATAGCTTTCTCAGGAGACGATAAGATTGTTCTATTTATCGCGTTTATTTTTTCGTCAAATTTTTCAATTCTCGATTCAAGCTTATTTATTTTTACGGACAAAGAAGGTGACATCGCAGCTTTAGCGGATGATATGGCTGATGCAGGAGAGGCCTGCAGTTTTGATTTGAGGTTACTAATTTCAAGCTCGTATTCATGAAACCGGTTTTGAAGCTCGTTCAGAGCTTGGTTTCTCTCTTCTATCGCTTGGCTAAGTTTCTCGTCCGAACTCTTCCCCCACATACGAGATGCATTAGGCACGGCCTCTGAGAAAAGTACTGACATTGAAATAGCAGCCGCGACTACAGCGGTTATTCCGCCACCTTTTTCAATCAATGTTCTCCACATACTCATAACTATTCCCCCAGTGGACAATACACACTGTAAACAATACCATTCTGGCAGTGGGTTGATCTAGTGAGGATATTAAGGAGCCCTTCAGAAGTTCTATTTTTCTGTTTTGCTTTAGAAATATTATATTGAATTTTAGCTAGAGACGGTGACCTGCTCCCCTAAATATCCTCGATTTTGAGTTAGTTTTTTTCCTCAGATGGAGACGGGCGGTAATCCCAGCAAACGCTGAGGTGTGGATCGACGGGGGGAGTTTAGGCGCGATCTTCTTGGATCGAGGTCTGTCGCGGCAATATAACAGCTGGTCGAGACAAAAATGGTGCTGATTTGACGGCCCGGAGTGCGACGAGCATTTTCGGCCAGTTGTAATCTATGCTGATCACCGTCTCTTTGCCTTCTGATTTGACCACAAAGCGATCAAACCAGAGATAAGTCTGCGATGAGGCAAGCTGATTGTCTGGATCATCATGCAGCGGTGTGATCGCTTCATTGAAGGATTGCAAAACATCTTCTGCCTCTTCGTCGGGAATCTTGGATATTGGATCATATTGTTTTTTGAGGGTGTCGATCTCGTATTTGATTTTGAGGACTTCGGCCTCTTGCTCATCAAGATATGCGTTTGTTTCCGGCGTCATTTTGCGAGACTTGAGACCATCAAGAATGCCACGAATGTTTTGGCGGGCCTCTTCGAGCCGGGTGTCCAGTTTGCTGATCTTGGTTTCTAGCTTATTGCGAACCGCACGTAGTTCATCAATCGCAGATTTGATTTGGTCAACCGACATATGACGTAACGCATCGAGTGCCGCTGACATGAATACCTCGTGTTGGATATTGCGATGTTGGCAGGGCTTAGAATTGCAGCTGTAAACCCTTTTTCGAATCACCGAAATTGGCGTGTTATGTTCTTCACACCAGAGCTTACCTGAAAAAATGTAGAGGCTGACTTTGCGTGATCTCGTTTTGCGCTTTTCGGCCTGTCGTTTTCGTTTTTGAACATTGGCTGGCTTGTCTGGGGCTGCGAGAACCTGGTTGAGCAAAATTCTTTGTTTGTGAAGGCTGGAACGTTCTTCGACCTGTGTCTGAACCTTATCAAACAAATCTTCAGCAATAATCGCCAACTCTGGAACCGGCACTTGTATCCAGTCGCTTTCCGGGCGAATGAAAGACTGACGTTTTCCCGTTTCTGGGTTTTTGCGATACATCATTCGATTGAACGTCACCACGCCTTTGTAGAGCGATTGACGAAGAAGGCCGGTTTTGCGCGCAGCATGTCCGATAAGCGTTGTGTTTACCCATCGACCACCTTTCGGAGCAGGGATGCCCTGTCGGTTAAGCCCTTCACAGATGTAATTCAAAGTGGCACCGGCAGCGTACTGGTCGTAGATCTGGCGGATGACACTTGCTTGTTTTGGATTAATTTGCCGTAACCCTTTGATGAGTTTTTGGCGCTCATCTATACGATGAACCAAATCATAACCATATGTTCGGCCTCCGGGGATTGCCCCTTTGAGGACGGATGCGATCATTCCTCGCCGCGTCTTATCGGCAAGATCGACAATGTACAGCGCGTTCATTGTGCCTTTGAAGCCTATGTGCAGCTCGTTAATCACACCCTCAGAAACGGATTCCAGACCAATATCGAGATAGCGCATTTTTCGAAAGAAGTTTGCCATGTCGGCTTGGTCACGGCTGATGCGAGAAAGGTCTTCTGTAATAACGCGATCAAAATATCCGCACAGCGCCGCATCAATCAATTCAGACACACCCGGCCTATTGACGACCGATGAGCCCGATATGGCCTCATCTTGGAAAACCAGTGAAATCACATAGCCGGCGTTTTGGCAGTATGCCTCGCAGCGTGCGATTTGGTCTTTGGTCGAATGGGTTTGTTTGTCCGTAGAGTGTCTTGCGTAGATCGCAACGCGCGTCGTCAATTGATGGCCTCCACAATGCTTGTCAAATTGTTGATGCATTATGGTGATTGCCGGGGTTCGCGCAAGGAGAGATGAATTTGGCAATGCGGTTATCTCTGAGTGTATCTATTTGTCTCTATATATCTCGTTTCCTCTCTATATTTTTTGGTGAAATCTCTATGTTTCTTCGAATATCTCTATGTGTCTCGTTCCGTCTCGTTGTGGTTCGTTCCGTCTCTTTTTATCTCTGTCGTTAGTGGGGCAGGATAGGTAAATGTTATACATTTACACCTGCCCGCAAGGGGGCTTATTCGCACCGAGGGTGCTCAACGAGTGGATGAAAGGATTGAGAGCAGTTCACTCAATAAGTCGACACGAGTTATGTCTTATGCTTACTTAAGTGCCTTGCTGTAACTAGACGATAATATCAACGGCAGGTTGATCAAGGGGGGAGACACCATGACGTATAAAATCAAACCAATTAATATTTCCAAGATATATCTTGATAACGAAAACCCGCGCCATGATCCGATTGAAAGTGAACCCGAAATTATTGCTCATTTGTTAGCAGAAGAGGCGGTCAAGCCATTGGCTCGGCATATTTCCGAGATCGGTAGCATAAGCCCACTTGAGCGAGTCGCTGTGATGGAACATCCCAAAGTAAAGGGTGCCTACGTTTCTGTTGAAGGTAATCGTCGCATTTGTGCTCTAAAATTGTTAGCTGATCCGGACAAGGCAAATAGTGAGGCAAATAAAAAGTATTTTTGGCGCCTTGCAGCAAATATGGAAAACCCTCCAAAAATACTAGATGCCGTAATTTTCTCTGATAGGAAAGCTTCGAAACCGTGGGTCTCATTACGTCATGAAGGTGAGCAAGGTGGAGTGGGTACAAAAGCTTGGAATGCGGATCAGAAGGCGCGTTTCAATGCTAGTGGCAAAAAGGGAGGCAACCCAGATGTCCAATCCTTCTTGCTGAAGAATTATGCACTCTCAAAAAAATTACTAACACCGGAGCAAATTGAGAATGTGAGTATCACCACATTGACACGCTATCTTAGTAATCCTGTATTTAGGGCTGCTATGGGGCTTGCGGATAATAAAACGCTTACTGTTGATGTGGCGACGGAAGAGTTTGATCAAGTCACAAAGCAATTTCTTACTGATACCTTAAACCCAAAAACTGGCGTGAACTCGCGAACCAATGTTGCTGCACGACGGTCCTATGCGGAAAAGCTCAGGACTGAGGGCGTCGCTCCTACCACTCGAAACTTACCGCCAGTCGATCTGTCCGTCGATCCTCGCCCATCGAATTCAAAAGGAGAAACAAAGCGACGAAACAATCGAAGCCCAGATAAACGAAAAAATGTGGTGCCCAGAACATTCACAGTTCACATCAAAGATAAAATTTTAAAGCGGCTTTATGACGAGTTGCGGAAGATTGAGGCTGAAGAATTTACGTTTGCAGCCGTTTATCTTCTGCGAGCCGTGCTTGAACAAGCAGTGACACTATACCTTCGCCAAGAAGGCCAACCCATTGATAAAGAACTGCACAAAAAACTCGGTCGCGTGGCTATAAAGCTAGCGGCAGAAGGTATGAGTGACAGAGAATTAAAAATGCTGCGTACAATGGCTGCCGACAAGGAAAGTCGATATTCTCCGGACACGTTAGGTCACTTTGTGCATGGTGGTGCAGTGCCAACAGCCACTCAAGCAATTCGGTTATGGGACTCCATTGAGCCAGCTCTGAATGCTATCTTTTCACGCTTAAAATAGGCTCTGGCCAAATGGCTTATATTTAGATAGCATTTGTCTCATGCCTATTACTGACACCCCTTTGCGCTATCCCGGTGGTAAAAGCCAGTTGATCCCGTTTATCGTTGAGCTATTACGGGAAAACCAGCTTTTCTATGGTGAGTATGCTGAACCTTTTGCTGGGGGGGCAGGGGTTGCGATGACCTTACTGCTAAAGGGTTATGTGGACCGCATTCATATCAACGATATTGATCCAGCAATCCATGCATTTTGGGATGCTGTTCTTCACCATACTGATGAGCTGTGCGAACTGGTTAGCGGCTCAGAGATAACCATTGATACTTGGCATGATCAACGCAAATTTCATTTTGAAGGTGACGTGAATGACGTAGTGAGACTAGGATTTTCTACGTTGTTTTTGAACCGGACAAATCGTTCTGGGATTCTCAAAGGTGGCGTCATTGGTGGTCTTGCTCAGCAAGGAGCGTATAAGCTTAATTGCCGTTTCAACAAGTCAGATATCATCAGGAAAATAAAACGCATCGCCTTGTATCAGGAACAGATAAATCTCACGTGTTTAGATGCCGTTGAATTTGTAAATAAGGTAGTGCCAACCACAGGGCCTCAGACGTTAGTAAATCTTGACCCTCCTTATTTTAGTAAAGGGCCGGGGCTTTATACGAATTTTTACAAAGAAAATGATCATGAGATGTTGTCAAAAACCGTATCGAACATTAGTCGTTACTGGATGGTGACATACGACGACGCCCCCGAAATTCGACAGCTTTATGCAAAATACTCCATATTTTTTTATGGGATCAATTATTCAGCCCAAAAAAAGCGTGTTGGTACTGAACTTATGGTGTTGGATGATCAACTTCGAATACCACAAAATTTATGTATGCCACTTGAAAATATCAGTGTAGCTGCTCAATGATTTGGGTGTCTTAAACTTGGTTTTACTTGCCTGATCAATCACTTATATATGCTATGCCACATGCACCGGCCTCCAGGCTCCTTTGTGCTCTATTCGCTGGGACAGCTCCCGTATAGAGGCCTTTCGTTAATATCTCAGGTGCGTTGACGAAGGCAGAAAGGGAGAGCTTTTGAGCATGGATGTTTTTATAAATTGAAGGATGCAAGGTGCTCGTCAAACCATGACGACAGCGTTACAACGCAATTCGCTCGAGGCTATCAACCGCCCGTTGTTGTAAAGCATCTTGTATGTTTACTTGAGGCAGCAACCATAATTTTTATTGGCATACCTCGTCCATTCTCCCTGTACATCGACATCTTTGCAGGAGCTACATCGAATAGTTCGAGGGCTGTTGACTATTTTCTTCGAACCCAAAATAGTATGTACTATGAAGGATTTAGAATGACCTGCATCAACTATGGCTGTGTAAACAAAATCATAAAAAGTTAGTATTCTTCCACAGCCGCACTCTGCGTGTTCAAGGTAAAGCTCTTCATTTGACAGTACGCCTTTTCGCAAGTATAGAATTTCTTCAATTTTTCGTAGGTCTTCCGCATCTGATTTTGTGTATTCTGATACATCTATAGAACCGATCTGGTTGTAGAATTCATCATCAGTCAATGACTTAATGTTTTCGTATTCGGTTTTCATGTGTACCTCCACCTCTGCTTTGTTTTTTTCAGTAAAACTCCCTCCTGAGTGTGCCTGTTACCTTGCCGCTGTAGTCAATAAGAGGCAGCTATGACGTTACTCATAATAATTCTATTACCATATATATCTATTTAAATATATGTTTTTCTACCATAGGGTGGTGTCGGCCGACTGTGTCACCGTCTTGGATTTATCGCTTTGTGCCGAAATGCGGAAGTCTAAATATCCAGTTTCATTCTGAGTCAATGAAAGTAAGGCCATTTAGGCAAGATGGTGGGTTTTGGAGCCGTAGCGCTCAACAGTTTTTTCAAAAAGCTTAAATTTTATCTTACGGCCATCACTCTTGTCCTAGGCTTCGCGGCCAGGCCCTTTGTCGCGCATAGACCGCTTCACCTTGGAGGGCAAGGAGGAGGGGCGAACGTTTTGCATGCTGATTGTTTCCAGTAATTTCTTTTGCGCATGAATAATCGCCATGGCAAGCGGATCACCCATCACGCCGAGCATCAAGAAATCGCGCCAGGTCTTAAACGCCTTGCCGGTTAGTGTGTCTTTGTTCTGGCGAACACCCATGTATCGCCGCCAGAGGCGTTCTTGGCCCTTGTGGCGAGTGATCGGGCGGCGTTTGTATCTCTTGGCCGGTTTCGCCCGTTCCTGGGCCTTCTGAAGGTGTTTGTAGGGGCCGAATTCCTTTTCCAGAGCTGCTTTTGAAAAAGATCGATCAAGATCGCTGGCTTTCATGTGCTGCGCTCCGTCGCCGGATGCGATCACCAGGCCGTTGCCGCGCTTGCGCAGCACCAAGTCGAATTTTCCGAACGCATCGTGAAGGTCTTGCCAGTTCTTCGCCTTCTCTTTGGCCTTCATAATCGGTTCCTTGTGCTCCTGGACGTAACTGAAGAAGCTTTGCTCCCAGGTGTGGGCTTCCATGTCGCGCGCAGCTTGCGGTTTGCGATCCGCCTCTTGCTTGTCTTCACGGCCAAGATCGATCTGAAGGCTATGTTTCTGTTCCATTGACCGGCAGACCTTTTCCAGCGATCGGAAATCACGGTGCGGCGTGTGGGCCTTTTGCGTGGTGGGATGAATTTTGCTGTAGGCCACGTGTAGATGAAAATTGTCAGTGTTATGGTGGGTGGCCGCGACACGGTGGTGTTCAGCAAAACCCAGCGCCTCGGCAAACTCGCGCTCGATGTCGCGCAGGGCTTCCGGGGTGGGCTGTTCGTCTCTGAAGGAAACGACCAGGTGGTAACTCTTGTCGCCTTTGACGCGGGTGTTGAGAGCTTGTGTCGCTTCGATTTCATGGATGGCCATGTCGAGATCATCGAGCGTTTCGCCGGCAGCGGAATTGACGATCCACAGTTTATCGAGCTTTTCGCCGGGGTCTTTAGCCCCGGCGATGTACTCGGCAAGACGCCGATAGCTGTCGTTGGTGGTTCGATCAACGCGCTTTGCGATCAACGCGACATACCCCGATCACGGCCCTTGTCTTGCTTCGGCTCGATGCCGAGCACCTTTTGCTGAAGAGCGATATACGCTTTTTCAGCAGTGCGCATGTTTGAGCGCCGCGCATTCAGGGTCTTTTTTTCCAGGTCGCTCATGCGTGAGCGGTCCTGGTTCAAAAGCCGCGTATTGTGCGAGTTGAAGAACTGCCGGGCCTCGTCATAAGGAAGGCCGCTACGGCGGTTTTTCGGCCTTTGAAACGCTTCGTTGACCATGGCATAGCGATCCTTGTCTTTGACAAAGCTCACATGCTTGCTTGCCTGATCTAGATCGGTGATGGCCGTTTGCAGACTGCTGATCATCGCCGGACTATTGCCATACATCACCAGCTCATTCGACAACGCCGCCTTTTCGGCAGCAATGATTGTGTGAATGTTGCCGGCGCGACCAACATCTTTCACCGTTTTGAGAAGCGCCTCTTGAGCGGCTTGGTATTTGTGGCCGGCAGGGGTTTTGTCGCGCCGAACATATGCCGTGCGCTCAGAGCCAAGACGGACCCATAGTTGTTCGAGCAGCGGGTCACGCGTGGAGGAGGGTGATGAGTTCGACATGATCTCTCTCCATCCAGTTTTTACCGAACTTTAAATCGGCCTCGCTTGTGTCGAGACCCTGTTCGATGATCCAATCCGCTCCCGCATTGATTTTCAATGCAAGGAGGGCATCGGCTGGAAGAGTGAGCTGTCGAAACTGTTCCATTTCGGCATCAAAATCGTCTGCTGCGACCGCAGCAAGCATCTTATCCATCACGTCATCATTTTGGGCCATGCGATCTTGTTCTTCAGTTGAATGGTTGATCACTTTCAAAGTTCCTTAATCTTGGCCTTTAGGATGGATTGAGTTTCCCTGATTGTATCAAAAAGAGAGTCCAGATCCACGCCTTCAGGCAATTCAAATTCTTCTTCCATTACGGCCATTCTGAGAAGGTTCCCGAGCCGCGCCAGGTCCGCGTTGACCTTGACCAGCTCGATCACTGATAGGTGTCGGTTTGTGTCGGGGAGTGCTTTTCCCAACACAAGGCGGCGCACCAGTTCGGAGGCAGTGATCCGCGCTTGCTTAGCAAGCGCGGTCACCTCACCCTTTTCTTCAGGCGTCACGCGAGAAACGAGATGTTCTTTGCGCGTAATTTCCTGTTTTCGCTTCATTCACGTTCCCAGAGCAAAAGGAACTTGTCGTCCTTTTCAATCAGATTGCACTGAAGCGGCGCGGCGAGGGTGGGGCAGTCCAGTTTGACTGAGATATATGCATTGCCGTGTTTGCTGGTTTGTTCCCACCCTGCACCAATGTTGATGCCACTTTTCGATTTGGAAAACACCCGATGCGTCGGTGCTTTGTCGTTATTGCGTTTGGCCGGCTTGATCGATGCCGGCATGTCCATCAGCATGGTGCTGATTTTGCCGTAATAACCGTCGCCGTCTTTATCAAATTTTCCGATAATCATGGTCTCATTCCTTTCCTTGGTTAATTACATTTCAAGCGCGGCGCGTTTGGGCTTTTCACCCTTTTGCACGGCTCGTTGTCGTTTGAGCTGTTGGCGCATTTGTTCGACGATCGCTTTGGTGCCGTTGGCTTGAGCGAGATCGTTCCAATCGCTCAGGCCCTTGGCTTTCTGTTCGTCATCGAACCCGGGGGCGACCATGAACCCGCCGACCGCTAGGGCGGCTTCGGTGGCTTTGTTCTTGCCAACATTGCCGTATGGTTTGTGTTCGAGCGTATGGTCGTTATCTGCCGCGATAACGATTTTTGCGTGCGGGTACTGTTTGCGAACGGCTTCGGCCACCGGTTTGAGGTTGCCGGCGTCGAAAGCGACGATGGTCGGGCGTTGTGTCGCCTCATGAACGCTTGCGGCTGTTGCGTAGCCCTCGGCGATTAGAACAGACCCCTGACCGAGGTACTTGTTGGTGAAATACCCAAGGCCCTCGCCGATCTTCTGTTCCGGATCGATAATGTGCATCACGCCCGATTTGCGGGCGTTTTTCTGAAAACGTTTGTTGCCGTCTTCGTCAATGGTTTGCACGGACCAGAGCTTGCCGTTGATATCTCTAGCCGGAACCAAAAGCTTTTGATCCGGCTTGGCGGCATTTTCAACGCGAAGGCCATAGTTCTGGACCTGCTTTTTGTACAGGTATGCTGAAGAGGGGCTCGATTTTTGTTTCAGCTCCTCCCACGTCTTGGCGTTGTCCCATTTTTCACCAGCCGCATTAGCGGCCTTATTCTGAAGCGCCTTGATCTCCGCAAAACGAAGAGCTTGTTTTTCTGCCGCTTCAGCCTTCAGCGCAGCCAGCTGATCTTTGGTAAGCGTTTCACCAGTGGCAACCCACTTATGGTGTTGGCCTTCTCCGTGAATTTTGTAGTTCTTGATTTGGCCGTTTGGACGGCCATCTAAGAAGCCACGATACGATGCATTTCGGGCCTTGCCCTTGTCGTCAATGAGCCGTTCGCGGTGCCATTTGCCATCCATGACGGGATCACCTTTGATGGCGACACCCTGCTTTTTGAGTTCGTCGGCAAACTCTTTGACTGGATTAACTTCCGGCTTCAGCTCAGGCTGGTTTTCTAGTTGCCACTTTTTCAGTGGTTCCAGATCCACGCCGGAAGGTGCGTACCAGGCTTTTTGACGACGGTCCCACTTTGCGCCCGCTGCCTTGGCCTGGTCCTTTTCGGAGTAGGGGACGGCCAGATAGACGCGCTGTGATTTTTCCGGTTTAGCTTCCTCCATTGCGAGGAAGTCTTTGTGCTCGATATCGAGTTGTTCTTCTCGAAGTATCTTGCGGAGTTCGTCATTTGCCGGATCTTGGATTTTGGCGACCAATTTTTGAACGCCTTCTCCGACAATGTTTCGCTTTTCTAGCTCTCCAAGAATGATCGCTACATTTTCCGTATCAAACTCTGGCGTGTTTGATACGGATTGACGCTTCTCATCTGTCAGGCCGATGTACTCTTGTGCCAACAGTTCCGATGACATCCGGTTCAAGTTTTTTTCTAAGTCTGCACGATATTCTTCCATCAAACTTTTCTGAATGTCGTCTACGTATTCGACCTTTTTTTCACGATCCATCTTCTGGGCCTTTCGATTTGCCTTGGCATGCTTTTCCAGGGCAGGGCGCATTTCCGGCTCTTTGATCCAGTGTGAGATCCGCTCGGCATCGCGTGCGGCCTGAAACAGCACGTTGCGATCTTCTTTGATCGCCTTAAGCCAGTTTTCGACATACGGGGCATGGCGATCCGGGTAATGACCCAAGCCGAGATCGCGGGCGACCATGTAGCTGCTCATTTCGGCCCGCAGCTCTTCCTTGGCGTAGACCTCGCTGCCAAAGGGGCCATAATCGCGGTTCATACGTGAGCTGTGGCCCGTTGCGTGACCTAGCTCATGTAGCGCCGTCGAGTAGTATTCATATGCATCCGGAAAGGCCGCTTGTTGCGGCAAGTGGATCTGATCGCGGCTTGGCTGATAGAACGCCTTATCGTCTTGATCGTGGTGTATTTCGACGCCGCCGGCCGCAAGAAGTTTCTCTGCCTCTTCAACAGGCTTGAACGATAGTTCCGGCGCTTTGTAGGGCTCTAGGCCGTCGATCTGTTCGGCGTTGAAGACATTGGCGTAAAACACCTTTGGTCGATCCAACCGCACCGTTGAAAACGTTTTCTTTCCGTTTTCGTCCAGTTCCGGGTTGCCGAGAACATCCAGCTTGGGTTTCCTTTCCGTCCATTGCCAGTATTCAACCTGAGTTGATTTTTCGCCCGATCGCACTTTTGCGCCGACTTCGTTCGCCTGGCGTAAAGTCATCCAGCGCGTGTCGCTATGGCCCTGCATTTCAAGCCACATGGCGTTGATGCCGCGATATGCGTGGTCGCTGGTGGGGTTGTGCTGGTTGTCGCCGAGAACGCCAGCCTTCCACGGCTTTTGCCACGGCGCGGTGCCGGCTTCTATGTGGCGGATCATTTCGTCGGCGACGTTTTGCCGCCATGGTGTTTTTTTCACGCTCATTGGGCCGTCTCCCCATCAATCGGGTCGTCGATGACGATGCCGGTGTCCAGATTGGCGTCGAAGCGGCTTTCATCCGCCTCAATGTCATCGATCGCAGTCTCTTCGAACGCGCCCATATAATCGGCGACGTCCGGATCGACATTGACCGGCAATCCGAAGACTGCCGCCCTTGCGATCATTTCGGTTTCAGCGAACAGCTGTTCCGCCGCTGACATTCCTTTGTTATCCGCCATGAAATTTCTCCTTTTCCAAATGGCGTAAGTGGGGGGTCACCCTTCAGGTGTGGTGCTCATGAAGTCGCAACCGCAGTCGCAAAGGATCATGCCTTTGCCGCGTATGCGGGTGGCGACGGTGGTGCGTTTGGTGTCGATTTCGACGCGAGTATCCGCCGAGTGAAGCTCTTCATGCTCTCGGCCTTGTTCGTCGAAGTAGCGGATGGCGAAGACCCAGCGCATGTTGATCGCCCGCGAGACCTTGGTTAGGCAAAATCGCTTCGGTCCAGGCAACACGTCGGCTGTCTTCGTCGGTTCAGCTGGCTTAGGAGTTGAGCTTTGCGCCATCAGCTCGCCCCCTGAACTTGGTCGAGGGCAGCCTGATAGGGGTCTTGGTCTTGTGAAGGACCTTGATCTTGTGCCGGCGCATCCACTGTTTGGCGCTTCATTTCAGGCGGCGGGAGCGCGACGCGTTTTTTCAGCACTTTATCTTGAAAGTACAGCCATTGACGGCCATAGATTGGGCGTTGTCCGGCGATGAAAATCAGCATGTCGCCGGGGATAATCCGGCCCCAAAAGCCTTTGCGAATACCCGGCAAAGCCATGGTTTCGTCTGGTGTCATCAAGGGGCGTGACACTTCCGATATGGAATCCGAAACATTGCCGCCGCCGCGACCGTGCGACCGGGAGCGCTTGCGCAGCAACATGGTCATTTTGCCCGCCAGCTCAGAAAGCAGCTTCGCTGTTTCAATCTTGTTGGGGGCGTAAGCGATGCGCACATGGCAGGTTGAAACGATGGACTCGTCTCGACCATATTCCTTTTGCAGTTGCACAAGGTCCTGGATAACAATAAAGGCTTTGAGGCCGTAGCCAGTCATGAAAGCCAGGGCCTTCTCAAAGATTTCCAGCTTGCCGACGGAAGTAAATTCATCGAGCATCAAGAGCAAACGATGCTTGTAATTTGGCTTCGGCTCGCCGTTTTCAAACTCCATTTTTTCTGTCAAACGAGAAATAACCTGATTCATGAGAATGCGGATCAGCGGGCGCAGGCGTTGCAAGTCTGACGGCGCAATGACGATGTACAGACTTGTGGGCTTGTCCCCGTTCATCAAATCGGCAATGCGGAAATCGCTTTCCGAGGTGTTGGCAGCAACGATTGGATCTGAATAAAGCGCCAACTGGACAGTTGCCGAGCTGTGAACACCGCTTCGTTCCGATCCGGCTCGCTTGAGCATACGACCGGCGGCGCGGCGCACTTCGCCGTTAACACTTTCGCGGCCATGGTCGAAGCGGGCTATATCATCAAGGATTGCTGCAAAGCCTTCGTCACCGCCTTCGATATCTTCACCGTCGTCATCGCCGACCGACATGAAGGCGTGAACGTCTGCCAAGGTCGCGGTGCGCTGGTTGTCGCGCTGGATACGATAGAGTACGTGGAGAATGACTGCCGAGAGCCATTCCCAGCCCGATTGCATCCAAAAATCCTTCAGGCCCTTGCCGTCCGGATCAATCACCATTGAGGCTATGTTTTGACAGTCCGCAATTTCGTAATCGGTACCAAGCCGCACTTCAGCTAGCGGGTTGTAGCGTACCGATCCGCTCAACGCGGCGGGCTCGAATTTGAGGACCAATTGCCCGATGAGACTTCGCCACCCCGCCGTCAAGGCGAATATTTCACCTTTGATGTCGAGCACCAAAACCGAATGTAGCCAGCTCAAAAGCGTTGGAACGACCAGGGCGACGCCTTTGCCCGACCTCGGGGGAGCAAAGGCGAGAATATGTTCCGGGCCGTCATGAAACAGATGCACGGTGCGCCAAGTACGGTGAAACCCGCCGATTACAACGCCTTTGGCTTTCGTGATGCCAGCGCGTTTGACATCGCGCCATGTGGCCCACCGTGCAGATCCGTGCGTGTTGCGGGCATCCGTGTTGCCGTGAACGGAGCGCGTCGATGGGCGCATGGTGACGAGTTTTGCGACGACAAAGGCGACCAGAAAGCCGATCATCGACCAGATCACCGGATAGAGCATCTTGTCTGGCATGCTGCCGGTTTTGACGATCACCTTGAGTAACCACGACCACCACCTTTCATCTAAAGGGGCGAAGCCGGTGGCGAGATGCCATTGCAGCAGCGTGGCTCCGATCGCAGCCACCAGGAGCATGAAGGTCGTTATGCGATAGATAAGCATGGCTGGTTCTCCTTGCCGTCCAGAAGGACATAGCGATCGTTGTTGGGTTCGTAGATGTCGGTGATGCGCCGCCAGCCATCCGATGAGCGTTTGATCTGTACAATTACGTCGATCAACTCGGTAAGCAGCTCAGGGACTTCTGTTGCGGTTTCTCCGGACATGGAGATGAGCTGCTTGAATTTGCGGTTAATCACCTGGTGCGGGGTGTTGCTGTGTATCGAACACATCAAACCGTCAGCACCGGATGTGAGGGCGTTGAGAAAGAAGGCAGCGTTTAGGGTGGAGATTTCACCGAAGATGATTTGATCCGGCGTGATCCGCATTTTGTGATCGTAGAGTTCTCGATACGTGACCAAGCCGGATGATTTAGTCGTTTCGCGTTCGGCGAGTAGGCCGACGCTATCCCAAAACTTTGCAAGATGAAGTTCCGGGGTGTCTTCGACCGCAATGATCCGACGATCATCCGGAAGTGTGTCGAGTAGCTTGTTGAGAAGGGTGGTTTTGCCGGTGTTTGTCGCGCCGGAAATAATAATGTTTTTTTGGTTTGTGACAGCATCAAGCAGATAGTCCTTGATGTTATCCGCGACCCCCACTTGTTCCCAAGTGGGGGTGAACGGGTGCTTGCAGCGAATGGCAAGAGAGATGCCCGATTGAACCGATGCACCGAGAAGACATTCGAAGCGATGCCCTCCTGGTAGGACGCAGCTGAGCTTAGGGTGTGTGTCCGCGTCGAAGGTGAGACCAAAGCGGTTGGATAGCGCCTTGCAGATGGTCTCGATCGCGGCGATGCCCAACCCGGGCGCATCAACGGTCTCTTTACCTTTGCCGCGACGGTCTGTCGTCACTGATCCAGGACGCACCATGCGAATTTCAACCGTGTCCTCGCTCTCGTAATATTTTGAGAGCGGGGACAACAGTTGAGACATCAGCGGATCTGTGTCTTCAAGACGGACGAGTGCTGTACTGGTCATTGCCCGGCCTCAGTACGTGAAGTTGGCACTGCTGAAAAAGCCGTCAACCATTGCTTGTGTGGGTGGGCTAAATCTTGACGCGACGGCATGCTGAGCGCCGTGCGTGTCAGTCCAGGGAATTGCAGAGGTGCAGCCGGAGTATGATCCGCCATCATCTGTCAATACATCGCGTGTTTCCGTTTGGATGACGGTGCCGTCACTGCGCACAAGTCTACGAGTGCCGCGCATCTGAACCGGATTTGAAATGGAGTACTTGTATCGCCAGTTCGTGTCCCCAGTGGGGTTGCACCCCCCATAGGAAATGCCAATCAATTGCCAATCATCTGGGGTATGACCGCCCTGGCCGGTGCAGTCATAACCTGCGTTAATTGGTGTGCCGGCACCGATTGATTTTTTGTGAACGGTATTATCCGGACGCTTCCAGCTTTCGAAAGTCTCCGTAAGGATGTACTTCGTGCAAGAATTATCTGGATAGTCCGGAATACCGGTGGATTCCTCTGCTGTGTCGGTCAGCTGATAAGGCATCTGGGTTGCGCCGGAGAGTACTTGGCTCACAACAATGTCGTATTTTCCCGTTGGCGGAGTGATGGAAACAGTTGTTTTTGGGTATGCAAACAACAGATCGTCATGCGGTTCCCAAGCAACGATTTGCTCCTCATGCGGATAGGTCGTTGTCGAATTTTGACATTGTGTAACGGGGATCTCGACGCCGTTTTCCAAGAAAAAATAACGTTCCATGCCGAAGCTTTGACCGACATTTGATTCATGCGTCCAAGTGGCCGGGTTATCGCATTTGTCCGTGGTTGCGGTGATGGTAACTGTGCCGGCGGTGTCGGGGGTGCAAGGTGTTATGTAAACTGGAACACCATTCACTTCGATCATCACCCGGCTTTGAGGCGTCAACGGGTTTCCTTGTGCATCCGGGACCGGCGCACAGAGAAGCTCATTGGCCGCGTCTACATAGACTTTGGCGTGCGGGTATTCGGTTCCGTTGTCGGTGCAATCACCAGCTTGATACAACACACCATCGAGAACGTAAGTATGTGTGCCTTGCTGGAACGATTTGTTAACCGTTCCGAATTCTTCTCGGATGCCGCAACCGTCCGTCGTTGGCTTTAGATCGACAGCTACTTTTGTCTCCGACGCCTGGCAGCTGCGCACCTCTTTTTCTTCGTTGGTGTGGTTTGTATACACAAGAGAGGACTTAGGAACTGCTTTCATGTTTGAATAATCGAGGAATGTTGAACATGTCTTCTCGACGATCGGAAAGACCTTTTCCGGGTCAGGGGTGCAGTCTCCTACTGGCTGTTTAATGCCGAGTGCATTGTTGTATTGCAGCTGAAATTGCGCCGTTGCCGTACGCACAGCCGGATCAAGGTTTTCGTCGTAGGGGCAGCTGGCGTAAATCGGCTCGATTGGATAGCTCTCGTTGGAATCAACGCATTCCGTTTCCGACAAAATGACAGTGCCTTTCATTTTTACGGTTTTGGTTTGCTGATATGCTCGCTTTTGATTGGTGTCTGGACGGATTGGGCATCCCTGTTTCGTTGTGACGTATTCAACGTCACTGTCCGTGCAGTCGCTGGCTTTGTTGGTGATGCCGTTCAAGACATAGGTGTACGCATACTGTTCGTAGGTGATGCCGGATAAAACATCTTCACGAGGTGTGCAGACATTCGTCGATTTCGTCATTGTCAGCGCCGGATTTTCATCAGATGCCTGACACCCGCGCACAGGGACCTCTTTGTTGTTGAGGTCTTGGTAGACCAATGATGATTGTGGGACGGCTTTTGGCAAGGCCGTGAAATCCAGGTATAGCGGGCATGCCTTTTCAATGATCGGCATAACCTTTTCCGGATCTGGTGTGCAGTCCCCAACCGGTTGCCTGTTACCTACGCCATCGTTGTAATAGAGCTGATATTGCGCCGTCGCCAAGCGCACAGCCGGATCTAGGTTTTCGTCATAAGGACACGTAGAATAGCTCGGCTCGATCGGGAAGCTTTCGTTTGAATCGGAGCACTCGCTTTCCGACACGGTCGCACCGTTTTTTATCGTTATGATTTTGGTCTGTTGGAAGGCCCGTTTTTGTTGAATATCGGGACGGATCTGACAGCCGTTCTTCGTAACCGTAATGCTTTCGCCGGATTCCGAAATCGTCACGGGTTCTGGGGTTTGGTATGCCGCGGCCTGGTCGTTTTGTTGCGTCGGTGCGCCGGGTTCTTGCTTTTGCGCATTGTTGCCGTCGTTCGTCGAGACAACGGTTTCTGCCGGCGCGTCTGCCGGCGTTTCCGCCAGACGTTCAAGGGCGGATAGAATTGCCGCCCGGTCGCCTTTGATCACGACCTCGCGTGTCGGGGCGAGTTGGGGGGCTTCCAGGTCGAATTGTGCACTGAAGCCTTCCGTTGGCAATGGTTCGAGCTGGCCGTTCTTTTCGACGCCGGACAGCACGAGCTGACCGATCTTGCGGCCTTCAAATTCGACATACCGGGTATACGCCTTGACCGTGACGCCATCCGTCAGACCCTTGGATGCGCCGGGTACATCAAGTGTGCTGAGATTGATCGCGCTGGGCGTGTTCAAGGGAATGTTCGTCATGACATTGGTGCGAACGCGAATATCGATCTTGGGAGAGATGATTGCGGGGCTCATCTCCGTCGTTCCATTGGGCGGTGCCGTTGTTTGCGATTGCGCCGGGACGGTAAGTCCGAGCGCTGTCAATGCAATTGCTGCAATGAAAGCCTTCATTGTGCTTCTCCTATTTTTTGGATGTACCAATCTTGTGAGGGGCGGATCTGGACACGCGTGCCTTGCGAAATCGTCACGATTGATTCCAGATTCACCATTTGTTCAACAACTGAAGCGCTGATTTCCCCAAGCTTTTGGCTCAGCTCTTCGGACCCTTTGTCGGCAATATTGCCGAGAGGGCTGTTTTGATTGTTTGAGGCTGCGGCAGCTGTAGCGATACGGACCCCAGTTGAGATGCCAGCCAGCATGAATGCCGTGCCGTATTTTTTCTCAAATTGGTCGTCAACTTCACCCGTGGTTCCTGCACGTCCTTGTGCATCGCCGACCACTGAATTCAGTTGTCTGATTTCCGCTCGATGTCCTGCAATAAGGATGCGCTTGCAGGTGAAGCCGATCCGGGTTTGCCCCTGTTTACCCGGACTGCTATACGCGCAAATCATTCGCGATCCTTTAGGGATGAGGACATTGCGACCGTGATATCCAAACACGTCACGACTGGTTTGAATGATCACTTCACCGCCAGCCGCGCTGTCCAGTTGGCTATTGAAGCCTGTTTCCAGGATGCCGCTGATGTATCGGTCAGCTGCTAGAATGCGCGAGTTGTCTACCGGCAACCCGGATGTCTTTCCTTCTGTTTCATACCTGTCCTGTGTGTTCGGTGGCGGAAGATCGAGCGGCCCGGTCATTGGTGGCAATCCGGGGACGTGCAAGCTTGGCGGTGATAGGCTTGCAAGCTGTGCTTTTGGTGCTCCGCTCGAAACCGGGCTGATCTCCACACCTGTTTCCATCGAGCTGTCTCGTTGAGACAGTGCAGCCTCCAAGACCACGCGGTATGGGTTCGGTTTTTCCGGTTCCTTTTTCACCACTGGTGCTGGCGGAGGTGGCGGTGGCGATGGCGGCACCGGCATCGGTGGCGGTGCCGCCTGTTGAATTACGACAGGTGGAAAGTCTGGCATTTTCGGTTTTGGTGCTGGCGGCGGTGGTGAGACAGCCCACGCGTTCTTGTCGTCATCTGGCAAAGCGACGGCTTTTGCGTTGTCTGCCGGTTGGCAGAACACGCCGAGGGTCAAATTGAGAGCGACAAGGGTTTCGCACAGAACGCTCATGATGCCTCCACGTAGTTAATGCAGATGTACGTGAGGCCTGATTTGAGCGTAATGAGGCGTTGTGTGCTTTCGATGATATAAGTTCGTCCTTGAACGCGGGTATTGACCAATTCGTCAATCCCGTCGATCACCACATAGGCCGTGGGAAGCTCTATGTCTTTCCACTTATCGCCGTACCGGATGTAGGTGAAATAATCGTCTCTAAATATCGTGAGCGGCTTCAGTTCGTTGACGTTAGGGCCATCACCCCATATTTCATATTCACCCCAACCACGCAGGGTATCCGGATCGAATGGAGCTGCCTGTACAAAGTCGCCAGAAACGCGTTCTGGATCGGGGGTCTCAAGTCCTGCCACAGCATCGATTTTGTTTTCGACGACGAGCGGAGGGATTTCGGCAGGTTCTTGGCTTTGAGCTGCCTCATTGGGAAGATGGCCATCTATGCTGTGAATAGCGGCGACTTTGATATTGATCGGCTTTATTTTGCCGACAATTTCAATGAATAGGTCGGGGACATTGACGGAGTAAAAATTCTCCGATCGGAGATAGATCGGATACACATTGCCCGACTGACCATGAATGATCACATTGGAATCCACACCGTAACCGGCGGGCTTGATCGATATGCGGTTGGGCTCACGTTGCTCTACTGTGAACTCATCAATGTCACCAACATCGATTTTTTTTATCACCTCGCCTACCGGGAGATCGAGCACGGACACCATGTGTTGCCTGAGACGAACTTTGTAGCTGCACGTTCGGCAATACCGAAGCCGCGTAACGCCGGCATTGTCATCGGCATCATCCCAGGCTTCCTGGATCTGCCCGCCAGCGATGGAACGTTTCATCTTTGTAAATTGGCCGGTGGCTTGCTTTTGCGCTTGATCTACGGCTTGCTGCGGCACCGGAGGTGTTGGTATGCCACCGTTTGGCATCGGCATTGGGGTTTGCGCATGTGCCGATGCTGACCATAAAGTCAGCGCTACGAGAGCAATGCCGAAGGGTTTGATGATGTTCATGAGTTGCCCCTTTCTTTGAGCACGAGGTCAAGCACAGTGATGCCGAGCGGGTTTTCGTATTTGTCCTCTTCGCTGACTTGATCTTGCGATCTGGTTGTCATGTTGAGATATGCCCGGAGCTTCTTGCGCTCGACCAATTCGCCTCGTCGCTCGTCGGTTTGCACAAAATCGACTGCGTATTTGTAGGTGTCGCCGAACGCCTCGATACGATCGACGCTTTCGACCGTGATCGATCTCGTGAGGCCGCTATTGATTGCGTTTTGGACTTCGTTTGTGTCGATACGCTCTCTTTTGAATTTTTCGTAGAACGCTTTATCGGTCATGCGGAAGGCTTCCCGAAAACGCTCCGTTTGCGTCACGCTGTCGATTGAAAGAAGTAGGCGCGGATAACGACGCGCTTTGTCTTCGAGCACGAGGTCGAAGCCTTCAACCGTCTTTGATAGGGGCTCAATTCGATAGAGCCGATTGTCTTGCGGATCTGCACGAACAAGCGCTAGCCCTGTTTCCTTCAGAGGCACCATGATGATGATCGCGTTAAGCGCCATCACCAGGCACGCACCGAGCACGATGTTTGTGCCGGCGCTGATGCGGAGCATCCACGCAAGGCGGCGATGTGCGACACGAAAACTGTAAGGATCGGCCTTAACGACAGATGCATGCGGAGCCAATGCGATTGCGTCGGCGTCCACTTCTGGTTTCGGCTTTTTCTTCAGCCAAGCCATTTGTAACCCCTGCCGTCAAAGTCGAGCTGAATGCAAACACAGGGGCTTTTGCGCATCAGATCCGTGCCAACACCCTGGTTGTCGGGCATTTCTTTCTTAGAGGTGCCGCACGCCGATAAAACGAATGCGAGTGTTGCAAGAGCTATTGTCTTCTTCATTGAGACGTTTCCTTTACTTCTTCATTTTTTCGATTAAATCGGCGGCAGATTTCACGGCGTTGTGCTTGAAGTTCCCCATTCGCTCGATGATGGGTTTTGACAAGATCGTTGCCGTTGCCGTGGTGCCAGCAGTGATCACGCCAGCTGCGGTGTTGGTTAAGACCGATCCGGATATCGAATTGGCGATGCCGGTCGCCTCCGTCATAAAGGCGGTGCCGAGCCAACCCATTGCCAAGGCCAGCAAGAAATCTGTGTTTGTGATGGAGGCCATCGCACGCACGCTCTCTTTGGTTGGTTCGTCGCCAATATCCAGGCCATTGATGCCGTAAAGCATGACGGCCAGTGCTGCGGTCGCACCAAAGAGAACCATGAAGGATGAAAGCAGGGTTTTAACGCCCGCTTTCATCATGTCGCGTCCCCAGCCAAAGCCGAAGCCGAGCATGAGGAACGGGCTTAAGGTCGCCAGCATCATGATGCGGAAGATCGACACCACGACCTGTGAGAAATAGACGACAAGAACGATGAAGTATGGGAGGACTAAAACGAGTGCGTAGAGGTATGGCATTGGATCTGTAAGGGACGCCGATTTTGCAATCATTGAGCCCATGAAAAAGACATTGGTAATGCCTTTCTCAGCAGTGCAAACCAAGGTGTTCATGCCGTCGTCAAGGGGAATTGCCCCATTGACTGCCGACGCCGCAATGTCGTTTTGCTCACCAATCAATAAGGCCACGCTGGCGGCGCTGCCCATCATGCTTAGTGAGGCGGAATAGATGGTATTAACCAGACCAGGGCCCTGGCCTGAGAGTAAAATTGCCGCTATTATTACGAACATAAACTCCTTAACTACATCCATTATGGTTGTTTGAAAAACCGACAGTTGGAGCCCCCTAATGACGATCCATAAACCTGCGAATGCCATGAACAATGTCCACATCGGATCGAGTAGCGCATCGCTCAAATCCTGCGTGAACTGGTTCGCAAGGTTGACGTACTCGCTTACGATTTTTCCGGTGAAGCAGAAGACCTCTCCTTTGACACTACCGGCCATGATCGGTCTCCTTTTCTTGGCGTGCACAAGCGCAGCTCAGGCAAAAACGTATTTGCCCAAAAATTTCTTTGATTTCGATTTTGCACAAAAGGTCTGGACCGAATTTACTGATCCAGAGGTCGACGAATACCTGAGTAAGACTTGCGCTAAGGACTCTGCATATAGCGCTTGGATCGCGTCTTATAGAAGCTCGCCGCAGAGTGCATTGCTGGCGCTTCAAGACCATCCAATGATGGAAGAAATTAAGCGTTGTAACGATGTTCTCATGACTTTCGAACAATGGAACGAGATGTATGATGCTTGGCGCGATCCGCTTGTCGTTTACGGCAGTGAGGGATGGAATAAGAACACGCGTGGTCTCAGTTGCATGGTGATCAAGTCCCTCAATATTTTTACTGGACAGTGCAACGATATGCCTGACTGGCGTCACCCAATTAATGCCAAGGAAGATGCGGCCTCTATGGCGAAGGGCAATGCACGCTGGTTGAAAAAGAAAAAATAGGGTCATTGGCCGTCACCATTGTTCTTGTCGGCCTCATCGCTCATCAAGCTTTCAACCGGCACGCCAGCTTGAACGGCAAAGGCAGATTGAACCTTCAGCAATTGTGCAAGAACCTGGTTCTGTTGAGCCATCGTGCGGACCATCAGAACTTGGCCTTGTGCGATCGTTGCGAGGTGTTCGCGTGATGTCTGGGCGGCGTTGACCTGGACCTCCAATTCATCAGCTGCCTGGGTTGTCTTTTCGACATCCTTAGCCGCGATGTCGCCAAGTGCTAGACCGCCTTCAGATGCTTTAGATAGAATGTTCTCACGCCGAACTGCTATTTCGTTGGCGGCTTTATCTCTTTCGGGCCACGACATTTGTTTAAGGGCTTCAGGATCGAGCCATAGCGTTTTTCTGTATGCAGATCCCGCTTGGCATACGGAATTCCAATCAAGGTCTTCAAATTCGACACTCGGCATGAGTTTGCTGAGGTCGGGCTTTAGACATTGCAGGTCTTGGCGGATCTGCGAGGCGATTTTGGTCGAGTTCAGTATGGGTAAACTGATTTGTCCGAACTTGCCGAATGCATCAATTTGGTTCTGAAGCAGTTTGTTGGCTTTGACGGCCTCATCGATCTGCTTTTGCATCTTGGTCAGCTGGTCGGTCAGTTTGGCGATGGCAGATGTATCAATCACAGGCCATGTCGCAGATGCGATGGTTGGCATCCCGACCAGGCAGACAAACATAAAGATGATGATGCGAAGTGTGCGCATTAGAGTACCCTCATCATTTTCAAGAGAACGGCGGTGCCTGTGGTTGCTGAAAAGAGCATTCCGCTGGCCGCGATGTATGGGAAAAGGCTTCGTGCATTTTTGGCGACGGCAAGGAGCAAAATGAACACACTTCCGAGAATTCCGGTGCCATAGAGAACCAGATAGAAGAGCTGCAATAGATTCACTTCTTTCATGTCGTTACACCCTTTGTTCGTTTGCTTCGGCGACTTGACCGTCTTCGTCGTGCTCGTCGTCTTCTAGGTCTTCAAGATCGGCGTCGAATGCAGCTAGGTATTCCAGCAACTCCGTTGACAGCTCCGAGACGAGGACATGACCACCGCCCAGCTGGGCGATGTCACCTCTAGTAATCAGCTCTGCAATGGCGCGGCGTGGGTTCATTTGATCACCCTCAATTTGGCCGGCTCTTGGTTTGCTGGTGTCGTTTGGATGCGATCGAGGAACGCGATTTCTGCTTTTGCCGCACACGCTGGACAGGCGTCTATCCCGCCGGATTTTGTGACAACCAGGCGCTCTTCGGTCACCATGTCTGCGTTGGCGTCGTAGACTTGCGTGGGGATGAAATGCTCGATGTCGTGCTCAGGTCGATAGACCATCCCTTCGTCGTTACATTCCGCGCAGGGCGTTACAGGTGGCTTTGCCATTCGTCCCCCCACGTTTGCTTGAGTATTGCGAGATCGCGATTGGCATCGACGCCGGCACGGTAGAAGCGCATGCAATCACCTAACGGTGATAGATCTATGTCGAGAATGGCGGATTCATCGAAGCCGGTCGCAGCATCACGCTTGACGACCAGCACTTGGCGTTGGCCGGCTTTCCGCTCGTAAAATTCGCCACCGAGGATGAAGGAGATTTGTTCTTCATTCAGATTAAACGGCACCAACATCTCGCGTGTAGCGAGACTGTTGGGGAAGAAAAATAGTGTTGCAGTATTCTCTAGAAAGGCTTCTGCGACACCAGAACGAAATAGCGCCGCAGGGTCTTGGAATGCCATGCCAACGGAACCATTGAGCTTGCGGTATTCGCGGTACATTTCCATTGCGAGGGATTTGAAGCCGTCGTTCTGAAGAAGCTTTGCGGCCTCATCTATGAAGATGTTGAAACCGTTTGATGAGTTTGCGGCAGAGCGGTAAATGGCTTGGGAGATGTGCGCTACAACGGGTGGGCCAAGAACCGGATCTTCTAGTGCTTCATTCATATTGATCCCAACCATGTGGGATGCCTTCAAGAAGCTGCCGAGGCTGTCGTGAGCCGCATTGAACACGTGTGCGTCAATGCCAGCAGTTCCCTTGCCGTCCACGACAAATCGCGCGAAGGCGCGGCGTAACGGGGTGCGCTTGGCAAATGCAAATTCGTAAATTGCATTTAACGTTCGTTGTGGTGGTTCCAGCTCGAACGCCAATTTTACGGCATGAGCAAAGGTCTCATCATCTGTGTCGCTTGCTTCTGCTTCAGCAGCCATTGCCTTTAGGATTGAATAAATGCGTTGGCGGTTTTCCGGCGTGTCCTCACCTACATCAAGCGGATTGAGCTGCAACTCGTTGTACCCTTGGTACGTGCCGCCCATGGCTTCGACCATAAAGCGCGCACCCTCTTTGCTGTCGAAGATGTAGCTTCGTACCCCGTCGAATTTCGCCAAGCCTCCAAGGAGGTGCATGATTAGGGTGGATTTGCCGCTGCCAGCTGGCGCAAAGACAAGGTAATTGCCAAGAGCTTGAGGTTTTGCGGACGCATGAAATTGCAGGGCATAGGCTTGCCCAGATGGGGTGCGGAAGAACCGAACGGGGCGCTTGCTTTCTAGTGGAGCCGGAGCTGGTGCCGGTGGAACACCGTACGGACTTTCGTTCATTCCGACCGCTGAATGGTTGAACGCCCATAATGCGGCGATGTTTTGTTCCTGCAATACCAAGGGGCGCAGTAGGTCACTGGCACCCGGTATCTTCGCTCGTTTTTTTTGTGGAATACGGCTAAACCAGCAGATCGGTGCTCCACCCGTTTCGACGCTGTATTTCACACGGCGATCACCCAAAATATGGCTGACCTTGGTAACGAGTTGATCGAGTTTGTGTTCGTCTTCGGAGCGAACGATGATCTGCATCTGTGTGTGAAACACAGTCGTGTTGCCTTTGGAGAGCAACTGCATAATGGCGTCGCATTCCTCCGCCATTGCGTCGTCGCCAAACAGTGCGGAGCTTTGTTCATTCTTTTTGCGCTTGAAGAGGACCAATGCCTCATCACGCCCCCATGGGACGCATGTCTGAGAGATTTCAACATCTCCTTTTAGCGTCATGATGTCTGCGATCAGGCGACCATTGATCAACTCCGGCCACTCACGGATCGCGATCACCTGGTGGTGCTTGCGGTCCGGTGTGTGCGTTTGAATAATTCCGCTTTGTTTATCGGCATTAAAATCTGAAGCGGGCAGGTTGCCTGAGATGCTTTCTGAGATTGCTGGCATATCTTTGTGGTATTCACCACAGACGAGATAATTGAGAAATCCTGTCAGCAAGCACGGCTCGGTCTTTTCTTCTGGTTTTGTGAGCAATCTGGGCTTGTATTCGCTCATCATGGCTGCAATCCGGCTACAGCCTTCGACCAGCCCACGCATATTTGGTGCTGAAATTATGAGAAACCAATCGATGTAATAGCTCGATTGGTATTCTCTTCGTTCTGCCTCTCCGATCTCACTCAAGGCCGTGGAAGGCCAGTCGGCCTCAAAGCTGATGTCGTGTTGACGCTTAATGCCAAAGAGATGCGTTGTGAGCTTTAATGAGCCGGTTGCATGCATCAATGCCTCTCGGCCTTTGAGCATTTGATCTTGCTGCGCTTGTATTTTGGCGTCGTATGATGCGCCACGTAATTGAAAGACCCGGAACAACAGGCCATCTTTGACGCGTACCGTCTGGCGGTCGGGCTCGATGCAGTCAAGCGACAGTTCGCCGGCAAGCCAATCATGCTCGACATCTCCCAGAAACATTGTTCTTGCAGCAGGGACGGCTAAGGCCCCTGCTGCAATGGCGATGGTGCTGGTTAGAAGGGCGCTTTCCCACATCAGCTTTTCCCCCCTTGTTTGGTTGTGGAGGGATGGCCGGCGATGAGGGTGCGTGTTTGGTGCTTTTTCCAGAAACGCGGGACAATAAAAAACGCGTTTCCAAAGTGGTGGTCGTTGCGCTGTTGTCGGTAGAACACCGTCCACATGGATAGCAATGCAAGAACCGCAGCAGGTATTGACCATGCCATGAGGCCAGCTGCGACAAAGCCACCGAATGTCACCGCCGCCATGGCAGCGCAGAACCCCAGCATAAGTGCTGGAATACCAAACATGGTGAAAGGCCTTTGTATGCCTGTGAAAATGGTGCTTTCCGCTTTCATGCTTTGGCAAGCTCCAAAAGCGAGGCAACCATGGTGGGGCCAGCCATAATCAGGACGCCGCCGATCAAGACATAACCGAGCTTGCTCCATTCCATGCGAAGCGTTGCACAGGCCCAAACGCCAACAATCATGACACCGAGGCCAACAACAAGTGCGCCGGCTGTCACAACGCCACTGCGAAGGGCTTCGATGATGTTCACGCCGGGCTTGACCCATGCATCAGATGCCGCCTGAGCAAACGCATCGCCAGGCAGGAGAAGCATTGCCAATGCGAACAGCGCGATGCCCAGGTGTTGGGTGAGCTGTCGTTGATTGCAGTGCGGTATTTGAACCTTTACCGGGAAGTGATGGGCGTGTTTGTGGGTATTCATCGAGTGAACTCCTATTTGATAATCAGGTATGAAAAGACGAGAACGCAGGTGGCAAAGCAGATGATGTTGACGACAGACAAGAGGCGCGCACGTTTGTATTGGCGCTCAAATTCTTGATGAGTACGGTCTGCTAA
>Ga0209344_10001701_pt1 | contig 27507 bp, 30 predicted proteins | sample Cruoilmetagenom6_FD_187293 | JGI IMG/M metagenome (GOLD analysis project Ga0209344, IMG submission 187293) | Oil polluted marine microbial communities from Coal Oil Point, Santa Barbara, California, USA - Santa Barbara Oil Seep Sample 6 (SPAdes)... | ecosystem: Environmental > Aquatic > Marine... | reverse complement strand
GGATTGAAGTTAATTGGAACCAAGAATGGGAAAAAAACTTCAATCCGATTATTGTTGAAAATCAATGTTCTGTAAGAGCACCTTTTCATGAGAAACCAGATACAAAATATGATATAGTTATCGAGCCAAAAATGAGTTTTGGAACTGGACATCATGAAACAACTCACATGATGATTCAGCATATTTTAAAGAATAATTTTAAGGGAAAATCGGTTTTAGATATGGGTTGTGGCACTGGTGTTCTAGCCATTCTAGCCGAAAAAAAAGGAGCAAAACCAATTGATGCTATAGATTACGATAATTGGTGTTATATTAATAGTTTAGAAAATGTAGAGCGAAATAACTGTAAACATATTACGGTTTTAGAAGGAGATGCTAGTTTGTTAAAAGATAGAAAATACGATATTATTATTGCCAATATCAATCGAAATATCTTGCTTAACGATTTGGAATCATACACCAAATGTCTGAATCCAAAAGGGATACTTTTTTTAAGTGGGTTTTACAAAGATGATATCACAATAATTGAAGAAACATGCAATAAATTTAAGTTAACTCTCGTTGAAATTATTGAAAAAAACCATTGGGTTGCATTAAAATTTTTAAATTAGTAAGTGAAAATTATTTAAATGAGTACTAGAGAAAAAATACAAGAAAAAGAAAGTGTTGACACTTTAGAACAAATTAACAATGAAATTGTATTGTATAACGACGATGTAAATACCTTCGACCATGTTATAAATACACTTGTTTTTGTTTGCGAGCATACTCCGGAACAAGCAGAGCAGTGTTCTATAATTGTTCATTACAAAGGAAAATGTACAGTTAAAACTGGTGCTTACGATGAGCTAGAACCTAGATGTTCTATGTTATTAGAAGCTGGCTTAAGTGCAGAAATAGTTTAGCATAAAATTAATATACAATTTAATAAAAAGACTGTAAATGGTAGAAGAAACATCTCACTTATAGTTTGTCTTGAGTATTACAAAAAAAAACAAACATCAAAAATAAAACCAATGAAAAAGAAGCTGCAATTATACTAGTTTTTCAATGGTTGTTTTTCTTAACATGATAATTAATTTACTGTATGAAAGCTCGTGAATATTTTGTAATTATTTCCATTATTTTATCTGTGTCTATTGCTGTTATAGGACTTTCTTGGAAACCTATTTTATGGATGTACATAATTGTAGTGCCATTAATTCTCTTGGGTCTTTTTGATATATTTCAAAAAAAACGAACCATAAGAAGAAACTTTCCACTATTAGGTCGTTTTAGGTATGTTTTAGAATCTATTAGACCGGAAATCATGCAATACTTTGTAGAAACCGATACTCAAGGACGACCAATAAACCGTATTTTAAGATCTTTAGTATATCAAAGAGCAAAAGGTGAAAATGATACAGAACCATTTGGAACTCAAATGGATATTTATCATTCAGGTTATGAGTGGCTGGAACATTCCATGTATGCAAAAAACAATCCAAAAAACATCGGTGAATTTCCACGATTATTGATTGGTGGCAAAGACTGTAAGCAGCCTTATTCTTCAAGTTTACTAAATATTTCTGCCATGAGTTTTGGGTCTTTAAGCAAGAACGCAATTATGGCATTAAATAAAGGTGCTAAAATGGGGAATTTCGCCCATAATACAGGTGAAGGTGGAATTAGTCACTACCATTTAAAACATGGTGGAGATCTTATTTGGCAAATTGGAACAGGCTATTTTTGTTGCAGAAATGATGATGGCACTTTTAATGAGACTACTTTTATAGAAAATGCCATTTTACCTGAAGTGAAAATGATTGAAATAAAATTATCTCAAGGAGCGAAACCTGGACATGGAGGTATTTTACCAGCATCTAAAAACACCGAAGAAATTGCAAAAATAAGACATATAAAACCACATATAGAGGTGCATTCGCCACCATCTCATTCAGCGTTTTCTGACCCTATTGAGTTTATGTATTTTATAAAAAAACTTAGAGATCTTTCAGGCGGTAAACCAATAGGTTTTAAATTATGCTTAGGTCGGAAACAAGAATTTATGGATTTTTGTGAAGCCATGATTTATACAAAAATAAGACCCGATTTTATTACTGTTGATGGTGGAGAAGGAGGTACAGGAGCAGCTCCTGTTGAGTTTTCAAATTCTATGGGAATGCCATTACGTGAAGGACTAATTTTTGTTCATGATACTTTGGTTGGTTTTGGATTGAGAGACGATATTAAAGTTATAGTAGCAGGAAAAATAATTACAGGTTTTCACATGGCTAGAGCCATGGCATTGGGAGCAGACGGTTGTAATAGTGCACGTGCCATGATGCTTTCAATAGGATGTATCCAAGCGTTACAATGTAATACAAATACATGTCCAGTTGGTGTTGCTACCCAAAACCCATCATTAACAAGAGGCTTAGTTGTTGATGATAAAGCGCCAAGAGCTAAACGATATCATGAAGCTACTATACATAGTTTTTTAGAACTTGTAGCTGCAGCAGGACTCAATGGTCCAGAGGAGTTAGATCGTAGTCATATAAGTAAAAGGGTAGGACTGTACAATGTTCAGACTTACGAAGAAATTTATCCTTATATGAAACCAGAATCACTTTTGGAAACCTCTAACATTCCTGAAGATTATAAAAAGTTCTTTCATTTGACGAGAATCATGAAGTAAATTCTTTTAAATTTTAAGAATAGATTATGGTTTTTGAGTTTATTGCATAGCAAGCCTAAAAGTATCAAATAATTATTCATTACAAATAAAGATGTATGTTTAATACAAGTGTTATTAAAGGTTTTGAGCTAAGATGGTCTAAGTTATTACAAACTAGTTTAAGTGCATATATAATTTAAAAAAGCATCTACTTTTTACAGTAAATGCTTTTTTTAAAGAAACTTACCTCTTAAGAGTGCTTCTTCGATTAATAGCTATATAAAGTTAATATTTATAAAAGTTTCTTCCTATGATATTTATCAGAAACTAAATTTTCTAAGTGTTATATTTCTTAGGAGTTGTTTCATTCTTCATAACAATGGTTCTGTATGGAAATGGAATTTCAATACCTTCCTTGTCAAAACGTTTTTTAATACTTTCTAATACATCAATTTTAAGTTGGAAACTATCACTATAATCTCTTCCCCATGTCCAGGCTCTAATGGTTATTGAAGAATCATTTAGTTGGGTTACTGCAGTTTTCACTATTGGTTTACCTTCCTGTATATCTAGTTCTGAACGATTGTCTAATATAAGTGGATGTTTCTCACATTCTTCTTGCATGATTTTTTTTGCCAAATCTATATCACTATCATACGAGATACCAATCTCAATACGTTCGCAGGTTTTAAGTTCACCCATATCGTAATTGATTAGTTTTTCTTTATTGATGATAGAATTTGGAATAACAATCATTTTATTTTCAAAATTACGAATAACCGTATGTCGCAATGTAATATCTCTAACAGTTCCCACCATGGTATCTGTTACTTTAACACGATCACCAATCTTAAAGGGTTTAAAAGCAATAATGAATAAACCTCCAATAATATTTGCCAAGGCCTCTTGAGCTGCTAACCCAGCAATTAGAGTCATAACACCTGCTCCACCTAAAACTGTTTGTGCTAAGCCTTTAAGGGAAGGAAAAGCCAAAAGACAGAGCATTATACCAATAAAATAAATACCTGCAAGAATTACATACCTTAAAAATTTAAAACTAGTAGGATCATGTTCGTTTTCTATCTTTTTTTGAATATCATATTTGAACCACATATTTGCAGTAGAAGCTGCAATTACAGTAAGTGCTAAAACAACACCTATATAAAGTACAGTTTTAAAGTCATTAGCTAGCGTGTTTTGTTGGCTTTCATCTACAATGATAAAGGTTAATGCTATCAAGCCTAAAACTATCCATAATGTATTAAGAATGCGCCTCAATAAATTTAAAGACTTTAAAGGTTCCCCTGGAAACTTTCTTTGTTTTTCTTTGGAGAGCCAAAGGTGTAATTTATTTGTCAATACTCTTAAAGCTATGATTATAGCTATAACTATTAACCCGTAAAATATAGTTTGTTTATAGGTTTCTAAAAATTCTATCATAATTTCACTAGTTTATTCTTGGTTTCTTCTAGAAGATTTTATAATGGGTATTTATAATTTTATTGTTTTAGTATTGTTCTATCACAATAAAAAAGCTTCAATAACTTATGTAAAAGACGAATTTGATATAAAACTGTTTCTTTTATGTTTAAATTAAGACCACATCTATATTTATTTTTGAAAGCAACACAGAAATTAGAAAGTTATTGAAATCAAAATTTAAATAGACGCTTATAAGTTTTTAATTTGTTTTACAATTAACCTTTTTTGCTTTTTAAACAATTACAATATGTTAAAAGACAATTTAATACCATCAATAATATTTGCAATAGCAACAGCAGTTAAAATCAAACCCATGACTCTACTAATTATACTAGCACCAGCTTCACCAATTATTTTTTGCACTCTTGTAGCTAATAATAAAAAAACTAAAACTATGGATAGTACACCTATTAAGACTAAGCTTAATTGAACTTGTTCCCAAATACTATACTCAGAATTGTCAGTTAATAAAACTACGGCAAGCATTGCTCCTGGACCTGCAATTGAAGGCATTGCCATTGGGAAAATGGCAGTTTCTGTACTGTTTTTTATCTTTTTAATCTCTGTTTCTGGCTTACTATCTCCAAATATCATAGTTATCGCAAAGAGAAAGAGTACAATTCCTCCAGCAATTTGAAAAGAAGGAATAGTAACATTAATGGCATTAAGGATTAATTCTCCAACAACTATAAAAAACAGAAGAATTAACGCCGAAACAATAACAGATTTAAAAGCGATGTGTCTTCTTTCCTTTTCGTTATAGTCTTTTGTTACTGCTATAAATACTGGAACTGATCCTATTGGGTCTATTACGGCGAATAAAAAGATGAAGGCTGCAGTTAGTTCGTGCATATTAAGTCTTTTTGTATATTATTGATAAACCCAAAGATAAGTTTATTTGCCTATAAAAATGACTCGTTCAAAATAAAAGATGCTTATTTAGCTATTCTTACTTCTAGTAAGTTATGTCTAAAATTTTAAAAACCCGCTCATCATTTACAAGTTTTAAAATAGCTATATCTCCTACCTTTTTATTTAATAATATTTTAGCAATTGGTGAAAGAAAAGAAATTTTTCCTTTAGAAATATCTGCTTCATCAACACCAACAATTTGATATTTTTGAACATCTTTAATCGTGCCTATTTTTAGCGTTACGGTTGCACCAAATCGTATTTCATTCTGTGGTTGAGTAGACAAATCAATTATTTTGGCTGTAGAAATTCTATTATTCAGCAATTGCAATTTTGCATTGATGTGGTTTGATGCTATACGTCTTTCATTTTCATTCGTAAATTCTAGGTGTTCTATTTCATTTAAAAGACGTTGCTTTTCTACTAAAAGTTCATCCATACCTACCTGTGTCATGTAATTAATTACACCTTGAGGTAAATCTGCTCTTGGTGGCACTAAAGGAATTTCTTCCTGGTCGTCTTCTTTTACAAATCCTCTGCTCATAATTTTATTTATTGTTTATAAATTAGAAAATATTCTATTTATTCGCTATTTTTAGGTTTAAATAATAAATCCAGTTATAATTAAATAGGCTGTAAATGTATATTTACAGCCTATTTTTTAATTAGAAACAGTTACGTTAAGCAACTCTAGACTTTCGTTTCTTCATTTTTTTATCTTCTAATTTTTTTAGAATTTTTTCTTGTCTCTTATCTATTAATTCTGCTTTAGTTAGCTTCTTTCTTAATTTAGCCATGATATTATTATTTAAAATTATTAAAAAAAATAAACATTGCTTTAACTCTTAATCAATCCATTATTTTATAAGCGAGTATAGATTTTCAATATGTTTTAAATTGAAGATCTTATTTAGTTTATAATGCAAAAAGAGTTGTTCAGGCACACTCGTTATACCTGATTAATTCAGAAAGATAATTTTTCGTTTTTGAAGTATTTCAAAATAAAAAAAAGCATACCACATCTTATAGACAGGCGTCTTGAAGATGTTATACATTTGGTGTTTTTTAAATTGATTCATTTCTTTATAATAATAAGAATTATTAGTGATAAAACATAAACATAACCAATAAGTTTCAATTTTCCTAATATAAATCTTGCGTTTCCATTTTTTAAATATACCTCTAATTTTAGAAAGTAAATAAGTTTATCCTTTTATTAAAAAAAAGCCTAAAAGTTGTATAATTTTTAATTTAAAAAAAGAGGATGTTTACTAAATTAAAGCCCTCTTTCTTGCTGTTAATCAACTTTGATTTAAATACTCTCCTGCTTAATTCGAAAATACAATTACATTTTTTTTGGTGGAATAATATCTGTTAAAGTAACCACAAATATTAATCCTAGTGCCAATCTAAAATCAATAAAGATTAAGAAAAATGCGATTACTTCTAAAAGCGGGCCTTTTAACCAGTTTATGATGTCTAACCTACTTAACTCTTTTTTTGTGCTTCCTGATAGATATAATCCACTTTTAAAAATAGCATAATGATTAAGCCATCTAAATGTTACAGCTTTTATAAAGTAGGCTCCTATCAATAGCATAGTTGCAGCTTCCTGATTATGATTCTGTCCAAGTAATGCTGTGGGATAAACAATAAGTGAAAGAGAGAATAAAAAGAATAGATTTAGCCAAATAAATGTAGTGTTTACCGCTTTCATTTTGCTAAAAAGAAGATGATGATTAAATAAGTGTGCCGCTATTACCAAAAAACTAATTGCATACGGAAGTAATTGAGGAATTAAATATTCTAGTAATTCGAAAATTGAATAGTTTTCAATTAAAAAATCTTCTGGAATCTCAAATGCCATAACCAAAATGGTTATTAAAATAGCAATTACGCCATCGCTAAAATTTTCTAATCTAGCCTTGTCTATAATATTGTTATTGTCTGTCATATTCATTTTCAATATTTACTGTTTTAATATTTGACTACGTACTAGGTATTTATTTATAAATTTTAGCATTAGCAAATACAATACTCATGGTTTACTTAACTTTAATAACTACTTTTCCTTTTGTACGTCCTTTTTTAACATATAACAACGCATTTAAAGTATCTTTTAAAGGAAACACTTTATCAATTTTTGTTTTGATTTTTCCTGATTCTACAAGCCCAGCTATTTCATTGAGTTGCTTTATGTTCGGTCGCATAAAAACTAAACTGTAAAAAGCGGATTTTTTATTTATTTGTTTTGTTATTTTTCTTCTTTTCCACGCTAAAAACAATAGAGCAATTTTATTAAGCTTCATTCTATTGGCCGTTTCTTTATCAACGGGTCCGACAAGCGTTATTACCTTGCCACCATTTTTTATCACTTTAAAAGCGTCTCTGGTATATTGATTCCCGAGCGTGTCTAAAACTATATCAACATCTTTTACAATGGTTTTATAGTCTTCTTTTTTATAATCGATTACGCGATCTGCTCCTAGTGCTTTTACCCATTCCACATTATCTGTACTTGTCGTTGTGTATACATAAGCACCTATTGATTTAGCATACTGAATAGCCAATGAGCCAACTCCACCTGAACCAGCGTGAATCAATATTTTGTCTCCTGCTTTAAGCTTTCCCCTTTTCAAGGTTTGAATCGCTGTGAGTCCTACCAATGGTAAACTGGCAGCTTCCTCAAAAGTTGTGTTTTTTGGTTTTAAGCTAATGACATTTTGGTTTACAGCAACAAACTCTGTAAACGTTCCCATTTTACTAACTCTTGAATAAACGTCATCATCAACTTTAAAACTTTTTACATTTTTTCCAATTGCTACAATTTTTCCACTAATATCGTAACCTAATGTAACAGGTAATTTAAACTTCAATGCACTTTTTAAAGCACCTTCTACAATTTTATAATCTAATGGATTCACTCCAGCTGCATAAGTTTCAATTAATACTTCATTTTCACCTATAGTTGGCTTTTCTATTTTAGCAACAGTAATATTTTCAGATAGATTGCCATAATTAGTAAATTGTATTGCCTTCATATTGTTCAGTTTTATGCTTATGTAGTGTTAAGTAAAATCAATTAACTCTACTTGGTTTTAATTTTAATTTCATTAGTGAGTACCTTCTGAACAGGACATCTGTCTGAAATCTCAATTAAACGCATACGTTGTTCATTAGTCAAATTACCTAATAGCTTTATTTCCTTTTCAATAACTTGAATATAACCACGCTCTGATTCGCAATCGGTACAATCTTTTGCGTGAATTCTGTCTTGATTTAAATTCACTTGCACTTCAGTCAAATTCCATCCTTTTCGGTCAGCATACATACGAAGCGTCTGCGCTATACAGGTTCCTAGTGCCATTAATAAAAGATCATAAGGTGTAGGCCCTTTGTCCTGTCCATTTGGTGATGGCTGATCGGCTACTATTTCATGTTTACCATTTGTTGAAATAGTTATGTATTTTTCTGTTCCAATTTTTGTGATTACTTGACTCATAATTTTGTGTTTTAATTTATAGAACTCATATTGACTTTTTCTATTTCCAAAAAACGGATAATTTTATTATAAAAAAAGAGGATAATTAAAACTAATTATCCTCTTTTATATCAATTAGTCTTTTATTAGATAGCTTTTGCTCCAGCTTCTGCAACCGTGTGGTCATTTTCAACTGAACTTCCACTTACCCCAATAGCTCCTATAATGTCTCCTGAAGCGTTTTTTATTGGTATTCCTCCTGGAAACGTTATTAATCCGTTGTTTGAATGTTCGATGTTAAATAAAGGTTGTCCTGGTTGTGATAATTCTCCAATAATTCCTGTATTCATATCAAAAAAACGAGCTGTTTTAGCTTTTTTTATTGATATGTCTAGAGAACCTAACCAAGCGCCATCCATTCTACCAAATGCTACTAAATTTGCTCCTGCATCAACAACTGCAATGTTCATTTTTGTATCTATTTCTTTAGATTTTGCTTTTGCTGCTGTAATGGCTTTTTCTGCTTGTGCTAATGTAATATTCATAATGTTTTGTTTTAGTATTATTATAATGCAAATATACAACACAAGCTATCTTATCAAGTTACTAAAACAGTCCAATTACTTATGAAAAAAGGTCAAATTACGATGCTATCATCCCATGAGGGTCAATAACAAACTTTTTAGCGACCCCAGAATCAAAAGCTGCATAGCCTTTTGGCGCATCTTTTAGACTTATTACTTCCACATTTACAGCTTTAGCAATATCTATTTTATCGTATAAAATAGCATTCATTAATTGCTTATGATATTTCATTACTGGTGTTTGCCCTGTATGAAAGGAATGGGATTTTGCCCACCCTAAACCAAAACGAATCTTTAGACTACCTTGTTTTGCAGCTTCATCTTCAGCACCTGGATCTTCAGTCACGTATAAACCAGGAATTCCAATTTGACCACCAGCTCTTGTAATCGCCATAGCTTGATTCAATACTACAGCAGGCATTTCTTGTCCTGCATTGGCGCCATGTCCACTTGCTTCAAAACCTACGCAATCAACAAAACAATCAACTTCTGGTATACCTACAATCATTGCAATTTGTTCTTCAACTGGAATATTGTTAGTCAGATTAATGGTTTCACAACCAAAAGTTCGCGCATGAGCAAGACGTTCTTCATTAAGATCACCTACAATAACTACTGCTGCTCCTAATAAATGACAACTCGCGGCAGCAGCTAGTCCTACTGGTCCTGCACCAGCAATATATACAACTGAACCTGCAGTTACTCCAGCCATAACTGCTCCATGAAATCCCGTTGGTAAAATATCGGAAAGCATAGTTAAGTCCAATATTTTTTCCATGCCTTGATCCTTATCTGGAAATTTTAATAAATTAAAATCCGCATAAGGCACCATGACATATTCTGATTGTCCTCCAATCCATCCTCCCATATCCACATAACCATAAGCTGCTCCTGCACGATCTCCATTTACGTTTAAGCAAATACCTGTTAATCCAGTTTTGCAATTTCTACAACGTCCACATGCAATGTTGAAAGGCACGGAAACCAAATCCCCTTTTTTAATAAATTCAACGTCTCGCCCTAATTCAATAACTTCTCCTGTTATTTCGTGACCAAGCACTAATCCTTTTTCTGCTGTTGTCCTTCCTCTTACCATGTGTTGGTCTGAACCACAAATATTAGTGGCAACAATCTTTAAGATAACACCGTGTTCACATTTACGGTCACCTAAAGCTAGTTTAGGGTAGTCTATTTCTAACACTTCCACTTTTCCTGGTCCCATGTAAGAGACGCCATGATTTTTGCACATAATGTTTTGGTTTTTAAAAAGTTAGTATAATTTGTTTGTCTAAAAAAACAAATTTCCTTAAATATAAGCATAAAAAATAACTTATGAAAAAAGACCAAAATAACACGTAAATGTTAATTAATAGAAATTAAGACGTTATTTGGCTAGGATTAAACCCAAATTTATTCTTGAAAGCAATGCTAAAATTTGAAAGATTGTTATAGCCAAAATCTAAATAAATATCTGAAGCTGTTAAACTTCCTTGTGCTAAAGTTTCTTTAGCTTTAAGAAGTCTTTTGTCTTGCAACCATTTTCCAGGTGATACTTTATATTCTTTAATAAAATTTCGTTTAAAGGTAGATAGACTCATGTGGCATAAAAAAGCGATTTCTTCTAGCTTCAAATTAGAATACACATTGCTTTCTATCACTTTTTTAAATGGTGAAATTTCTTTTGAAATTAAAGATAGTAGATATTGTTCAAATTTATCGCCATATTTATTAATGAGATATAACATAATCTCTTCAAACTTTACCGAAAGTAAATTGTCCTTAAAGATTGCAGGTGCTTCACTTATTGTTGACAATGAATTCAAATAAGACATAATATAATTATCATTTTCAATCACAAAATATGCATTTTCATTTTTGATTGGTTGAAAATTATCGCCATGTTTCTTGATAAATTCTAAAAGTTTCGCTTCAGAAAAAAACAAAAGTTTACAATAATATGTGGCATCAGTATCTAATAATTCTGTCCAAAGCCAATTTCCTTTTTTAAGAAGTAAGGATTGATTTTTGTTTACTGCTACAGAAGCATCAGCAAAATGCACTTGCTTTTTTCCAACTTGCAAAAAGCTAAACATATTCATGCTCAAATTGACCTTACTTTTCACAACATCTTTGGTCATTTTAAAATCGTACACAAAAACGTCATGATTCGTCTTTGAGTCATGAAAATAAATTTCTGGGATGTTTTCTATTGCCATTTATGCTTTTTTAGAATCCATTCTCAAAATTAAAAAACCAATTATTGCTGCTATAAAAGACCCAATTAGAATTCCTATTTTGGCTGAATCTATATATTCTGGTGTTGAAGCAAATGCTAAACTTGCAATAAATATTGCCATAGTAAATCCAATTCCGGCTAAAAACGACACACCAATTATTTGTTTTACACTTATGTCACTTGGGACTTCAATCCATTTTAGTTTTTTTGCTAATAAAACAAGCGAAGTAATTCCGATGCCTTTTCCTAGTACTAAACAAACAATAATATTTGTAACTAAAGCTGTATCTAAATAAGCAGAACTATCAATTAGCACTCCAGCGTTTGCCAATGCAAAAATTGGAATAATAAAATAAGCGACCCAACCATGTAAATTATGTTCTAAATGTTGTAGAGGTGACTGAAATTTGCCAGCCCAATCTTCTAAATCATCAATATGTTCTATTTGCTCGTTTGATAGAATTGGTTTTTCAAGAATACTTGCATTTTTAATATCTTTATAAACCATTTCTAATTGCACTAAAAATGTTGATGTATCAATTTTTTGCCTAATAGGTACAGAAAAGGCCATTAAAATTCCAGCAACGGTTGGGTGGATTCCAGATTTTAAGAATAAGAACCAAATAATTATTCCGAAGAATAAAAAGATATATCTTGAGTAAAAACCTTTAAATGAAAATAAGTATAAAACTGCTAACATCCCTAAAGCAATCAATAACAATGTCATATTAATTGTGCCGCTATAAAATAGTGCAATGACCAAAACTGCTCCAATATCATCTACAATAGCAAATGCTGTTAAAAATATTTTTAGACTTAATGGCACACGTTTGCCAAGAACATTTAAAACTGCTAAAGAAAAAGCAATATCTGTAGCCATTGGTACTCCCCAACCTTTTGTAGTTTCAGGGTTTTGGTTTAAGATCAAAAAGAGAATTACTGGAACCACCATGCCTCCTAAAGCGCCAACCAATGGAAAAGCAATTTTTTTCATAGAATTAAGCTCGCCAATCATTAATTCTCTTTTGATTTCTAATCCTATCAGAAAAAAGAAAACAGCCATTAATCCATCATTAATCCATAGAATTAAAGGTTTCTTAAATTCGAAACTATCAGTAACAATTCCAATGTCGTATTGCCAAAGTTGGGTGTAGCTATCTCCAAAAGGCGAGTTTGCCCAAACCAAAGCTATAATCGTGGTAAGCAGTAATAAAACACCACTAAAGCTTTCAATTTTTACGAATTTTTGAAATGGTGTAAGGAATACTTTTTTTATCATCTAAGTTAGTTTGTTTGCCATTTTTTTAAACAATAAGTTTAAAACCCTAATTTAAATCAATATTACAAAAATGGTAACAATAAACTAACCTATTTTTTTCATAAATGAATAACTTAGCTCTGTTAAGCTAAGCTTTTGTATCAATTTGTTCAGATACCTTTAATTGGTGCTAAAAACTTTGGTAACTCCTTCTATGATAAATACAGTTATTCAATGCTGCCTGCCACTTTATTCATCGAATACACAAATAATAACTTTATTTACTTTCTATTGAAAGTTGGATACGGAATGTATTCTGTTTCGTCTCCTTCAATTTTAGGAAATAATTGTGCCTTCCATTTTTGTTTTGCTTCGGCTATTAATTCTTTATCTGAAGACACAAAGTTCCAATCAATAAAGCGTTCTTCAGGAAAAGGTTCGCCTCCAAAAATGTAAATAGTGCTATTTTCTTGAATAGTGAATTCGCAAAGAGAACTGTCTTTAGCTACCAACAGTTGTTTAGGTTCATAGATATTTCCTTCGCTTTCAATAGCACCTTTTAAAATATATAAGCCAGCTTCTCCATAAAGCTCATTACCAATATTTACCACCTGTTTTGATTTGCTTTTAATTTCGAGCATAAAGAGTTTGCTAAAAACTGGTACTGATGATTTTTTACCAAAAGCTTCTCCTGCTACTAATTTGAATTGCAAGTCGCCTTCTGTCCAACTCGGAATTTTGTTTTCTTCGATATGGAAAAATTGCGGCTCCATTTGTTCCAAATCTTTTGGCAATGCGACCCAAATTTGTAAACCATGCATGTATAATGGCGAGTCTCGAAGATATTCTGGTGTACGCTCAGAATGTACAATACCTTTTCCTGCTGTCATCCAATTGACTGCTCCTGGTTTTATTTCAACTGCATTACCAAGCGTATCGCGATGCATGATACTACCTTCGAATAAAAAAGTAAGGGTTGAAAGTCCGATGTGTGGATGAGGCAACACATCAAAATTCTGTCTTTCGTTTAATTTAACAGGTCCCATGTGATCTATGTAAATAAAAGGGCCAACCATTCGCTTTTGACGAAATGGTAATAAGCGTCCCACCATGAACTTGCCAATATTGGCAGCTCTTTCTTCAATTATAAGTTTGATGTTTGACATATGTATGGTTATCGTTCTGGTCTGTTTAATTTTTGAACTAACTTGAAAGATGCGTAATCTGCATAAATACCGTAAGCATTTACCAACAGCCCTTTTATCTTCCCATCCGTTGAGGAAATGGCATATAAAACGCTCTCATTATCGACATCTGACATTTCTTGAAAACGGTGTTTTTCATCGATTTCAAATTCTTCAGGCTTTAATTGACATTGATTTTCAGGACATTCTATAAAATCTTCTTTCATGTTAAAATTATAGATATAACCTTTTTTCGTAAGGTCGTTGATGGCTAGAGATAAGCTTGTGTATTTTCCCATTATATTGAAGTTTTAATTGATTACTATTTTATTGACCAAATAGATCCATTTTTTGTTGTAAATTTTTTCAATGCTCCTTTTTCAGAAAGTTCATTTAAAATGGTTTCACTTTCGTTTCTTGGTGTTCCTGAAAGTTCGGAATACTCTTTTGCCGTTAGCGTAGGATATATTGAGAAAAGTGTTTCCCAGTTTTTGCTGTATTCGCTTTTGGTGGCATTTGGATTTAATTTTAGAATCGCCATTTCATAAAATGCATAAGGTCTTGTGCCATAAACGGTTTCTTTATTGCCAGCATTGTCTATAAAGAATATTGTAGGAAACCCTCTTACGCCTAGTTCTTTTCCTAATTTTAAATCGGCTTCAAACAACGTTTTTGCCTTACTTTCAAAATCCGTTTTAAATTGTTCTACATTTAGTCCAACAGTTTTAGCTGCAACTTTTAAATGTTCCCACTTCGCAATATTTTTCTTTTCAAGAAAAACCATTTCTCTAATTTCTCGCATAAATAAGTGTGCTTTGTCTTCATCTTGTAATTGGGCTGCTTTAAATGCTATGGATGGTGGATAGGATGAATCCAATGGGTCTTCTAACCACAAATTACCATCAATAGGCATATCGTAATGCACGCTTACTTCGTCCCAATGAGAAGCCACATCTGATGGTTTACTGATGCCACCACTATTGTAGTTCCAATCAGGCAATAAGCCTCCCATTCTGTATTCTATCTCCAAAACCTTACCATATTCCAATTTAAGTTTACGCAATTGTGGTTCAATTCCCCAACACGATGAGCAAATAGGGTCTGTGAAGTAAATTAGCTTTACAGATTTCTCTGTTGATAATGCTGAACTTTGAAATGACGTAGTCGTTGTTTCATCTGTTGTTTCACACATTCCGGTTTCTATGTCGCATAAAAGCGGATTGTTATTAAGTTTTTCGTTGTTCATATTTTTTCATTTTATTGCTTGACTTCTTCTGAAGTTGCAAATTCTTCCATTTTTGTAATCAGATTGTTTTCAACTGTATAGATTTGAACCCAATCTTGTTTCAGTTCTCTTCCAGATCGTTTTACTTTTTGATGCTCACGTCCTAATACTACAACCATATTCCCTTCAACGATATATTGAAGCGGCTCAAAGTTGATGATTTCGGTACGTTCCATAATATTGTTATAAAAAGCTCTTACACCTTCCTTTTTTTCAAACCTTCCTTTTGGGATTATTTGTGTGCCATGATAATTCCAAACTGTATCGTCTGAAACTATTGCTACAAATTTATCTGCTTCGCCACTACTAAAGGCAGCGAACATGTTTTCTACTACATTTTTTAGCTGAATTTTTCATGATTTTAGTGGTATCATTATTGTTTTGCAAACTGTAAATGCACTATAATTTTTACATCTTTTCCAATTCCTGCAGCTGCAGGATCGTAGTCAATATTATAATCAAATCTATTGATGGTTGTTGTGGCCTTCATTCCTAATTTTTCACCTTGATCGCTTTTGGCTACTCCACCATAATACACATCAAAAATTACATCTTTGGTCACATCTTTTATAGTCAATTTCCCATACAATAAATATTCATCAGGTTTTTCTGTAGCTACAATTTTAGTGCTTTTAAACGTCATTTCTGGATATTTCTCAACTTCAAAAAAGTCTGCACTTCTTAAGTGATTATCTCTATCTTCTACATTGGTGTTTATACTTTCTAATTTAACCGTAAAATCAAAATTGGCATTATTGAGTGCTTCTCCGTCTGTAGTTAAGCTTCCTGTGTATTCTAAAAATTTTCCGTTAACAATACTAATTCCTGAATGTGATATGTTAAAGTTTAATGAAGAGTGAAATGGATCTACAGTCCATTGTGCTTGTGCAAAAGTGCTTACCGAAAGAAAAGCTATTGCAAATAATGTCATAAGATTTTTCATTGGATTTAATTTTAAATGTTAATATATAGTTTGAATGGTTTATTAATCGATTCATTGCCACAAAATGGTTTTTCAGTTATTAATAGCGATATAAAGCATTAACTCTTGAGTTTGGGTTTGGCATGTCTTCTTTATCTAACAAATAAACTTCGCCACCATTTAAAAAGGTTTTTATGGCAGCAACGTTCATTAATGATATGGCATTGTCGCTTTCTTCGCTTTGGGTAACCGAAATGGAATTGTTTTCTTCAATATAGTTTCCAAAAATATCTGCCTTGTTTTCACAAAATAACGTATCAACGTTCCCTTCAAAAGCTGCTTTTATAATTTTATCAATACCTATGGCTGTTTTGCCTGTACCTTGTTCTTCAAGGAAATGTGCTATTTTATCTTTTCTTTTCTGGTCGAATACAGAAGCCATTTTGTCCCAAGCTAACTCATGAATCTCGAAAATATCCGTATTGCTAAAATCGGTCGTTATATTTTCATCCTTTAAATTGGAATAGGTATTTACCTCTTTATAGATATCAAAAAGAGGATCTTGTGCTACAACCAACATTGGCTTGTTTTCTTCTCTAATAAGTGGTGCAAGTCCATCATTAATAGCTCTTAAGTACTTCTTTATTTCGTTTTTTCTTGCACCTGTTGCAGCTTCTTGACCATGATACATGGCTTGGTTAGCTTGACCAGTACCACCTGATCTGAATTGTAGATTTTTTTCTTCATAATCAAAACCTACGCGATCTCGTTTACTTTCTGGTATAAGATCATCAATTATTATTTCAGTGAAACTATGTTGTGTACATTCATATAATTTGACATTACGTCTTTCAAGCGATAGTAAATAAAATTCTCCATCGTCAACAAACAATGGCATCAATGGTTTTAAATAAAATGAATTTGATATGTAATTAAATTCTTTGAAATATACAGGTACTGTGTAAACTTTAGAAAAACCATCTGCCAAAAAAATGGCAAGACCATCAGATTGCTCACGCCAAAATGAAGAATCATCAATTAAATCCTGAACAGGTTTCGTAATTTTAGTAATGGCATCGCCATTAAGACCGTTTTTAGCTAATTTCTGTTTTACATCTTTTAATTGGTTTTTTAAGGATAATGTATCTTCTTCTTGTAAGACCTTTTTTCCACCTCTATGTGTTGGAATAAAAATTGAAATGCAATTTTCTTGATTAATTTCGTGTAAATCGGCTATTTCTTTTTTAGTTATTAATGACATAGTTTTATATTTAGAATGTTATTAAAATTTGTTATTATTTGTAATGCAAAGTCAATTAAAAAGGGACTATTTTTATAGCCAACTGGCTAATTTTAAAGATACTAAATGGTTAACAATTAACCAACTGCTTTAAGTAATATTTAAGCTTTTAACTGCTGAAGAACAAGTGATTTAACCTAAAGTTTTTTTCGAGAAAAAGGCAATAAAAATTCCTGGAATTGACAACGCAATTGCAAAATACACTAGGCTCATTGGCGAATATATTCCGAGTAACAATCCTGCAACTGAAGATGCAATCATAATGGATAAGTTAAACACAGAAGACTGAACCGAAGTAGCCACATCTTTTGCAGTTTCTACTTGGCGACTCACACCAGCTTGTAACAAGGTTACTAATGGACCAAATGAAAGTCCCCATAAAAAGAAGGCAAAATGTCCCATACCTTTTGTGCCACCGAACATTAGAAAAATAACCATAGAGATAATTAGTAATGCAAACATTAAAATAGTTAATAATCTTAAATATTTATCGGTGAATTTTATAGCTAACAATACCGAAATCAACGAGCCTATTCCAAAAAACAATAAGGCACTTTCTACACCTCCAGCCAGCTGAATTTCATCAACAAGACTTGTGATATAGACATAAACACCATAATGTGCAATAACGCCAAGTAGCGTAAGTAAAAGAATTAGCAAAACAGCTGGTATTTTTAATAGTGCAAAAGGTGAAGAACTTTTAGTCAGTTTTTCTCCTGGGGCAGAAGGCAAAGCAAAAAAACTAATTAAAGCTATAAGTATAATAAATCCCCCAAGTCCTATAAATTCTGTTCGCCAGCCATAATCATTTCCAATGGAAGTCATTATTGGCATACCTATGCTAATACCTAAAGTCGTGCCTGCCATAATTACTGCGATTGCTTTTCCGTGATCTTTTTCAGCTACCAAGCGCATGCCATAAGCAGCAATCATTGGCCACATGACACCAGCACAAATTCCACCAATTATTCTTAATACTATTATAATAGTATAATCGTGTACAAGACCTGCAATAATATTAGAAATAGCAAATCCACCAAGTAAAATGAGCAATAAATATTTGCGATTAAACTGCATGGTCATTGAGATTAGCGGAATAGCAAAAATAGCAGAAGCAATTGCGTAATAACCAACTAGATTTCCTGTTTGAACTTCGCTAATATTTAAATCATCCATCATAAGTGGAAGTACACCAGAAGGCATCAACTCTGACAATATCCCTACGAACGTTACTGATGACATTAAAATCATAATCAGCCACGGAAACGATTTTTTGGCTTGTTCTGAAATCTGTTGTGTACTCATAGTTTTATTTTTTTATACCAATTGAAACTATAATAAGTACCTCACATCAATTGTTTCCATTTTTTAAGAAATAATCAATGAGAAGTACTTGAATTTAATTTAAAGACTTAAAGGAACTTCAAATTCTGTTTCTTTTTTACGGAATAAGAACTCTCCGTTACGTACAGATGCTAATACATCTACTCTTCTACGAATAGCGTCATACACAGAAGTTTCATTTAATACGATGAAGTTTGCTGCTTTACCGACTTCTAAACCATACGTGTCTTGAATGTTTAAACAACGTGCGCCGTTATAAGTAATTAGATCAAAATTTGTTTCTACATCTTTTTTAGACATAATTTGAGCTAGGTGAATACCGTTGTCTAAAATATTCATCATATTACCATTTCCCATTGGATACCAAGGATCGTTAATGGAATCTTGCGCAAAAGCAACATTAATCCCCGACTCAATAAACTCTTTTACCCGTGTTAATCCACGACGTTTAGGATAAGTGTCTTGTCGACCTTGTAGATACACGTTTTCAGTTGGACACGAGATGAAGTTTATATTACTCTTTTTGAATATGTCCATCATTCTAAAAGCATAGGAATCATCTGCAGAACCAAAAGAACAGGTATGACTTGCTGTGGTTTTACTACCATAACCTTCCATATAGACAAGTGCATTTAATAACTCTAAAAAGCGTGAATGCGGATCATCGGTTTCGTCACAGTGAACATCAATCAATTTATCATATTTTAAAGCAAGCTTTACTGTATCGTGAACCGATTTTTCTCCAAATTCTCTCGCTGGTTCATAATGTGGAATTCCTCCAACAACGTCAGCACCCATTTTAAGTGCTTCTTCTACCAAATCGCGTCCACCTTTATACATATACATTCCTTCTTGTGGAAAAGCTACAATTTGAATATCAACCGTATCTTTTAAATCTTGTTTCATTTCCAACATTGCTTTTAATGCTGTAAAGTTCGGGTCAGTTACATCAATATGTGTTCTAATGTGTTGTACACCTTGGGAAACTTCGTCTTGTATTCCCTTCATCGCCAATCGTTTGACGCTTTCTACTGTTAGTGTTTTTTTAAATTGCGGCCAGAGTTCAATGGCTTCAAACAAAGTGCCAGAACCAGCTCCTTCTTGTCCAAGTTCAGATAATGTATAAACATAATCTAAATGTAAATGTGGATCTACATAAGGAGGCAAAACGAGTTTTCCGTTAAGGTCAATTTCTTCATCACATTTAGGTAAATTAGTTCCTATGTGTGTGATTTTTCCATTTTCTACAATCATTTCTGTTGCAGCTTCGTTGCGATAAATTTTCGCATTAAAAAACTTCTTCTTCATGTTTGTTTAATTTAACGTTAATACTAATTATGTGTCTATTTCTTTACAGGAAATAAGATTTGTGATAAAAATGGAATCTATAGTTTTAGCTTTGATATTGCAATGATATATATCACTCCAAGTACATTTCTAAACTCTATTTGTTACTTGGCCTTGGAGCCCATTTATCATAAGGTGTCATGTCGAAATTATTGACTTCATCCATAGTTAAACCTAATGCTTTTGCAACACCTTGCCCATATTCTGGATCTGCTTTAAAACAGTTTCTGATATGGCGAATCTGAATAAATTTTTCTGCACCACCAACTTGAGCGGCTGTGTTATCAAACAACAACTGATCCTTTCCATCGGCTTTGATAATGCGAAATAAATCACCTGGTTGTGTGAAGTAATCTTCATCATCATCTCTAAAATTGTGTGCGTAAGCAGCTCCGTTTAATTCTAAAGGTGGCTCTTTTGCATCTGGTTGCTCTTGCCACTCACCATAACTGTTTGGCTCATAATGTAATGTGCCACCATGATTTCCATCGACACGCATAGTGCCATCTCTATGATTCGAATGGTATGGACAGGTTGGTTTGTTTACAGGAATTTGATAATGATTTACACCTAACCTATAACGCTGTGCATCTCCATAAGAGAACAATCGTCCTTGAAGCATTTTATCTGGCGAAAACCCAATGCCTGGAACAACATTCAATGGATTAAAAGCAGCTTGCTCTACATCTTGAAAATAGTTTTCTGGATTTCTGTTTAACTCAAATTCGCCAACATGAATCAAAGGAAAATCTTTTTTAGACCACACTTTTGTTAAATCGAAAGGATGAAAACGATATGTTTTTGCTTCTTCTTCAGTCATTACCTGAACAGACAGTTTCCATTTTGGAAAATCCTTTTTTTCAATAGCGTCAAAAAGATCTCTTTGTGAAGACTCTCTATCCATACCTACTATTTTCATAGCTTCTTCGTCAGACAGGTTTTCAATACCTTGTTGCGATACAAAATGAAACTTTACCCAATGCCTTACATTATCTTTATTGATAAAACTAAAAGTATGGCTACCAAAACCGTGCATATGTCTGTAACCTTTTGGAATCCCACGATCACTCATTGTTATAGTAACCTGATGTAAAGATTCTGGAAGTAAAGTCCAAAAATCCCAGTTATTATTAGCACTTCTTAAATTGGTTTTAGGATCCCGTTTTACAGCACGATTTAAGTCTGGAAATTTCATTGGGTCACGAAAGAAAAATACAGGTGTGTTGTTTCCTACTACATCCCAAATGCCTTCTTCTGTATAAAACTTTAAGGCAAATCCTCTAATATCTCTTTCGGCATCAGCAGCACCTCTTTCTCCAGCTACAGTAGAAAATCGACTGAACATTTCAGTCTTTTTTCCAAGTTCGCTAAAAATCTTTGCCTTCGTGTATTTAGTAATGTCGTGAGTTACTGTGAATGTCCCAAACGCACCAGAGCCTTTTGCATGCATTCGTCTTTCTGGAATGACCTCTCTATCAAAGTTTGCCATTTTCTCCAAAAACCATGCGTCTTGCATTAACATTGGCCCTCGTGGTCCTGCTGTTTGTACATTTTGGTTATCTCCAACTGGTGCTCCAGTTTGTCTTGTAAGTTTTGATTTTTTGTCTTTCATTTTTGGTGGTTTTAAGGTGATTTTTCTAAATTTTTTATCTTTTTGTAGCCATGTTATGCAGCTTAAAAATTATTTGAATAGAGTAAAATAATATTCATTATTATAATCACAATAAATTAAAATAATTTAATTACGGAATAATCATAAATGGTGTCTCAATATTTAGTCCTATTTTTTTGATAACAGGCTCCACAAACAAACGTTCAAAAAATGTATGTTTATTACGTATCATGACCAAAATATTAATCTCATTTGATGCCTTAAATTGATTGATGGCCTCAATAACACCTTGATCGGGTAAATCATGAAACTTATGACTGGTGCCTTTGAAAAAACCACTTAATTTTTGTTTATTTTCAACTTGTGCTTCAGACAGATTGTGACCAGTTGTTACATGTATTACATCAATATTTGCTTTATGGATTTTTAAAAGCTCCAAAAGCTGTTGTAATTGTTCTTTTTTATAGTCGATTTCGTAATCTGTTGGAAATAAAATTTTTTTAGGCTCTACATATTCAAAACTTGATGGTATGACTATAACTGGACAGCTTGTTTTGCGAATGACCTGTGTGGTGTTTGTACCTAAAAGGACCTCCTTAGTTCCTGTGACACCTTGTGTTCCCATAATGACCAAATCTGCCTTTACTTTTTTGGTCATTATAAGAATGTCATCAGTCAAAGTATTAAAATCTGCCCATGTTATGAAAGTGTGTTTAGGGTTGTCGAATTCTTCTGTTAACCGTTGTTTTAATTTTGCCAACTGTTCCATCGCCTTCGTTTTGTAAGAGTCTTCTAAACCTATCTGACTAGGACTTTGCAATACATATTCAACCCGAAAAATAGGTGGTGTGTAGGTATGAAGTAAGTAAAAAGTAGTCTCCACATCTTTAAAAAATTGTACTGCATATTTAATCGCATTATAAGCGTTCTCCGAAAAATCCGTGGGTAAAATTATTTTTTTCATATCTCTGATTTTTGTTGTTTGTGTATTCTTTATTAATAAATTTTAGTTTTGGATTTTACCTATCCCATTCTGAACGGATTTCTATCATAAGGTCGTCATATTTTTTTGCTAAGTCTGCCGATATAGTCTTAGACGATTTATGTAGCTTTCGTTATTGAAACGCAAGAAAAACACTAAAAAGACCAGCGAAAAGAAAGTTTATGCCTACTAAAACTACAAGGCTTAATCCTGCAAAAAGCGGATTCCAAATAAGTATAAATGAAACGATAGTGCCTAGGGTACCTAAAATTAAAAGTCCTCTCCAATTTTTGCTTCCATATTTTTTAACATCCATTGCAAAACCAATTGTAGATATGGAACGAAATAGAATTACAAAACCAATATAAAATGCTAATGCAGCTATTGATAATTCTGGTTTAAGTAACAAAAGTATTCCAACTATCAATGTAAGAATACCAAAGCCTAAAGACCAGCCCCAATTATCTAATCGCTCTCTATTTATAAGTGCAAAAACACTCTCTGAAATTCCACTTATTAAAAAGGATAAAGCAAAGAGTAAGGACAATGTTAATAAAGAACCTACTGGTGATGTAAATGCTACAATACTAACAATTATAAAAAATATTCCTACAAGTAATGGAATGTACCAATGCTTAATCGTGCTCTTAATCGTTTTTAAAAATGATGTTTCCATAATATTGTTTTTTAATGGTAATATTCTGAATGAAATAAAAGACTAGTTATTATACCTTGAAAGTCATTACAGGACGTCTTGAATGATTGGCAAGATTTTCGGAAACACTTCCTTTGATTATATGATTTAATCCTTTTCTTGCATTGGTCATTACCACTATGGCATCTGCGTTAGTTTCGTCTGCATATTGAATAATTCCATCTTCAATGGTGTAACCTGCAATAAATTCTACTTTGTTTGAACCTCCAGCATCAGCAAACTCTTTTGCTTTTTTATTGAAGGTCTTAGAATTTATAAAGCCGTTATTAGGTCTATTTACATAAACCAAGTCCACTTTGCTTCCTAGTTTTAAAAGCTTGCTTTCTGCTCTTTTATAGGCATCTACACTTTCTATACTCATATCTGTTGCTAAAACCACATGGTTAAGGTTAAAGTTTACTGGTTCATTTTTAACGATTAGAACAGGTGTGCTACTATTTCGTACCATTTTTTCTGCATTGGAACCTGCAAATATGCCATCTTGAAGCGTAATGCCTTGAGAACCCATAATAATTAAATCTGCATTTAATTCCTTGGCTACAGCATCAACTTCTTTATAAACTTTATGTTTTTTAATTACAGGAACAACATTTATTCCTTCTAAATAATCTTTTTCTAAAAAAGTTTCAAATTTCTTTTTTGCAAGAGATAACATAAAAAACATTTCGTTAGTGCTTTCATTTTTTGACAAGGAAATTAAAGCATCTGACAATTCTAACATGTGTAATACATGTAGCGTTGCATTGTGTTTTTTAGCTAATATGGCTCCTGTTTGTAGAGCAAATTCTGATTGTTGTGAAAAGTCAACAGGTATAATTATATTTTTCATGGTTTTGTATTTTATTTGTTAAACAACTTAGAATCTATAAGTTAAAAAGCCTATTTAAGATAAGCCGAATACATCCAAACTAATTTTTCCTGTTCGCTAATGTAATCGCTCATCAAAGCATTTGTACCTTCATCATCTGCATCATCAGAAAGGTCTAAAATTTCTCGTTGAAGTGTAATGATGATTTTTAATGATTCCAATACATCATTAATATCCTTTATTCCGTCTGAGACCTCATTACTTTCCTTTATTTTTGCTTCTTTTTGATATACTGAGAATTGATGGTTTGGTGTATGACCTAATGTTTTGATTCGTTCTGCTACTTCATCGATTTTAACGAATAAATCTTCGTACATTTCTTGAAACTTATCATGTAGTTCAAAAAATTTCTCTCCTTTAATATTCCAATGGTATCCTCTTACGTTTTGGTAAAAGATGGAGTAATCTGCTAGTAGTTCATTTAGTTTTTCTGCTAATACTTTGGATTTTCCTTTATCCAGTCCAATTAAATTTGTCATATTATTTTGTTTTTAAATGTTTAAAATTATTATTTACTTCTATTATTATTAATTACTTGTTTAAATCCACCAATATTTTTACTTCCGATGGGTCTTTTATCAAGGCATCAAAACCTTTTTCTACAATCTCCTCTAAAGATATAAAATTTGTAATTAATTTTTCTACTGGTAATCTTCCGCTATTAATCAAGGCCATAACTTCAGGGAAAATGTTTCGATAGCCAATAATGCCTTTAATGGTTAATTCCCTTAACGCTTGGTCCAGCGCATCGTGTGTAATAGGTTTAGAGAAGAGTGCTACAATTACTGCTGTACCTCCATTACGAAGACTAGCCACTCCAGTATCAAAAGAAGCTTGGACTCCTGCAGCATCTATAAACACATCTACACCATATCCTGTCATTTCTTTAATTTTTTTAGGAATGTCTTTATCTCTAGCATCAAAAGTTTGTGTTGCTCCAATTTCTTGTGCTTTTGCCAATCTACTTTCAGAAATATCTGTAATAAATACTTGCGATGCACCACTAGCCAAAGCCACCTGAAGTGTAAGTAACCCAATTGGTCCAGCTCCAGTAATTAATACCGAATCTCCCATTTTCATTCCACTTTGCTCAATGCCATATGCTGCAACAGCTGCAGGCTCTACAATGGCGCCTTGCTCAAACGTCATATTGTCTGGCATTTTGTGAGTCATATACTCTTCTACAACTACATATTTTGCAAAAGCACCATTGGCTGTAAGACCAACAAAGCCTAATGGTTCTGAAAGGTTATATTCGCCTTTTGGCACAAATGGACTCTCTGGATTTCTAAAAATAGGCTCTACAGTTATTCGGTCTCCTTTTTTTACTTTGGTGACATTTTTACCTGTTTCTACAACAACTCCAGAAAATTCGTGACCAAGTGTTGTTACGCCTTGATGGCCATTTAAAGGATAAGGTTTATCGCCAGGAATAAGTTGTGGACCATGATTATACTCATGTAAATCTGAACCACATATACCAGTAAATTTTACTTCAATTTTTACCTGATTATCATTTGGTGTTGGGACTTTGGTTTCCTCTACTCTAATATCTTTCGCTGCATACCAGCGAGCTGCCTTCATTGTTTCCATGATATATTATTTTTATGTATTATATTTTAATTATATTTAATTTTCTGTCTCTAACAAGATTACATTTATCCCATTTTTTTGATGTTGTGAATCACGCCACCATCTACCAAAATATCTGTACTGTTTATAAAACGTGCAGCATCACTTGCTAAAAAATGGATAACTTCTGCTACGTCTTCTGGTTGACCATTACGTTTTAATGGTGTGGCTTGTTTAATCATTTCCATACGTTCAGGATGTTCTTGTGCTGCTTTTAATGCCATTGGTGTTTCAATAACTCCTGGTGAAACCGATACAATTCTTGCTCCTTTTTCTCCATATTTATTAGCATGTTTTTGTGTTAATAACTGTACACCTCGTTTTGCAAAATTGTACATGAGGTCTGAATTGTCATCTACGTATTTGCTCACTATATCAAAAGATTCTACTGCTTGTGGATTTGCAAGCGCATCATCATAATCTTTATTTGCAGGAACTGTATGTGCCATCATAGACGATAATAAAATCGCTACCGAATCTTTTCCTGCCAACTTATAAAAGGCTTCTACTAAAAGTTCTGTTGCTACTAAATCTATGGTAAACACTTTATGTAAATCTTTTACTGTTCCGCTTACACCAGCAGTATGAACTAATGCCTTTAAAGCACCTTTATCAGCAACAAATTTTGTTAACTTTTCAATATCTGTTTTAGAGGTAATGTCGCAAGCTATTCCTGAAACATCAAACCCTTCTTTTGATAATTTTTCTACTGCCTTATCAACTTGTTCTTGGGAATAATCCGTTAAAACTAATGGTTGATTTTTAAAAGTTCTTGCACAAGCTTGACCTATGCCTCCTGCTGCTCCTGTAATGACTATTATGTTTTTATTTGCTTTCATTTTGCTAGTAATTTAGTTAAATTGACTAATAGTTCTCTTGGTTTAAGATAAGAAGATAATGCTTAAAATTTCGCTTTATATTAATTAGTAGGCAATAGCTGTACCCAAAGTTTTAGAGACTAACAGATTTTCTTTAACACACTGTTATTCAGGCGCTTGAATTAAAATATAAATAATCGAGTAATTTTGAACAGAGTAAATATTACTCGATTGGGTAATAATTACCCAGTTTAAGTAAACATTTCTCAGTTTGAATGTGGTATAGCCAATAAAGGAATTGTAAGCTCGTTACTTAAATTTTTAATCACCAACTCTTAAACAATACGTTCTTTAAAACTATTTTGATAGCTAATCATCACTAACATATAATTATTTATTTCCTCAATAAAATCTTTAAAAATTCCATCTTTACTGTCATAATCCAGCATCCAATTTAACGTATATGAATAATCCATCTAATGACATTTTAAGTTGATCTGAGCTACAGTCTTTGTCTCTGTAAGTCATTCTGGTGAATGCGTATCATTCTTATTCTATCAATAAAACTATCTGCTACCTTTGTAGCACCTTTTGTATCCATTATCACAAGTTAAATTTTATATTTTTGAATTGATTTTATTCTGCTCTTCCTTTTAATTTAGAAAGTTTCTTTATAATATTTTCTTACATAAGATGAACTAATTTATTAGACATGTTAACATTACCGAAGTTTTAGTTTGAGCGAATGCAGAAAATAAAATGTACATAGCGCTTTTTCATATAACTTACAAGCCTATACAGCGACACTCCATGTATTATCTGAAAAATCTGCTGGCAAAAAAGTGTATTCTTTCTCATAAGTTAATTTTTACGTTTTTTACTTGTGACG
>Ga0209344_10001700_pt1 | contig 27513 bp, 17 predicted proteins | sample Cruoilmetagenom6_FD_187293 | JGI IMG/M metagenome (GOLD analysis project Ga0209344, IMG submission 187293) | Oil polluted marine microbial communities from Coal Oil Point, Santa Barbara, California, USA - Santa Barbara Oil Seep Sample 6 (SPAdes)... | ecosystem: Environmental > Aquatic > Marine... | reverse complement strand
TCCGATCTGATCGGGAAGCCGGTGGCCTTGGACGCCAGCGCCGACGAACGCGAGACGCGCGGGTTCATCTCGATGACGACCATCTCGAATGGCTTGTGCCCGTGCTCATCGGGCTGCGGGTTGGGGTTGATCGCGAACTGGACATTCGAGCCCCCGGTCTCGACGCCTACGCCGCGCATGATGGCGAGCGACGCATCGCGGAGGACCTGGTATTCCTTGTCGGTGAGCGTGAGGATCGGGGCGACGGTGATCGAGTCGCCCGTATGCACGCCCATGGCGTCGATGTTTTCGATGCCGCAGACGATGACGCAGTTGTCGTTCTTGTCGCGGACGACCTCGAGCTCGTATTCTTTCCACCCGATGAGCGATTTGTCGACTTGCACCTGCCCGATCATTGAGGCTCTGAGCCCGCGGTTGACGAGTTCTTCGTACTCTGCATGGTTGTAGGCGATCCCGCCGCCCCAGCCCCCGAGGGTGAAGGCGGGTCGGATAATCGCGGGCAGCCCGATCTGCTTGAGGAAGGCGCTGGCCTGCTCGAAGCTCTCGACGGTCTGGGATTCGGGCGTGGCGAGGTTGAGCTCATCACAGATATCGGCGAAGGTCTTGCGATCCTCGGCTTTGTGGATGACTTCACGCGATGCGCCGATCATCTCGATGTCGTATTTCTCGAACACACCCTGGTCGAAGAGCTCGCAGGCGCAGTTGAGCGCGGTCTGCCCGCCCAGCGTCGGGAGCACGGCGTCGATCGGGTGCCCAAGCTCGATCTCCTTGCGGATGATCTTCTCGACGGCTTCGGGCGTGATGGGCTCGATGTAGGTCCGGTCGGCGAAGTCCGGGTCCGTCATGATCGTCGCGGGGTTGGAGTTGACGAGCACCACGCGGTACCCCTCCGCCCGCAAGGCTTTACAGGCCTGGGCACCGGAATAATCGAACTCACAGCCCTGTCCGATGACAATTGGGCCAGAACCGATGAGCAGGATCGTGGAAAGATCTTCGCGTCTGGGCATGAGCAGCGGGTCCCATATGTATTTTTGTCAGTGAGCCTAAACCGCTTGAGTCTATGCACTCTTTGGGCGAAAATCGGCAGATCGGACCCATTGGGGGATCATTCGGACGCTTTGTGCGGGCGGGTAGTTTGGGCGGGTGGTGAACCCTGGGGGTTTGAGGCCGTAGGATCATGGCCGGCGTGCCAATCGCCGATTGAGAGAAGATACACCAAGGCCGACACCCGGCCCGGTGATCGAGCTTGATGGAGAGCCTTGCATGTGTGGAATCGTCGCCTACATCGGAAAAAAGCCCGCCCAACAGCTGCTCCTCGAGGGGCTCAAGCGGATGGAGTATCGCGGGTATGACTCGGCCGGGATCGCCATGCTCGAGCCCAAGGGGCTGCGGATCATCAAGGCGGTGGGGCGCGTCTCCAAGCTCGAAGCCAAAATCCACGACAAGGGTGATTTCACCGGCACCGTGGGCATCGCCCACACCCGCTGGGCCACCCACGGCAAGGTGACCCTCGCCAACGCCCACCCGCACCAAGATCGCGACTACGGCATCTCGCTGGTCCACAACGGGATCATCGAGAACTACGCATCGATCCGCAAGCTGCTGATCGAACGCGGCAACGAGTTCCACACCGAGACGGACACCGAGGTCCTCGGGATGCTGATCTCGCATTTCTATGACCCCGAGAGCGGGATGGATCTGGAAAAGGCGGTGCAGGCATCGCTGCGTGAAGTCCGCGGGGCGTACGCCATCGCGGTGATCTGCGCCAACGAGCCCGAGGTCATGGTGTGCGCACGCAAGGGCTCGCCCTTGCTCGTGGGGATCGGATCGGGCGAGTACATCGTTGCTTCGGACCCAGCCGCGATCGTGGCGCACACATCCACAGCCGTCACGCTCGATGACTACTCCGTCGTCCGCATCACCCCCGAAGGGTTCCGCACCTCGACCGTGGACGATGAAGAGCTGACCCCCAAGGAGATGCAGCTGGAGATGGACCTCGAGCAGATCGAGCTCGGGTCGTACGCGCACTACATGCAGAAAGAGATCTTCGAACAGCCAGAAGCCATCCGCACCTGCATCAAGGGTCGGCTCGATAAGAACGAAGGACGCATCGTGCTCGGCGGGCTCATGGGGCTCTCGAAAGAGCTCGTCAAATCCAAGCGGATCATCCTCACCGCCCAGGGCACGGCCCTGCACAGCGCGATGATCGGTGAGTACCTGCTTGAGGACCTGGCCAAGATTCCGGCCGAGTGCCAGTACGCCTCGGAGTTCCGTTATCGCAACCCGATCATCGAGGATGGGTCGGTGGTCGTGGCCGTCTCGCAGTCTGGCGAGACCGCTGACACGCTCGCGGCTTTGCATGAAGCCAAAGACCGTGGGGCGCTCTCTTTGGGCGTAATCAATGTCGTGGGCTCGACGCTGGCGCGCGATACCGACGCGGGGGTTTATCTGCGTGTGGGCCCGGAGATCGGCGTCGCGAGCACGAAAGCCTTTACTGGTCAGGTCGCGGTATTGACGATGATCTCGCTGTTTATGGCCCGTCGGCGCATGATGTCGCCCGAAGCCTCGGCTCGGCTGATGAAAGAGTTCGCCACCATCCCCGACAAGATCGAAAAAGTGCTCGAGACCAACGAACGCATCAAGCGGATCACCGAGAAGTATGTCCACCGCGACAACTGGCTGTTCTTGGGTCGTGGGTACAACTATCCCACGGCGATGGAGGGGGCGCTCAAGCTCAAGGAGATCAGCTACATCCACGCCGAGGGCATGCCCGCGGCCGAGATGAAGCACGGCCCGATCGCGCTGATCGACGAGGGCATGCCCGTCGTCTTCATCGCCAACCAGGGCAACCAGTACGATAAGGTGATGAGCAACATCGAAGAGGTCCGCTCGCGTGGCGGCCATGTGATCGCGGTCGCGACCGAGGGCGACGAGCAGATCAAGTCGGTCGCCGAGGATGTGCTCTATGTGCCGGCTGTCGAAGAATGCCTGAGCCCGATGCTCACGGTGGTGCCCCTGCAGCTCTTGGCGTACCACGCGGCGGTCTTGCGTGGGCACGATGTCGATAAGCCGAGGAACCTGGCCAAGTCGGTGACCGTAGAATAGTCGATGCCACGCAAACGCCCTTGGTGCGAACGGACATCAAGCTTACAACCAGTCGAAACAGTCAAGGATGCGCATGTCTGGAAGCATGCGAGGGGGATGTTCTACGGCGGACTGATGCAGCTCGTATCATTCGTTGGTTTCACTTCGATCCATGCGGCTTTGATATTTTTGTACTTCATCACGCCCAGTGCATCAGATGATCCGTATGAGCCCAGTTACTGGGAGGCGGTCAGGCCAGTCTGGGGCATTGGGGTGCTCCTGTTGATTGGATTGTTCGCATTGTCGCTGGTGTTCACACTCCCGGACAAGCGTCGGATCAAGCGGCTCATATTGCCTATCCGCTGCCAGCGATGCCCGATGTGCTTCTACGACCTTTCCGCCCGCCCACGCGATGACGACACCTGCCCCGAGTGCGGCCAGTACACCCCCCGGCGCGAATGCGTCCGTCTGTGGTGCAAGCTGCTGCGTTCGCGGTTCTGAATCGCGTATGATCGAACAATGCATAAGTGGGACAGGATTCTGGAGAAGAAGAAGCGATGGTGCTTCCGTGCCGATCGAGACCCCACAACGCCGAAGCTCAATCGATTCACGATGCTTCATCGGAAGTTCTGGCTTTCGTGGCGGGGTGCGATCGCGATTGGATACCTCTACTTTGTATGTGCAGCATTTTTTGAACTTGTGCATGCGCTCATTATGGTGAAGCTCGGAGATCCTTTCGAATACGATTTCTTCGGAGAGAACAACCGAGAAGTCGTGCTCTCCATTTTGATGATGTGCTTTGCTGGCGTTCCGTACATGATGCTGTTTATTCGTCCTACGCAGCACGCATTCATACAACGGAAGAACGGGCTGAAGAATCAAGTAGTCTCCACTCGGTTTCAGACTTGCCCGCGATGTTTGTACGATCTGTCGATGAGGAAGCCAGAGGACGATCAGTGCCCTGAATGCGGCCAGGTCGTTTCTCGACGAGAATGCGTCAGGCTCTGGGGGCGGTACTTTCTCAGCTTGTAGACGATTTTATCGGACACACTCTGTTTTTCGTTTTTCGGACCCCGGATACTTCAGTCGCCTGCTGATCCCGACGATATATCGGACACGACTGGAGTCCGATATGAGTGCCTTGCACCTGCACAACCAATACAAGCACGCCCAAACGCAGGGTCGGGTGATTAATCGCCGGCCGGTGGAGGTGTTGCCCAAGCCGGAGCTCTCGACGCAGCGATTGGTGTTCCGGATGCTGACGCCCAACGACGAGCCCGGGATTGTGGATGCGATCAATCAGGGGCGATCGAATCTCCGCCGATGGATCCCGCTGACGCGTGCGGGCGAGTCCGATGCGCACTTCTTTGAGCGCACCATGACCAAGGCCCGTGTGCAAGATATCGCCGGCGTCGCCTGGCGACGAGCCGCGTTCCTTGCACAAGGACCCGATGCCGGTCGCTTCGTCGGGCTGTTTAACCTGATCAAGATCGAGCGTGGGCTCGAATGGACCTGCGAGGCCAACTGGTGGGTCGACGCTCGGCTCAGTGGGCAAGGGTTCGCCAGCGAAGGCGTGCAGGGGATGGTGGACTTTGCGACCGCTGAGCATCCTTCGGGGCTTGGCATCCATCGCGTGCGGGCCCAGATCTGCAAGGATAACCCCGGCTCGGTCCGGGTCGCCCAAAAGTGCGGCTTCTCGCCCAACGGGCTCCGCGATGCGCTCGAGATCAACAAGGCGATCGTCATGCACGACGAGTACGAATGTTGGGCGAGCTGATCGATACCAATCAAAACGCAAACACTTGAAGCCGAGCTTTGGCGGGCTCATTTAATTTTCAAAGTTATCAAGCGCGGCCGTCGTGAATTGTTCTTCTGCGCAGAATCGGCTTGTTTTTATCTGTAAAACACTGTTTAGCAGTTGTTTACGGCGATTGTTGTGTTCGATAGGTCGCCCGAATTGCATGCTCCGGAACAGCGCCAGAAGGGTCCGAAATTTGCCTTTTTTACTCTCGCCCCTAGGGTATGAGTCCACGCAAAAACCGGATTGTCACGCGATCTCGATGGCTCGAATCAACCGTGGCAAGTCCTGACTCGAGGGCACCTTATGGCATCTGTCAGCTTTGATAACCGCACACTCTCTATCGACGGCAAGCGCGTCTGGCTCGTATCGGGTTCGATCCATTTCCAGCGGACACCCCGCTCAGAATGGGCCGCCCGGATCCACGCCGCCAAGCACGCCGGTCTCAACACCATCGAGACCCCGATCTTCTGGAACCTGATCGAGACCCGCCAGGGAGCGTACGACTTCAAAGACAACAACGACATCCGCCACTTCGTCGAGCTGATCGCTGAAGCCGGGATGTACTGCATCCTGCGTGTCGGGCCGTATGTGGGCGAGGGCTGGGACTTGGGCGGCTTGCCGACCTGGCTGCTCAATGTCAAGGACCTCGAAGTCCGCAAGCCCAACCAGCCGTACCTGCAAGCCGTGGGCAAATACTTCAACGCACTGGCTAAGAAGATCAAGGACCTGCAAGCCTCGACGACCAAGGGCGCACCGATTGTCCTGATCCAGAACGAGGCCCACTGGAACTGCGGCGACGAGGTCGCGGCCAAGGGCTACCTGGGCGAGCTGGGACGCTACATGCGAGAAGCCGGGCTGACCGTGCCCAAGATCAACTCCAACAACCTCTGGCAGGGTGTCGAGGGCGACATCGACGGCTGGACCGGCGAGGGCGACATGTTCGGCACCATGCGCCAGCTCAACGCCGTGCGCCCGGATCAGCCCGAGATCGTGATCGACTTCGGGCCCAAGTCGCGCCCGGTGTTTGCTCAACCAACCCCTGAGCCCCTCGATGGGCTCGCCTACCAGCGTCAGCTCGCCGAGATCACCAGCGCGGGCGGGCAGTTCAACCTGAGCAACTTCTCCAGCGGCACCTCGACCGGGTTCTATAGCGCGATGGCGCCAACCGGTGAGTTCACCGCCTATGGCCCGACCCAGGACGCCAATGCCATGCTCGACGAGCACGGGCGATTCTCTGATGTCCATCGCGGCGTACGCCGACTGACCATGTTCGCGTCGAGCTTCTCGCGCGTGCTGGCCCACACCGAGCAGGAAGACCCGCCGATCGTGATCGATCCGGCTTCGGACGAATCGTCGATCAACGGCCACATCGTCACGCACATGCGCGGCTCGCAGGGCTCGATCATCTTTATCTTCTCGCCGCTCAAAGCCAAGGCCGGGACGCTCAACCTGCTGCTCCCCGACGGCGCGTCGCTGCCGGTGCGTCTGGGACATCAGCGTGCACACTGGTGCATGTTCGATGTCAACCTGTCTGCGCAGCACACGCTCGATTACACCAGCCTCAACACGCTGACCGCGACCGACAACGCATTGGTCGTCTTCGGGGCGGCCAACTCGATCGGCGAGGTCTCGATCAACGGGACCCCGATGGAGGTCGAGGTGCCCAAGGGACGCAAGCCGTTGGTTGTTGATCATGAGGGCATGACCCTGATCGTCGTCTGCGACGAGATGGCCGACGAGACCTACATCCATGAGAACCATGTGTATGTCGGTGTCGGTGGTTTGACCCCAGACGGCGTGCCGATGGTCTCGCCCAATGGCAAATCGCACACGCACATCGATCCCGAGGGCGTCGCCAAGACCCACAACACCAAGTGCATCGAGGGCTACCCCGACGAGACCCTCCCCAAGGTCAACATCGGCGGGTGGGAGAAGGCGATCCCCGAAGAGCACATCGATGGGCAAAGCCCACGCTACGCCCAGATCCCCGGGCCGGCGGATCTCTCGGTGCTCGGCACGCCCTACGGCTACGGCTGGTACAAGGTCGAACTGAGCAACTCAGCGACCAAAAAGCTCAAGGTCATGGCGCCCGAGTCGAGCGATCGGGTCTCGGTCTTCCTCGATGGCGCTCATGTGGGCATCTTTGGTGCCGGCCCTGGTGCGGAGGATGTGCTGACGCTGCCGCTCAAAAAGGGCAACCAAGAGCTCGTCATGCTGGCCGACAACATGGGGCGCGTGGATGCGGGCTCCGACATGACCGCCCACAAGGGCGTGTACGGGCACCTAATCGAAGAAGTGCCCTTCAAGGTCAGCAAGGGCGCGATCGAGAACGGCGATCCGATCGAGATCCTCGGCTACCGCACCCCGGTCTTTGGGCTCCAGCGTGGCGATTCGACCCATCACGGGCGCATCACCTGGACCTTCAAGCACCTCAAGAAGTCATCGATCGTCGTCGATCTCCCCGCCTTCGGCGTGCGGACAATGGTGATCCTCAACGACGAGCCAATCCGCCTCTACGACGCCAACAAGCGTCAGCGCTTGGTGCTCGATCACGAGACGATCAACCGCGGGAACAACACGCTGCAGATCGCCTTCGAGAACAACGCGATCTCGGATGATGGTGACGCGTATGTCGCCGAGGCCCTCAAGCTGATGAACGATCAGGGCGGGTTCTACGAGGCGTCCAATGCGATTACCGACAAGGCCGAGTGGGCCTTCGCCAAGTGGGAAGCACCCGCCGAGATCGACTTCGACAGCGTGAGCAAGTCCAAGATGGGCAAGACGGACACCCCGACCTGGTGGCGTTCGTCGTTCGACACGCCCGATGTCATGGTCGCGCTCAATCTCGATCTGACCGGGATGACCAAGGGGCAGGTGTATGTCAACGGGCACGCGGCCGGTCGGTACTTTGTGGCGACCAGCGACGGCAAGGGCGTCGATGGCGTGCTCCCCCTGGCGATCCAGCGTGACTGGCTCAACACGGACGAGGAGAACACGCTGACGATCTTCGACGAGCACGGCGCATCGCCGGCCAAGGCGAAGATCATCGTCGAGCGTTGCTGAGCTCGGTGCGTTGTTCAACCCATAGAAGATTTGTACAGAGCGTGTGAAACTGCGATTGTCCCCGGGCGATCGATGGTTTTTGCGCATGCCTGTCGGTATGCTTGGGTATGAAAAGCACCCCGTCCCCGTCGAGTCTCTCGCTCTGGCAGCAAGCCGCCTCTTTCGCGGCTCGGGCGCATAACCACCAGCTCCGCAAGGACAAGAAGACGCCCTACATCGCCCATCCCTTCCGGGTCGCGATGGTCGTGAGCCATGTGTTTCAGTGTGACGACGAGGTCGCGATCTGCGCGGCCATCTTGCACGACACGATCGAGGACACCAAGGTCGATTTCGACGCCATCGAGAAACGGTTCGGGCGCGATGTGGCCGACTGTGTCGCGGTGCTCACCAAGAACATGCTCCTGCGTGAAGCCGAGCGCGAGGCGGACTACGACCAACGCCTAGCCGACGGCCCGTGGCAGGGGCGATTGGTCAAGCTGGCGGATGTCTACGACAACGGGCTCGATATTCCGCGGGATTCGATGAAGAAGAAATGCACCGAACGCTGCAAGCGCGCGCTCGCGCTCACCGATGGAGACCTAGACAACGAGACCATCGTCCGGGCACGGGCAGCCGTCGAGTGTGTGCTCTGTGAGCTCTGCGGCTAACACCCAAACATATGCATGGGGCCTACTCGGGGCCGCTGGAGTTGCGCTGCTGGATAATCAGCATCGCCCTCTGGGCCTTGTTCTTGGCGAGCTCGACGCGGATGGTTTCGAGCTCGGTACGCAGGTGCTCGATGCGCTGGGCGATCAGCTTCGATTCATCCAGGCTCTTGGCGTTGGTCCGACGATCTTCAAGCACTTTGGCTTCGGCTGCGATCGAATCTTGTTGTTTGGTGAGGCGTTTGGTGCTCTCGTCGTATCGTTGGATCTGGATCTCGACCAACCGGGTGTGGATCAGGTCGCGCGAGCTCCACAGGTTCGTCCTGCGGAACCGCCCCTGCCCGGAGCGCACGAGCTGCTGGGCCCCGGCGACCATCGCCGGAACGAGCCGATTGCTGCCCCGGCGTGGGTCGGGGGTGGTGTCCTCGGGGAAAGCTGCGGCGATCCATTGGTCTTGGTTGATCGCTGAGCCGTTGGTCGAGGTCTTGATGTATGTGATCCCCAGGCGATCCCAGCGCAGCTCGATGGCGCGCTGGGCGACGATCGGGTCGAGCCTCGCGGCCCCCGCGAGCTGGGTGAATGCGCCAAGCGGGAGCTGCATCTCCAGTGTGTGCACGCCTCGCAAAATCGTGACGGGGAGCAGGTCCCCGGGGGCGCGGCTCAAGATATGCGCCCGCAGATCGGTCTCCGTCGTCACGGGGTGATCGCCGACCATGGTGATCGTGTCGCCGGGCACCAGCATGGCGCTGGCGGGGAAGCGTGGATCATTGGCGATGGGCACAACCTCGACGCCGTCGGGGCGCGGGTCGCCAAAGGACACCCCGAGCCCGCCCTTGGGGTGCGAGGCGAACCGGGTGAGGCACGCCATGTTGAGCCGGGCTCGCTGCTCGGGGCTCAGACCAGGATCACCGATGGATGATTCGAGATCGCTCAGTGTGATGAGCTGGTCGGAGTCGATCAGATCGATCAGCGCGACATCGCGTTCTTGCCACGACTCGCTGTCGAGCTGGTCGATGAGGGCGCTTGTTTTATCCTGGGCAAGGCTCACAGAGCAAGCGCACGCCAGTGCGACGATTGAACAGATCAGCTTGGGGGATCGGGTGGTCATCTGCAATACTCTACCCGATCGGGGGTGATCCGGTTCCAGATTTAGGCGGATTCGAGCGAAGCGAGGAGTTGGGACTGGTGCTCGTCGAGCCACGCGGCTTTGCGGGCGACGGCCGTGAGCATGGACATGGATTGATCGAGGGCCGATTGATCAGCCATACCATCGCTCGGCAGCAGGGCGAGGGCCTCGTCGATCATCACCGCGGGCATCAGCCCCAAGCACAGCTTGGCGGGACAGGTGGGACCGGGCTGATCGCGGTAGCCCCGCCAGAAGGAAGCGAGGGCATCGATCGCGGGCGATGGATCGCAGGTCATCGCGGTCTGCCCCGGCGAAGGTGCTTTGAGCGAGAAGTGGATCAGCGCCTGGGCGATCTCGCGGGGGCGCGAGCCTGATCGTGTGTTGTCGAAGTCGCACGCGGCCACGATGTGTCGATCACGGTAGATCATGTTGCCCGGGTGCCAGTCGCCATGGACGATGGCCGGGGCTTGGGCGTTGGCGTCAGCGAGTTCGCAGCCGAAGGTCAGCAGGCGGGCGAGCTCGGCGCGGAGCTTTACATCGAGCCCGGCGCAAACGGGGCTCTGGAGCATCGGCAATCGTCCGATGTCGATCGTCGTGGGTTCGACGGGGGCCTCGAAGCTGATGGCCTGGGCAGTGAGCGTATCGAGGATCGCGTGGAGCTCGCCGAGCAGAGCCCCGGCTTGCTGGGCGTGGGGCGTCAAGAGTTCTGGTATGTGCGCATAGGGGCTGCCCTCGATAAAGACAAAGAGCTCGTAGGCTTGGTCCTCGAACTGGACCATCGAGTTGTGTTCGTCCTTGGTGCCCAGCAGCGGGGGGATGCACAGGCCGCGCTCGAGGCACGCGAGCATGACCTCGTGGGAGAAGGCGACGACGGCTGGGATATCGAGCCCGCGGGCCCGACGCTTGAGCAGCAGCTTGCCGCGATCGCACTCGACGATTGTTTTGGGCGAGTACAGCGATCCCTCGGCCAGCTCGTGGATCGCGTGGACGGTGCCGATGTCGTAGTGGGCGAGCACCGCGTCGATCTCACGCTGGCTGAGTTGTTGGCGTGATGACATCGGTGGTTCTCAGTTGTGTGCGGCTGTTGCTTACTCGGCGTTCTGGACCTGCTCTTTGATCCGGTCGATCGCGCCCTTGATCTCGACGATCAGTCGGCTCATCTGCGCGTCGGGGCTCTTGCTGGCGATGGTGTTGGCCTCGCGCAAGAGCTCTTGGGCGAGGAAGTCCATCGTGCGCCCGATCGGGCGGGTGCCGTCGTCGGCGAGCAGGTCCTTGAAGTGGATCAAGTGCTCGCTCAGGCGGGCGATCTCCTCGGCGATGTCCGTCTTCTCGGCGTAGACCGCGATCTCGCGGACGAGATCGATCTGGTCGATGTCGGTGCCCGCGTCGGAGACCAGCGATTCCATCCGCGACTTGAGCCGGGCCTGGTAGTCGGCGATGACCTTGGGCGCGAATGCAGTAATCTGCTCGAGCCGATCGGCGATGATGTCTAGGTGCCCGGCGAGGTCGTCGTGGAGGGCGATGCCCTCGCGGGTGCGCATCGCGACGAGGTGCTCGAGGGCGAGCGTGATCAGCGGCGTGATGGCCTTGCGTGCGTTGCCCAGGCGCGACTCGCCGTCGCTTGGGGGGCAGATCACACCGGGGAGGTTAACGAGGCTGGCGACATCGACGGTTTCGATTGGAGCGCCGATCGCGTCGGCGATCTGCTGGGCGTACTTGCGCAGCGCGGGTGCGTTGATCTCTTGGGCGGCGCCCTCGTCGGTGTCGGTGCAGTTGATGGTGACGGTGACGGATCCACGCGAGATGACGCCGCGGACGATCTGCTCGATCTCGGGCTCAAGCGACGCGAGCCGATCCGGGATGCGGATGGAGGTCTTGAGGAACTTGTTGTTGACGGATCGAACCTCGACGCTGTAGATCGAGCCTTGCTCGTTGCTCGATGCGTCTCCAAAACCGGTCATGCTACGAATCACAGGCGTACTCCAGGGTGTAGGTTGGCGTCGGTGGGGGCTGATCGGTGTTAATCGTCGCCGGCTGGGATTTCAGCCGGAGTCTCTGCTGGTGTCTGAGTCGGGATCGCTTGCTCGATCGTATCGCCGGCATCGTCAACGACTTCTTCCACCGCGTCCACCGCGGAGTCAACGGCGTCTTGGGCTCCATCGATCGGGTCAACCAATGGATCAACCAGTGGATCAGTCGCCGGGGTATCGGTCTCGTTCGCATCTGCTGGTGCATCAACGGGCGCGGCGATCGACGGCGCAACCGGCGCGGTCGGTGCTGGCGGTCTGGTGATGAAGTTGAGCGCGATCGCGAAGCCCAAGAAGAGCAGGAAGATCCCGATCGTGGCGTAGGTGAGCATGTCGCCGGTCTTGGTGCCGAAGGCGGTCTGCCCCGCGCCACCACCGCCGCCGCCACCAGAACCGAACGCGCCGCTGAGCCCGCCGCCTTGTGGGCGCTGGATCAGCACGATCAGGATCATAAACACCGACACGGCGACAAAGCCCGCGATGAGCAGGTTGACCACGATGGGGCTCATGACACCGAGCGTGGGCACGATGGTGAGCGTCGAGATGGAATCGGTGAATGAAGCGGGAATGGGCACGCGTTGCTCCAGTGGGCACAAGCAGTTGGGACAAGTCTTCACGGCGCGATCCGTCGGGCGGACGCGGTGGGAAGTCTAGGCGCACTCGATCAACGCTTCAGCCTTGCCAGCAACGCGAGGGCTTAATCAATACCCGAACAAGTGATGTTTCTAGAGGCGGTTTTAGCTGGCTTAGCCCACCAGCGTCGCGGCCCGGGCATTGGCGGCTTCGATGATCGCACCGAAATCACCCGCGACGAGCGAGGCCCCGCCGATGAGCCCGCCGTCGATGTCGGGCATGGCGAGGAGCTCGCCAGCGTTGGCCGGCTTCATTGACCCGCCGTAGATAATACGGATCGCGTCGGCGCTGTCCTGGTCGTACATATTGGCGATCAGCTCGCGGATCGCGTGGTGGGCGTCTTGGGCGTCCTCGGGGGTCGCCGTCTTGCCGGTGCCGATAGCCCAGACGGGCTCGTAGGCGATGACGAGGTTGCTCAGGTCGGCTTTGGAGACCCCATCGAGCCCGCTGCGGATCTGTGCCTCGTTGACGGCGTCGGTCTTGCCATGCTCGCGCTGGTCGAGGGTCTCGCCGATACAGAGGACGGTGGTCAGCCCGGCATCGAGGGCGGCTTTGGTTTTCTGATTGACGAGCTCGTTGGTTTCATGGAGCACATGGCGACGCTCGGAGTGTCCGGTGAGCACAGTGGAGACGCTGCAGTCCTTGAGCATGTCGGTGGAGATCTCGCCGGTGAATGCGCCGTTGGATTCGTGGTAGAAATCTTGGGCACCGACTTGAACGCTCGAGCCATCGGTGATGGCGGCGATCTCGCGGATGTACACGAACGGCGGGTACACCGCGACATCCACGCTCGTTGATCCGAGCCCATCGACGATCGAACGGATCAGGGCGGTGCCGTCGGTGGCGTTGGTGTTCATTTTCCAGTTGCCGCCGACGAATGGGGTGCGTGGGGTGTTCTTGGTGCTCATGGTTCAACTCCGTGTGGTGGTTGGCTGGTTGAGGCTTGTTTATGTGTTGTTCTTGGCGGTGGCCGTCGATTCGGCTTTGTTATCTTTGGGCTTCTTCTTGTCCGTGCAGTGCTCGTTGATCTGGGATTGGCGGGCGATTTTGATGCCATAGACGCCGATGTAGGACGCGAGCATGATCACCAAGGCGTAGATGAGACGGCCGCGGAAGTAGCTGAGCATGACACCCAGGATGCAGAAGACCAGCCCGATCCCGTAGAGGGAGAAGACCGCGCCCTTGACACCCAAGGCTCGCTTGAGCATATGGTGGAGGTGATCGGCATCGGCGTCGGACATCTTCTTGCCCGCGAGCTTGCGCCGGATGATGGCCAGCGCGGTGTCGATGATGGGGATCGCGTAGATCGTGAGCCCGGCGATAACCAACGCCGTCTTGCCCGTGTCGCCCAGCGAGAGGATCATGACCGCACTGCAATAGCCCAGCAGCAGCGAGCCTGTATCGCCCAGGAAGATCGACGCGGGGTTAAAGTTATGGGGCAAGAACCCAAGGCATGCGCCAAGCACCGCGAGCCCGAAGATAATGCGTGGTGCATCGAACACCCCGTCGTCCATCACAGCCATGGTCAGGGCGATGGCGAGCAGGCCGATCATGGCGATCGAGGTGACGCCCGTGAGCAAGCCGTCGAGCCCGTCGATGAAGTTCGAAGCATTGCACGCGCCGAGCACAAAGATCGCGATGATCGCGGTGCCCGACCAGTAGATCAGGTCGAGCTCGATGCTCGATCCAAAGCCCGGAATCTCGCCCGGTAGCGGGATGTGGTAGATCAGGTCCGGGTTATCGAGCGCCCAGCCCAGGGTGGGCTTGAGCACGCCGGCGGCGACATTGATCCCGACATTACCCAATGCCAGCGCAGCCGCGGCCACGAGCTGCCCGCCGAGCTTGACGCGCGGGGGGATCCCGGTGATGTCATCAAGCAACCCGACAAGCACGATCGAGGTCATCCCGAAGGCGATCCACAGCGGCACGATCGGGTTGTACATCCCGTCGGTCATGTGCTCGGTGCGCATCGGGTGGTATTCGATGATGCCCTCGTAATCCGAGGCGATATAGCTAAACACCAACGCGGCCATGATCCCGAGATAGACCGCGACCCCGCCAAGATAGGCGATCGGCATCTTGTGGATCTTGCGGGCCTCGGACGGGTGGTCCACGATCCCGTTGGCGACCGCGAGCTTGCGGACCAGCGGCGTCACGAGCACCGTGACCAAGAACGCGACCGCAAAGACCAAGATGTACCCAGAGAGGATATCGAGCTGATTGATCGCGCCCTGGGCAAAGTCGGAGCCCATATTAGATTCTGAGAGGGTGGTCCGCGCCTGGCTGGCGAGTTCATCGCCCAATCCAAGCGGGGCCGTCGGATCGAATGTATTGAGCTCTCCGGGTTGCATCAGCATGCGGCACCGCCTTGTGATGAACTCGGCGTTGAAGGTGAACCGGTGCGGATCTCGTCGGCCCGGATCTCAATGGCGAGATCATGGATGGTCGTGAGCAGGTCGATCTTGGGCTCGAACCCCACGGCCGTTTTGATCCGATCAAGGTTAGGCTTGCGGTGGCGGAGGTCCTCGAAGCCCGCGGGGTACGCGTCGCCGTAGGGGACCAGATCGACGGTAGATTTTGAGCCCAGCGCTTGGGTGACGGTGTGGGCGAGGTCGAGGATGGTCTGGGGTCGATCAGAGCCGACATTGAACACCCGTCCGTGGCACTGGGGGCTGGCGATCATCTTCGGGAGGATCTCGATCACATCGCGGACATCGCAGAAGCAGCGCGACTGGGAGCCATCGCCGAAGACGCGTAAGGGTTCGCTTGCGAGTGCGGCTTGGACAAAGCGTGGCAGGACCATGCCGTAGCGCCCGATCTGGCGTGGGCCCACGGTGTTGAAGAATCGACAGATCACGGTGGGGAGTTGGTGCTGTTTCCAGTACGCGATGGCGAGGTGCTCATCGATGGCTTTGGCGTGGGCGTAGGACCAGCGGGTCATGGTGGTGGGCCCGAAGTGCAGGTCGTCGTCCTCGGAGAAGACCCCGGTGTTGGGCTTGCCGTAGACCTCGGAGGAGGAAGCGATCAGCGTCGGCGGACGCCCGTGATCCTTGGCATAGTCGAAGAGCGCATCGGTCTCTTGGATGTTGGCTTTGATTGATTCGATGGGGTGATCGAGCACAAGCTCAACCCCGACAGCCGCGGCGAGGTGGTAGATGGCGTCGAAGGGATGAGCATCGTCGAGCGTTTCAAGCCCGGGCTCAACGTCGGCTTCGATGAACTCGACCGAGTTGATCACCGTGTCGAGGTTGGAGAGCCGCCCGGTGGAGAGGTTGTCAATGATGGTGACGCGGCAATGTTGAGCGAGCAGGTGTTCGACCAGGTGCGAGCCGATGAACCCGGCGCCCCCAGTGACAAGCACACGCTTTGTCGGGCGTGTGCTTGAGGGAGGGTTGTGGGTTGTGTCGGCCACCTGAGCGTGCTCCAGAGATCAGACGGCGTGTTCTGGGTCGCCCGCGTGGTACTTGTGGGAGGTCTGGATATTGCGACGCATGTATCCGCCCGCGGTGCCTTGAACACCGTTGACGAGCACGCCGAGGAACTCGGAGCGGTGATCGCTGAGTTCATTCTTGAGCCGGGCAACCTGACCACGCTTCTCGGCCATCGCCCGCACGACGAGCATCGTCGCATCGACCTGGCTGGCGAGGGTGAGGGCGTCGCCAGCGACGATCGCTGGGGCGACATCGAGGATGACTACTTCATATTCGGCTGAAGATTCGGCGAGCACCTGACCCAAGAGTGCGGTGCCCAACCGCTCGACCACACGCAGATTGCGTGCACCCGCCGCGAGCACATCGGGGCCCTTGTCGGTCGTTTTCTGGATGCACTCGGCGAGTGTCTTCTCGCCCGCAAGCACCTCGGCGAGCCCGGGATTATCCAGGAGCCCGAACGCGGTGTGAATCTTGGCCCGGCGGAAGTTGGTATCGATCAGCAGCGTCTTCTTGCCCGCGGCTTCGCATGCTTGGGCGAGGTTGCTGGCGACACTTGTCGCACCCGAGCCGGGCATTGCGCCCGCGACGAGCAGCGTCCGGTGCCCATTGGCACCCATTTTTTTGGTGATCTTGGTCCGCAGCTGGCGATAATGCTCGGCGAGCACCGAGTTGGGGCTGTCCATGAACAGGGTCTGGAGCGATGTATGGGCCGAGGGGTCTTCCTCGGCGTCGGGGATGATGCCCAGGATCGGGGTGCGTGGGATCATCGCGATGTCCGCAGCGCTCTTAATCCGCTGGTCAAGAATCTCGAAGACCACGATGATGCCCGCGGTGATCCCGGTGACAACGAAGATGCCCAGAGGGATCATGATATAGATAATCGGGAAGGCTGGGCGGTCGGGGACATTCTCTGACTTGGTGACGGTGATGCGATCAGCGGAATCAAGTCGAGCGGCCACGCTGAGCTGCGCGAAGTTGGATTCCTGTTCGTTCTTCCGATCGATGGTGTTTTCAATCTGGCGGTTAATCTCTGCGATCTCTTCGGTGGTCTGTGTGAGGTTGTTGAGTGTTTCGAAGAGTTCTTCTTGGGTGCTTGTCAGGTCCGCGATCTGGGCCTGGAGTTGCCCCAATGCTGTGCGGGTTGTGTCAACGCGGGTATTGAATGATTCGAGGAGCAGGCGTTCGCGAGTCTCGGCGAGCTCACGCTCGGAAGCTTCGAGTTGTTGAAGGGTCAGCTTGTAGGTGCGGTGCTGAGGCTGTATCCCGGCGGCCTGCAGCGAGGTCAGATTCGTCTTCAGCTCGCCGATCCGCTGGAGCATATTCAGGATGATGGGATGAGCCTCGACACGATCACGGAGCGTTGGGTCATACTGGATGGGGGTATTGCGTTGGAGTTGGGCCTCGTCATTGGCCAGGCGCACCTGGTGAGCCTCGATGAGCTGCTGGTTGTTGATAATCTGGGCGTTGACCAGCTGGAGCATTTCCGCTTCGGCGGATTTGTCGGCGCTAGTGGTGCCAAGTCGATTTTCTTCGACGAGCCGATTCTTGCGGGCGTTGAGCTCGATGAGCACTGCATCGGATTCCGCGATGGATTTACGAATGGCTTCTTTTCGCTTGGTAATGCCCGAGCTGGTATCCGAGCCGAGCAGTCGAATGTAGTTTTCTTTGATCAAGCGGAGGAGACCGGCGGCGTCGTTGCGATCGCGGACCTGCACAGACATCTGGATCAGGTAGGTCTTGGGGATCGCGTAGGCCTTGATAATCTTCTCAAGTTCCTTCGTGGCTTCGATGATATCGAGCCGACCGTTCCGCGAGTATTGCTTGTACCACTTCGGGGCCTCGAACTCAAGCCGAGAGTCCGCCAGCACCGCGTTGATGACGGTTTCGCCCTTGATAATTGTCACCTGGGTGCCCATAAAACGGGCCATTTCGTCCTCATCAATGGTGGATACACTAATTGCATCAATCTCGGTTTCCACAGGAGAGCACTTGAGCAGTACCGTTGATTTGTATCCGGGCGCAACATAGAGGAAGAAGTAGTGTGAACCTACCCCAACAATCAGCCCCAGAAAAATCGCACCGACGAGCACAAACTTGTACTTCTGGAGCAGCTTGAGCGGGTCAAAGACCACGCCCCCCGCTTGTGGGGCTTGCGGAGCGGACCCCGGGCGTTGGGGGCCGGCTGGGCGACTGGGTTGCTGGTTGCTCATTTCACTGCTCCATCATGCTTCCGTTGTGTCTGGGGTCGTCCGATATGGTGTGGATCGATCCCGAGACGCGTTGGCTGTGCGCATCATCTATTCATCGTCGGTTTGATCAGCCCTCGGCTGAGTTGATTTCTTGCTCGAAGTCCGCAATATCGATTTCGAGGGGAGGATATGCCGTCGGGGAGGCCCGCAGCGTCGATTGTGCGTCATTGAGTCTCGAACGGGCTTCGATCATGTTGCCCCGTGCAAGTTCAAGTTTGCCCGAAGTCAGAATCATCGATACCCGCGCCGGGATGCTCTTGATGAGCACGGCGCCCGCATCGATCATCTGCTGGGCCTCATCATATCGGTTGAGCCTGATATAGATGCCAGCCATGGTTTCATACGCTTCACTCCGGGCAATGTTCTCATCGATCGCTTTTTCGCCATACACGAGCGCGTCTTCCACGCGATCAAGCTTGGTCGAGAGGGTGTAGGCGAGGTTATTGTTCATCTCCCAGTCGTCCGAGAACAGCTCGATCCCCGCGGTCCAAACCGCGGCGGCCTGCTCAAACTCTCCCTGGTCGAACAGCGTCGAGCCCAGCGTGCGGAACGCACGGACCTGCACAGCCGGCTCGCTGGAATAGCCCTGCAGGCGTTCGAGGATCTCGGTCACGCGTGGCGAGTTCTCTCCCTGAAGCGCCAGGTGCTTGGCGATAAACAGATCGATCCAGGCGTGGATATCCTTGTTCGCGTTCCGGCGTTTGAGCGCTTCGAGGTACTGGACCTGATCCTGCGCGGGCTTGCCCTCGAAGTAGCGAGAGAGGTTGCCCGACCAGGTGACCAGGTCTTGGTTGTCATCGACCGAAAGGTCGAAGGCTTTGGTGAGTTGCTGCTGGGCGAAGTCATCGCGTCCGCGTGCCTGGAGCACCAACGCCTGAGCCGCGAGCAGGCCCGCGCTCTGGTTGATGTCCCCGACCATGTTGGTCAGCTCGGTGATCACCGCGTTGGCTACCTGGGCGTTTGGCGGGTTCATACGCACAAGCATGTCGATATAGACGGCGCCGTCGTTGATCGAGCGCCGGGTATTCCATGCCATCGCGTACATCTCGGCGGCTCGCGACCAGTCCTTGCGTGACGCGAAGAGCCCGCCGATGCGTGTCATCAGCCCGGCGTCATCGGGGCGCTGGGCGACCACCTCGCGGGCGATATCGAGGGCTTCGCCGCCGCGGTTGGGATCGGTGAGTATCTCGTTGAGCACCGAGTAGATAATCGAATCGAGGTATGGATTGAGCTTGATCGCGGTTCTCAGGTCCTTGAGTGCGTCTTCCCTGCGCTCGGCGGAGAAGTACGCCGCGGACCGAACGCGGTACGCGCGGTAGTTGGTCGGATCAAGATTGATCGCTCTGCTGATGTCCGAGAGTAGGTCGTCCATCTGTGCCGGATCGCCCACCATGAACTCGGCGCGGGTGATATACACCGACGCGTCGTTTGGGTAGAGCGCCACCGCCTGATTAAGGATGTCGTTGGCCTTGGCGGAATCATCGAGCCCGCGTGCGATGCTCGCGGCCTGGAACATGATCGACATCGACTTGCGTTTGTCCTCGGGAAGCTGGTTGTAGATATCCTGAGCGTCTTGGAAACGATCGAGCATTAGGTACGCCTGGAGCAGGCGTGGGCGGACCGAGAAATCGGTGTCCGCGCCGTTATCGACGACCGCTTTGTAGTTCTTGATCGCCTCGCTCGAGTTGTTGATCCGCAGGTACAGATCGCCCAGGAGCTTGGAGCCCAGCATGGTCTCGGGGGTCTGGCGTTCGATCGCCTGCGACGCGGCGGCGATCGCCAGATCGGGGCGTCCACGCTCGAGCATGAACTCGGCGTTGGCGATGTATGGCTCGGCGCCCACTGGGGCGGGGAGCTTTGCGATGTGCCTGGCGAAGGCCTCGTTGGCGAGAATCAGCCCGTCCTTGCCGTCGTAGGTACCCTGGCTGGCGTACCAGGCGGCGTCGAGCTTGGCGAACTCCAACTCGTTTGCGGTTGCCTGGAGCGCATCGATGATCTCGCGGGCTTTGTCCCACTGACGCGTCGCGTTGTAGAGACGCCCGAGCTGGAAGCGGTTGTCGATGTTCGAGGGGTTGAGCTCGAGCATCTTCTCGCGTTGGCGGATCGCGAACTCTTGGCCCTGCGTTCCGCCGTAGAGGGATTCGAGGTTGAGCCAGAGGTTCATGAACATCGGGTTGATCGAGCCGTAGCGTTGCATGCGCCGGGCTATATTGAGTGCGTTCTCGTACTGCCCATCGCGGACGAGTGTGAGCAGGTACTCGGTGATCGTCGTATCGCGGTTGGGGCTGATGGCCAATGATCGCTCGAAGGACTGGATCGCTCCTGGAATATCGCCTGTCTGGCGTTCGAGGATTGCGAGCATGTGGAAGATGGAGGAGTCCGCCGTACCAGAGGCGGCCGCCTGCTTGAGCAGCTCGACAGCCGTAGCGATATCGCCCTCCGTGTTGGCGATCCGTGCGCGGAAGCTGAGCACCTCGACCGGGCTGAGCCCCGGACGCTGGGTGATCGCGCGGGCGCCCTCAAGATCGCCCGTGGCGAGCATCTGGAGGAAGGTCATCTCGATCACCTGATCGTTGTTTGGTGCGATTTTGTTGAGCTCGACGAGCGTTTCTCGGAGGATTTCGGGGCGATCCTTTTCGCCCGCGACTCGTGCGATCGAGAGCAGCTTGCTCACCTCATCGGCGCTCGAGAGGCGGATCGACGCGATCAGGATATCGACCGGGTCGTCGGAGCTTGTCGCCTGGATCATCCGGGCGATGGCCTCGTTGTCGGGGTGGATCTCGATGCACTGCTCGAGCACAGCCCGTGCGCCCGCGACATCCTGGCTGTCGAGGAGCAAGCCCGCGAGTTCTTGGGCAACGCGTGGGTCGTAGTTGAACTCTTCGATGGAATCACGCAGCATCTGGATCGCGCCGGCGTAATCGCCCGGGACCTCGGCGCTGCCGATACGGACCCGGCGGGCTTCGAAAATCTTGGCGAGGACCGGGTCCTCGATCAGATCGGGGTTCAGCAGCTGGTTCACGCCGCTGAGCCCTTTCTCAGCGATCTCAAGCCCGGGGCTGTATTCGAGGATGCTGGTGTACAACTCCGCCGCGGCTTGATAGTCCTTGAGCTGGATATGGATCGTGGCGAGCGTGAGCATTGCTTGGAGTTTGCGGCTGGTGCCGTCAAGCGGGATCATGAGCATGAACGCGTCGCGGGCGACGCCGTACTGCTCGAGCTCCACGGCGACAACCGCTTCGTACCAAAGCCCCTCGGGCTGCACGCGGTTGGTCAGCTCGTTGAAGCGTTTGAACTTGCGGAATGCTTCCTCGAGATCACCCTTGGCCCGGGCGATGTTCCCGTCGAGCATGATCAGGCGGAGGTCATCGTCGGTCACCGAGCCGGCGTACTTGTCTCGACTGGCGACCGCGGTCGTGATCGCGGCATCAACCACGCTCTGGTCCGCGTCTGTCTGGCTGGCCGCGGCGATCGCTTGTTGGGTCTGGATCTTTGCTTTGGAGAGCAGGGCCTCGCGCTGGGCGTCGAACTGGCGGAACCCCTGGTAGCTCAATGTCTTGGGCTCGAGGTCCTCGATCTGTGAGTACCACCCGATCGCTTCGTCCTCATCGCCCGCATCATTGGCCACACGCCCCGCAAGGAGGAGGAGCTCGGCGTTGTCTTTCTGGGAATCGATCATCAGGTCGATCATCGGGCGAGATTGGGCGAACCGGGCCTGAGGCGTGATGATACTCTCGAGGCGCAGGTATCGCCTGACGAGGTCGATCGTGAGCTGGTCGCTCGCCGAGCCGGCGAGCATCTCCCCGATCGAGTTCAGGTCGTCGATGTATTTCCCTTGGTTCTCGTTGAGCGCGGCCCGTTGCTGGTTCTTAGGTGTGGAGTCCACGATCTGGATCTGGTCGATATTGGCTTGCAGATAGACCCGGTGGATCAGCAGTTCCATCGTCTGGGGATGATCGGCGAGGTACGCGTTGACCATGTCGAGCCCCTCTTGGAGCGGGGTCAGTCGCTCCTGAGTCTGGATCGCGGACGCGTTGTGATTGGCGATGAAGCTCTTGAGATTGATCAGCCCAATCATCGACTCGACATCGTCTGGGTCGGCCATGAGGGCGCGTTCGAGATCATTGATCCCCAAGGTCTCTTGGTCCTCGGAGAGCAACTCGTCGCGGCGGGAGATCTCCATGATGGTCAGCCCCCGATAGCGCTTGAGCCGTTCCCATTCGCTGACATTTTCTGGGTCGTCACGGAAGAAGGCGAGGGCGACATTGGAGTCTTCGATAATCGAATCGGCGAGCCCGCGTGAGTACCTGGTGTGCAGCATCTCCATGCGGATTTTGAGGTATCGTTCGTGGGCGTCGATGTCGTTGCGGAGGATGGTCGCGGTCCGCTTGATCGAGCCGAGATAGTCGCTGCCGAATCGTTGGCGGTAGAGCGTTTCGGTCTCGGGCGTGGTGTGCTCGAGCGCGTCAACCCATTTGTGCAGGTTCTCGACATTGGTCGAGTCCTTGTTGACCGCTTTGGAATACGCGAGCACCGCGCCCTTGTAATCGCCTTCAGCCATGAACTGATCGCCGCGTTTGGCGAGATCAGCGGGGCTCTTATACGCAACGCTATATGCGAGCACCAGCATGCCCAGGAGTGCGAGCACGCCCACAATGAGGATGATTACGAATCGTGTGTTGACGCGAGAGGCCATCGGTTCTTCCTTCTTCATATCCCGGCTCGTGCCGGGGTGTATTCACACAGTCTTGTGTGTTGTCTTCCGTCTTTGGATCAAGCACCCGCCGGTATGTTCGGCGGGCGATGGTCTGTTTGTTCTACTGTTCTGGTGTTGATCCCGTGTTGCTGAGGGCTTTGAGCGGGTTGTCGTCTGGGTAGAGCCCCATCTGCACATCGACCCAGTTGGGGACACAGCGCATGGTCTCGCCGAGGATCTCGCCTACAAACTCGCCGGCGTACTGGGCGAACTCTTCGTAGGAGTCAAAGGCCGAGCCCGTCACCTGGATCTTGAGGTAATACGCGTAATCGTCGTTGAGGTTGAACGCGAGCTGTCGGATCTCGTTGGCGTTGGCCTTGGTGCCGCCGTTGGCGATGAAGAAGTAGCCCGCGAAGATCCGCCCGCCGTCTTGCTCGATGAACTCGGACACCCGCATCTCGATCGGCGAGTTTGGCGTCACCCCGCGTGGCAGTCGCAGGCGTGTGCCCGGCGCATCGCTCATCGCGGGGTCGTTGCTCAGGCGGATCGAATAGAGCTCACCATCGAGCCCTGCGAACTCGCTGGGCACGCTGGTGTCCACACGCCATGAATCGGTGTTCATGGGCAGTTCCATCACCTTTGACGAAGCGCCCTGCTGGAGCCCGCCGCCCACGAAACAGCGTTCGGGGACATGGGGGACCGTGTCGATCATCCCGGTGTAGTACGCCATGTGGAGCCCGAGCACGATCGGTTTTTGGGGGTTGTGATCGAGCGTGCGGTAGTAAGAGCGGGAGACATAGTTCTCGGTGCCCAGGGTCTCGACGACCTCGGCGACCATCACCTGATCAGGGCCGATTTGGGTCCAGCTGGGGGTGATGGACGGCAGCGTGGAGACCTGACGGTTGCCCTCGGGGTAGATCGGGCGTTTTTGCATCTTGACGCCGAAGTAGTTGATGTACCCCGCGATCGCACCTGTCCCTGTGAGCAAGATCGCACACGCGAGCACGGCGGCTTTTTTCTGTGAATTCATACTCATGATGCGCCCGCTTTCAATGCTGCTGCGTCTGTGTCGTTCTCTGTCGAGACCAAGCGATTGAGCATCCATCCAATCCCGAGGAACAGCCCGAGCGAGGGGATCAGCAGCAGGGTGCCGATGAGGGTGTGGGCGTCGCCGTTGGCGAGGTTGGGATCGATCATCATCAGCAGCCCGAGCACCGTCACGCGGATGATGTTCATGAACACCGCGACCGGGCCCGCGAGCAGGATCAGCGCGATCCGCTGCCACCACTTGGGTGAGCCCAGCAGCGCGACCGCGACGGCGAGTGCGTAAAACGCGACGACCATCCGCATCCCCGAGCAGGCCTCGGCCACATTCATCGGGTGGGTCACGCCCGTGTTGGTGATGATCTCGATGGTGTTGCCTTCGATGTCGGCTTCGAACCAGCCAAAGGGGTTGCCGATCAGATTGAGCATCAGCCATGAGCCCTGCGAGGCGATCAGCTGGAGCTTGAAGGTGACCGCGAGCATGATCTGCTCAGCGACCGTGATCATCAGCACGAGGTAGGTGATGGGCAAGAAGAAGTAGCGGAACATCCGCGGCCCGACCATCCACAGCGTGAGCGAGCCGAGCGTGAGGATCAGGCTCATGCCCTCGAGCATGTGGTTTTGTACTTTGAAGAGGTTATAGCCGTAGGCCTGCATCCCGAGCAGGAAGGGGACGAAGGCGGGCCAGAAGACGCTTGTGGGGGTCTTGCAGATCTGCTCTCGGCGTTGCCAGAGCATGTAGATCGCGATCAGCGGGATCACGAACGCGTGCCCCCAGTCCTCGGGCTTATCCAGACTGATCTCGGCCTGCTTGAAGAACCAGCGGTAGAAGAGCACAAGAAAGCACAGCCCGATACAGGCGGTGAGCATCACCCCGGAGCGTGTGAACACACCCAAGATCCGATCTTCATCGGGCTGATTGGCGGGCAGACGGGTTGTTGTGTTGGGTGAACTCATTGGCTGATAAACGGTATCTCGACAGCGTTCTTTGATGGGATGCTCGGCGGGTTCGGGGTTGAAGAAAACAGGGCACCCAGCCCAGGCGTCTTGCACAATAACGCCTGATGAACTCGGCTGCTGATCTTTTTTCGGCGGTTTTCTCGGTCCGCTTTCGTTCCCTCCTCGGGTCCGTGATGATTGGCGCGAAATACTCAGATCGCTCGGAGAATCAGGCCAACTTGGGCAGTTCTTTGGCAACTCCACCGGACCCAAGAATGTGATCGCGCAAAAAAGAAACGATCCCTGCCGTTTGACAGGGATCGGTACGAAGGATCTTGGGTTCAAGTTCGTTGAGAATCAAGGATTTAGCGGTTGATGTTCGTTGGTGGAGCGCCGAAGACATCGTTCCCGAAGTTCCGATCAAGCAGGAATCCGAAGCCGTAGCTGGTACGGAACCCGCCACGGAGAATCGCAAGCGGGGTCGCCCAGAACTTGGTCCCGATATTGATCAGATCGTCACGCTTGATATAAATATCCGGCTGGGTGCCCTCGGCAATCGCCCGCAGATTCAGCATAATCGTCGCCTGGGAATCAGTGCCGACCATACGGGTCAGGTCAACGCGTTCGGGCACGGCCGTTGGGCCAAGATCACCAGCGGCGGCGATGGCTCGCAGGAGGGTGAGCTTGCCGATATTGGGCAACGGGAAAGAGCCCGGGCGGTTGATCTCGCCACGCATGTAGAAGAAGCCAGCGGTCGCGGGTGGAACACGGATGGTGTCGCCGGGACGGATCACCACATTGAAACGGGCATCCCCCGAAACAAGTGGCTGGACGGGGACCCGGATGACTCTTTGCGTAAAGAGTTGTCCTCGCGAGTCTTGCAGGTATGAGCCGTCGCCTGACTGGATCATCCGCCGGGTCGCCACAGGGGCGGCTTCGCGGACCCAGCGTCCCTCGTAGAAGCGCCAGTGGGGGGCCGATGGTTCGGGTTCGGCGTTCTGATCGTCGGTGTTTGTGCTGGTTTGGCGTGGGGTTGAATCAATCAGGTCGATCAGCGGCTCTTCGTCGCTCGGCTGGGCCATCGCGCGGGTGTTTGGCACCAATCCGGTGTTGTTCCGGGCCATCGAGCCGCTCATCATGCCTGGGGCCGAGATGTCGTCGATCACATCGAGCAGGCTCTCGCCCGAGGGGGTGTTGTTGGATGGGTTATTGGAGTTGTTATCGCCATCGTTGTTGAAGATCTGGTCGTCACCGATGTTTTCAGGCGAGAGCTGCGAGGCTCCGGCATCGATGGGGACCTGGCGGATGACATAGATCTCGTCAATAAACTCGGGGAACCCGCCGGCATCGGTCAGGGCCTGGAGGATGCGGTAATCCGCGTCAAGGATCGAGTATGGGCCAGGGTTGGCCACGGAGCCCATCAGGTGGAAGACCTGCTGGCGGCGTTGCTGGACGACCACCGAGACAAGCGGATCGACCACAATCGGGGCCATTTTGACCGCGATGGCCTCGGCCACTTCGGTCTCGGTCAGGTTGGTCACAAAGATGCGCCCGAGCTGAGGGATCTGGATGTAGCCGTTCTGGTCGATCTGGCGTGGGAGCAGCTCGGCCTGTCCACGGGTCACCAGGTCCCAGATGGTCAGATCAAGGAAGTCGCCGGGCCCGACGCGGTAGATATCGGTCTCGGGGATCAGGTCTTGGGAAGTGATTTCAGAAATCTCGACCCATTCGGCGCTTGGATCTTCGATCTGGGAGATGTTCTTGAGGATGGGTACACGGGTTGGGGTGCGTTCCCAGCGGCCTACCACGGACGGGTCCATGAACGAGTCCCAGGTGCATCCGCCCATGAAGATCGAGCCCAGAGCGAGCACGGCGAGGGTGGCCATCGAAGCCGCTTTTTTGCGTGCATGCGTGCTTTGGGCGGGGAGTTGACGGTGTTGTCTGTTGACGATTTGACGCACTGGGCATCTCCTGCTCTTCGATCGGCGGGTCGCCGAAAGTGTCGATTTCTACATCTCGAACATATTTCTGCAAAGGACGCGCACACGGTGCGTTGCCCTCTCATTTCATATAGTAGCGAACACATGCCCCCAAGGGTATGTGCGCCCGTGCACTGTCCATCGACCACTCGGGCGTGCGAGGTTGATTTGTGAGCACAAAATACGCCAAATGGTCCGAGAGAGTGCGGCTCATTTTGTCAGATTGCTCGATATTATTGATTTGGCGCACCCGCTGCGCCCTGCGCTTGATCCGTCTAGAATACGCGTTGAGCCCCCTTGTGCCGACAGATGCAGGTGTCCGGCGGGGTGTTCAAATGCTGAGAATCCCATGACGAATCCACCCCCAACATCTGATTCCAACGCTGGTTCGAGCCCCCAAACACCCAAAACCGGGATCGGGCGCACGCTCGAGCGCCATCCGCGCCGGCTCGGGGGCGATCCGATCGCCAACATCAAGCCCAAGTTCTCGCTCACGGGGATGATCCTCAACAACCAGGACGACGCGGTGCACCACCTGTCGGCCAAAAAGAAGCCGTCATGGCTCAAAGCCAAGATCCCTGGCGGCGCAGGGTTCAAGAAGACCCGCGACAATGTCCACGCCCACGGGCTCCACACCGTGTGCGAAGAAGCCGCCTGCCCGAACATGGGCGAGTGCTGGGATCGCGGGATCGCCACGACCATGATCCTGGGCGACACCTGCACCCGCGCCTGCGGCTTCTGCAATGTCAAGACCGGCAAGCCCGGAGCGGTGGATAAGGACGAGCCAAGGCGGGTCC
>Ga0209344_10001699_pt1 | contig 27518 bp, 29 predicted proteins | sample Cruoilmetagenom6_FD_187293 | JGI IMG/M metagenome (GOLD analysis project Ga0209344, IMG submission 187293) | Oil polluted marine microbial communities from Coal Oil Point, Santa Barbara, California, USA - Santa Barbara Oil Seep Sample 6 (SPAdes)... | ecosystem: Environmental > Aquatic > Marine... | reverse complement strand
CCATGAGGAGACGAACCGTGCCGCATGATCACGGCCACGCCCACATCGATCCTCAATCCGGTGATCGTCGCGTCTCCATCGCCATCTGGGCCAACGGCCTCCTGACGGTCGCGCAGATCGTCGGCGGGATCCTTTCCGGCAGCCTCGCGCTGATCGCGGATGCCCTCCACAATTTCTCGGACATGGCGTCGCTGGTGATCGCCTTCTTCGCGCGTAAGATCGCTCGCCGCCCGGCGGACAAGCGCATGACCTTCGGCTATGGGCGGGTAGAAATCGTCGCAGCGCTCATCAACTACACGACACTTATCCTGATCGGCTTCTACCTGATCTACGAGGGTGGCATGCGCATGATCGACCCACCAGAGGTACAGGGCTGGACGGTGGTGATCCTGGGCGGTGTGGCACTGGTCGTCGACACGTTGACGGCGCTGCTCACCTATTCGATGCAGAAAGGCAGCGTGAACATCCGTGCGCTCTTCCTGCACAACCTATCGGACGCTTTGGCCTCCGTGGCGGTCATCATCGGCGGCTCGCTCATCCTCCTCTACAACATGCGGTGGGTCGACCCGGCGATCACCATCGGCATCGCTCTCTACATCCTCTACCTCGCATTTACCGAGATCGGCGGTCCGATTCGGACGCTGATGCTCGGCAGTCCACCGGACATCGATAATGAAACCGTCGTTCAGGCGATGCGGGGTGTGGATGGTGTCGCGGACGTTCATCACGTGCATCTGTGGCAGATGCAGGAGCACGAGGCGGCTCTGGACTGCCACGTCGTGCTGACAGCGGACGGCTGGGGTCAAATCGAAAAGATCAAGGCCGCGATCAAGGACCGGCTGAAGGACGATTTCAGCATCGGTCATTCGAGTCTGGAATTTGAGCACGAAGACCGCGCACACGAAAACGCTGACCTTTACGGTCACGGCAAACCGGAAAAAGAGGAGGAAAACCATGTTCACCGAGACACTGACAGCTCATGACGACACGATTGGCCTCGCCTGCGAGGGCAAGCTCAGCGAAAGCGACCTGAAACGGATGCACGCCCTGCTTCATGAGCGCCTGCAAGAGACAAGTAAGCCCGGCCTGGTTCTCGATCTCACGAGGTTCGAAGGCTACGATGGGCCGTCCGCTCTGCTCGAAGATCTGAAAATCGACACAGCCCATAGGAATGACTTCCGCCGCGTCGCTGTGGTGGGCGAAGGGGCTTTGTTGGAGTGGGGAACCAGGTTCGCCGACGTGCTGACCACGGCAGAACTCCGTTAGTTCGACCCGGCGGAAATGAAGGCGGCAATCGCCTGGGCAAGTGAAAGGTAGAGTAGCTTTCAATCAGATGCCTTCGCAGAAGACAGCATCTGTTCGAAACCATAAACAAAAGAACTACAGCAGTTGCGAGACCCAAGAGCAATCCGAAAGTTCTGAACATGGTCGCTCCTTTCGCAAAGGAGTAACTTTGGTACGGTGGCACTGCCCTTGCCGGGGCATTATCAAATCGTAATGTTTTAGCGGCTCAGGGCGCCAGTTGGTTAACATAAACTTCATTATGCGTCTTTATACTTAGTGTTGTGCTAGTATATTATCGTATGTATGCTGGGCTCCTCTTACGGAGGTTCCGCACATGCGCCATCTAATCAAGAAGCTCCTCCCCTCGGTCGCAGTCACTTTGACCGTGACAGGTCTTTCGCTGCCGGCACCGGCCCTTGCGCAGACATACCCAATCGACTGCGCGATCCTCTTGTGTCTGTCTGGCGGCTGGCCGGCTTCAGTGCCATGCGCCCGGGCCCGTGCCGTATTCATCAGACGTATCACGCCTTGGCCAGTGGAACCGCCGCTGCAAATCTGGCGCTGTCCCATGGGTGCCTCCTATGAGAGCGATCGGCCATCAAACAACGCTGGCCGCATCCTTGAAGCCTTGTACAAGGCGGACGGCAGTCGACCGCGCCAATCTTCGCCAGTCTACGATCTCGTTCCTGCCGAATGGGCCCTCCAGCTCGTTCAGGATCGCGCGGACATCGATATCAGCGGACCTGAGTTCAACTTCGTGCGGTCCATCCGCGTCTTTGATGTTCGCTATGCACGGCAGCATGAATCCGGTCGTGACGGTGACTGCAATCGCAGCGCGACCGTCGTCCTCGGCACCTACGGGACCCAAGGTGATTTCTCCTGGCATAGATCTTCCATAACTGCCCTGCCCGAGGCCCATGTGGGACTTGAACGTTGGGGCCAGAATTGCCCGGGTATCTACCACCGATCTGTCTTCGTCGATTGGCGTGACTATGAGGGCAACTACGGCTTCGAACAGGTGAACTACTAGCGCTGCCATCAAACTGCGGAGATTTGAGCAGGCTGACTTACCCAAGTAGCCGCCGTTCGCTGCTGTCGGTGGCAAGGTCCGATGAGCGGGACAAAGCGCCATTTTGCTGCGGCTGCGCAAATGGCTGCTTTAGGCCTGGCGCACCTATAGAACATTGCAGCAGGACACGTCGGTTAATCCGTATAGCTTCGGCAGGCATCGACCCCTACGGCTGTCGAGGCAAGTAGTTGATCTGCGTCGCGGATGAGATCAGCGATCCGCCTGTCCGCAAGGCGATACCGGACGAACCGACCTTCGTTCCTGCGACTGACCAGACCGCAATCCAAAAGGCAGCGCAGATGGTTCGAGACATTGGGCTGACCAAGCCCTGTTTGGGTAACGATTTCCTGCACGCTGCGTTCGTCCGACAGTAGCGCATCGAGGATCGCAAGACGGCTGGGGTCGCCGAGACCCCGGAAGAGCTTTGCCCGCGGCTCAAGGGTGTCAGCTGCCGAAAGATCGTCTTGAATGTTTTGCAATGTCATATCATTATCCACTGATACGTTAGCGGCGACTTCTTTCGCACGCTACCTTCAAGAGGATCGCATATGAGCCGAGCAGATAACACCACATTGCCTACAACGTCTTTGCCGATCCGGATGCGGGTGCATGGCATGGACTGCGCCAAGGATGCCGCCGAGATCGAACGGGCCGCTCGGTCTGCGGGCGTGGCTGAAGGCGATGTGAAGGTGTCTGCCGCAACCCATGTCATGACATTGCGGATCGCCGAAGACGACTTGCCGAAAGTGCGTCCAGCACTGGACGCAACCGGCTATGGCTTTGAGCTGATCAAGAGCGGGGATACATCGTCCGATCCGGCTTACAAAGACCCGAGCTATCGCCGCGCGCTCTGGATCGTGGTCCTGCTCAATCTCGGCTACGGGGTGATCGAGATGTTCGGCGGGTTCCTGTCCGGATCGCAAGCTTTGAAAGCAGATGCCCTGGATTTTTTGGGCGACGGCGCAATCACCTTTCTGGGCCTGCTCGCTATCGGTTGGAGTCTGACATGGCGGGCGCGGTCGGCGATGATCCAGGGCGTGTTCTTGGGATTTCTGGGGCTTGGCGTTGTCGGCAGCACAATCTGGCGTGTCCTGAATCAGACGACACCAGAGGCCGGGTTAATGGGAGCCTTCGCCGTGGGCGCGCTGATCGTAAACATTCTTGCGGTGCTGCCGCTGCTAAAACACCGCAAGGGCGACGCCAACATGCGGGCCGTATGGCTGTTCTCCCGGAACGACGCCATCGGCAACCTCGCCGTGGTGATCGCTGCCGGACTGGTCGCCTGGCTCGGCAGTGCCTGGCCTGACCTCATCGTTGCTTTCGCCATCGCAGGGCTGTTCCTGCATTCGTCATGGATGATCATCCGGGATGCGCGGAGTGATCTGTCAGAAACCGAGTGATCTGGCGGAAAAGCTGACGTGCGAACCGGAAACCGACATTCGCCACTGCGCAGCGAGTCCGGAACTTTGGGCTCTTTCGAGGCTTTCGCTGCCGTCAGCTCCAATGTCCGGTGTGCTATCGCACCCTTTCCACCAATACTCGCTGGCGACTACCTGAGAAGCCTAGTTGCTGTTGCTTCTTCCGATCCGCGTGAGCGCATCGAAGTCGATTTCCTGCTTCTGTTCCGCAGTCAGATCCGGTCGGGTTTCCGATACCGGCTGGGGTCCGTGGACGTCCCACATCAGCGCATGCGCGCCTGTACTCCATCGATAAACCCAACCAACAATGCTGCACCCATCGGTCCCGATCAGATTGGCGATCGCGACGCCCTCACCTTTATCATCGTTCACTGTTTACGGACTTCCTGCACTGAGGCTCTGATATTGCAGCGTGACGAACTGTGGTGCTCGCCTGCACCGCATGCCGCGCTTGGGAGATGTTGGCTAACTGCTCTTTCTTGAGGAGCTCACTTCAGATGGGGACGCACGAAGCGGCGCGTCCAAAAATTTCTTTGCTTTCAAATCTTGTGGTCGGGTTCCGTGGCGGCTTCGACGATCGCCAGAACCTCGGATAAGTCGAAGCCAAGCGCTCGGGACAATACGATGAACTCGACAACGTCGATCCGTCGCTGGCCACTTTCGATGCGCGCCACCAGAGACTGGTGGCAGTCAAGCCTGTCCGCCAAATCCTTTTGCCCCAGACCCGCTCTATTTCGGGCCTCGACCAAAGATCGACAAAGGGCCAGATGCCCGGTACTCCAAATAGTTTTCGACACGCGTCACAAACCTTTTGTGACGTCGCTAGCGGATGAAATCTGTTATCTAAAAAGTAGATATTTGAGGGTGTTATCGGCGTCCGGTTTCCATGGGCTGCAAATCTGATGCATGCCCAGAGGCCCATCAATCCCCCACCAGTTCGAGAAACCGCCCGTAGTCCTGGCTGACTTCGCGGGCTTCCTCAAAAGCCCGTGCACGCTCCAACTCGAGGCAGCGGAAGTAATCCTGAATGTCGGTGATGTAGACCTCAAAGTCCCGCCGGATGATGTCGGCATAATCCCTGGCCGCTTGCGAATCGCTTGGCATGAGGGGCCGGACCGGAGCGAGACAGGATTCTGCCTGGCTTGCAGCCGGAACGAGCAAAAGCAGTGCTACAGACTGCATGCCCACCCATCGGCTCAACCGTAGGTTTCTGAAATCCCTATTTTCCTTGATAGACGCCAATGGCCGTGCCTAGAGTTTGAGTAACCGAGATACAGCCGTATCTTCCGCATTATATCTTGCGGTTAATAATATACTATCGTAACTCTGGGCTTCAAGTGGGAATGCCCGGACGTTGCGCGTTTGAAGAAAGCGTGAGCCGGGCCATGAACTGGGACATCGAAGCACCAAATGTGGTTACGGAAGCACGTTTCCGCGAACTCGTGGAAAGTGGCTATAGCGCTGAAATCCTGTGTCAGGAGTCGGCACACAAGAAGGGCCCGAGCTATTACGGGGTCTGGATTATGCGCGTCGTCTCTGACGAGGGCGTGGAGAAGCTGCTGGTCACGGCCCGCACCCGGACGACTTACAACGACATCAAGATCCGCGAGTTCAAAACTATCACCGGCGTGGTCTCCTTCCTCATCGGGATCGGCTTCTCCCATGCTGATGTCCCGCTCGAAGAAGGCCAGCGGACAACACACAAGCTGGCTGCAACCGACAAAGGCGGCAGCAAGTAGCCTTCTTCTTTCTTGGTTCCTCACGGGTCCAGCGACAGCTCAAATGGTTCTGGTCATGGAGAGCGATGGCTCTCTGACCCCTTCCCGCTCCCAGGACAGCTTTGCCCGCAATTACAATGACGGCATTGGCCAGGGGTCCGCTGCTGACGAGTTGGCGATCCTCGGCGAGACTGACGCTGAGCCAGAAGACATCCAGGTTGCCGCAATTGCGCGGCACGCTACCCTGCCCCGCGCCGATGTTCTGGCGGCCATCGAGGCTACCGGCCTTCGCTACGCCGGGCATCCCGGGCTTCGGCGCACGGATCTCTCGGTTCGCGATTGGCTGACTCTCTACCGCGCAAATATCGAGGTCGAGAGTGCCTACCGACAGGATGCAGTCTCGAGCGCTGGTGCCATCGGTCTGGGGCAGTTGATGCCCGCCACTGCCCGTGATCTCGGCGTTGACCCGCTTGACCCGCTGCAGAACCTCGACGGGGCCGCCCGCTACCTCGCGATGATGTTGGACACGTTCGGCGATCCACGCCTTGCCCTTGCAGCCTACAACGCCGGACCCGATGCGGTCCGCCAGTACGGCGGCATTCCCCCCTACCGAGAAACCCAGAACCACGTGGCCCGCGTCATGGCCGTCGTGGCCCGATTGGAAGGATCAAATTCATGAGACAGATTTCAAACCTTTTTGTTGCCTCGCTGGCACTATTTCTGGTCATTGCAGAACCCGCCCTTGCGCAAAGCATCGATCTCTCCCCGATCCAGAGCCTGTTGCAGGGGATCGTCGATGCGCTGACCGGACCGCTTGGTGTTGTCATCGCAACGCTGGCTGTGCTCGGCGTCTTCCTCAGCTGGTTCTTCAACATCATCGATCTGCGACAGGCACTCTGGGTGCTTGTCGGCATCGCCGGTGTTGCCGCCGCTCCCACCATTGTTGCCGCGGTCTTCGCCGGTGGCTGAGCGCTCGCCCCTCTTTCTCGGCCTCGTGCGGCCGCCCAAGCTTCTGGGCCTGCCCATCATGTACGCGATGGTCTGGCTCTTCGGCTCGGTGCTGCTCTTCGTCTGGGTCCAGCACATTGCGGTGCTGGGCGTGGCCGCCCTGCTCTACCCGGTTCTCTGGAAGGCCGCGGACTGGGATCCGCGCTTCATCGACGTGATGATGACGGCGCTGCAGGAGACACCCCCCACGCGGAACCGCTCGATCCATGGCGGGGACAGTTATGCACCCTAATACAGCCTTGGACGAAACGCTCGATCCCCGCACCATGACGCCGGACTGGTATGCGCGCGAAACACGCCTCGCGCATATGCTTCCTTACGTCAGCCTGGTCGATGACCGCACCGTGCGGACGCGGGTGAACGAGCTTTTCCAGTGCATCCGGCTCGACGGGGTCAACAGCTACACCACAGATGATGCCTATCTCGACAAGGTGACCGCGCTCTTTGCCCGGATCATCGCGCAGCTGGGGCCGGAGTTCAGTTACTACGTCCACAAGGTCTCAAAAGCGATCACGCCGGACCTCGAGCCCCTGCGCGAGGACAGTTTTGCTGGAGAAGTTGACCGGCTCTGGCGCGCGAAACTCGAGAGCAGCGGCTTGCGCGACAAAACCTTGACGCTCACTGTCATTCACCGGCCGCCCCCGAAAAGCGTTCTGCCGTTTCTCAACCGCAGCGCGCCGGATCGTCTCAAGGAGGCCACGCAGAAACGTTTGCGTCGCCTTGGCGAGGCCGTGAGCGTGTTCCTGTCGGGCCTGACGGAGCTGAATCCGCGCGTACTAACCGCTAAGAGCGGCGAGTTGATCGGCTTTCTTGGGGCACTCAATACAGGTCAGGAGCTGCCGCTCTATCCTGCAAACACTTACGGTTTTCTGTCGTTCAACGTCGCCAATACCCGGGTGACGTTTCAAGGGGATCATTTCGAGCTCTCTGAAGGCGTTGTCGGCCATCGCTACGGCAAGTGCTTCACCATCGGGGAATACTCCGAAGCCACCTCCTGCACCATGTTCGATATGCTGAACCTCCCCATCGACATGATTGTCACCCATTCCTTCACGCCGATCAATTCGAACCTCATGGCGGGTCGGATCAAGCGGCAAAAGCGCCAGATGCAGGCGAGCCAGGATGCGGCCCTGTCGCTGATGGAAGCGCTCGACATCGCAGCCGATGATCTGGAGGCCAAGCGCCAGAGCTTTGGTGAGCACCATATGGTCGTGACGATCTTCTGCGATACGATCGATGAGCTGCAGACGCTCAGCGCCGAAATTGTCAACGCCGCCGCCGCCGAAGGCGTGAAGATGATCGGCGAGCGGGTCGCGGCCAAGGCGCATTACCTCAGCCAGCATCCGGGCAACCAGCCCAAGCGCGTCCGCGCCAGCACCATCACCAACCGCAACTTTGCGGATTTCGCGGCCTTCCACCGGACACAGCTCGGCAAACCTGCAGCACTTACCCCCTGGGGCCGGGTCGTCACATATTTGCCCACGCCGGAGCAGAGCGCCTATCGGTTTTCCTATCACGAGCAGGGGTCGCCCGACAAAGAACCCACCAGTGGGCATACGCTCATCATGGGGCGGCCCGGCTCGGGCAAATCGGTGCTTTCCGCATTCCTCATGACGCAAGCCCGCAGGGCGGGGGCGCGGATCTTCGTCTTCGACTACCGTCTCGGTATGGAGATAGCGGTCCGCGCCAATGGCGGGAGATACGCGTCCTTGAAGGCCGGGCAACCTACCGGGCTTAACCCGCTCTGGACCGAGACTGACAATCGCGGCACGGCGTGGCTCTCGGACTGGCTTGCCACCTTGCTCTACCGCGCCGACAAGCCGCTCACGCCGGCACAAACCAACCGCATCCAGGAAGTGGTGCGCCAGAACGCGCAGGCCACGAACCCCGCCTTACGGAACTGGCGGGATTTCGCATCGCTGTTTGTGTCCACCGATGATGGCGGCGATCTGCACCAGCGATTGCTCGAATGGACTGAAGAGGGCCGTTACGGCTGGATCTTCGGACAAACGCTGGAAGACACCTTCTCGCTGGACGGCGATGTGGTGGGCTTCGATCTGACCGGTATTCTCGACAGCGAGGCCGAGAAGGAGCGCATGGCCGTTCTTTCCTATCTCTTCCGCCGGGTCGAGCGCGAGATCGAGGACCGCCGCCCCACCATCATCGTGATCGACGAGGCCTGGAAGGCGCTGGACAACGCTTATTTCGCCGAGCGGCTCTCGAACTGGCTGGTGACCGCACGCAAGCAAAACACCGTCGCGGTGATGATGACGCAATACGCCAGCCAGCTTGAGCGCACCCGAACCGGCAAGACCATCATCGAGGCCGTGCCGACGCAGATCCTGCTCCCGAACATCCGCGCCAATGCATCGGATTACGCCATGCTGAACCTCACGGAGAAGGAACTCGACGTCCTTCTCAACACCGGCAGCAACAGCCGCCTCGCACTGATCCGCGACGATCAGGGCTCGATCGTCGTCGATGCCGATCTGAGCGCCCTTGGGCCCAATCTCACGATCCTCGGCGGCATGGAGAAAGGCGAAGCGCTCGTTGGCGCCGATTACCGCGACCGCCCAGACTTCTGGAGGCTTTCATGATCCGTATTTTTATCGCTTTGGCTGCGCTCGGCGCGCTGGCCTCCTGCGCGCAGTACCAGGAATCGCAGGCCAATTGCTTCACCTTCCTCGCCTCGACAGCCCCTGTCGCGCCAGATTGCACCTTCACGCCTCTAGATGCGCCGGAGGGCGACGTTGAGGTCTAAGCTGCCCCATATCTTTGCGGTTTGCCTGCTGCCCGGTCTCGCCCTGTCCCAAGGTGTGCCGACCAATGACAGCGGGCTGACCGCGCGCGATATCGTCCAGACTGGCGATCGCGAGGCTGACTTGGCCGTTCAGGCGGACAAGCTTGCCGTGCGCGAACTCATTGCTGAGATCGAACGGGAACAACTCGAAACCTTGCAACGCATCCTCGATGCCCAGACAAGCTTTGGCGGCCAGGGTCTGCCGGCCATGGTCTCCGGGCTGGAAAGCGGCAGCGGCGATCCGGACCGCTCCGTTGAGGCGGTCTATGGCACAGGTGAGATCGACCCCAATCCCGGAGGCGCACAGATGTTCGGGGATGCGGCAGAAAACATCGAGCAACTCATCATCCGCGTCGCACAAGAAACCAGCGGGTTTGCGGGCGTGGGCCGCGCCGGCCTCTCCCCGGTTCAATGGCGGGCACTGTTGCAAGCGCTTATCTGGCAGGAAAGCCGTTTCACCATCGGTGCGCGCTCGCCGGTCGGGGCCTTCGGCCTCACCCAGATCATGCCGGGCACCGCCAACGATCTCGGCATCAATCCGGAATACTACGACAGCCCCTACCTGCAGGTGCATGGCGGCGCGCGCTATCTCGCAACGCAACTGAACACCTTCGATGGCAACATCATCAACGCGCTCGCGGCCTATAATGCCGGACCCGGCCGCGTATTCGAATATGGCGGCGTCCCGCCTTTCGCCGAGACCCAGCACTACGTCACGGTGATCCCCGAACGCTACAATCTCTACCTGAGCCGCATCGGCGGGATCGAAGCGCTCGGCACGATCGACCCCGCGTTACTGGCCAATGCAAACCTCTCGATCACCGGGCATGGTGCGGCGTTCTATGGCAACAACGCGCCCGCCGCGATCAGGCAGGCCGCCCTGCGCATCGCGGACATCGTCGAGCGGATTTCCGAGACCGAAGACGTGCAGGAAAGCGTCGCGCTCAACACCTATGCCCGCGCCGAACTCGTGCGCCTCGTTGCCGCCCGTATTCGTCTTCAGGCGGCGCGGACCCGCGTGCTCTCGGCCGAAGAGCTGGCACAGGCCAGCGCCCGCATGGCCGAGGGCGCATTCATGGAATTCACAATCAGGGAGATAGACTGATGAGAGATTTACTCATGAGAACGGCCTTGGCCACGACACTTGGGATTGGCCTGCATCTCGGCACCCTGTCCCCTGCCCTTGCGCAAGGCGTACCGGTCGTCGATACCCAGAACATCGCGCAAAATATCCAGCAGCTCCGGCAGATGATCGAAGACGAGATCCTGCAAAACGAGCAGCTGACGCAGCTCCGCGAACAGCTTGCGACACTCACGGACCAACTCGCGGAGTTGCAACGAACCTACGAGGCCCTGACCAGCCTTGCAGAACTTCCGGAAATCATACGCACGGAAATGGAAGACGAGCTGAACAGTCTGCTCGACCAAGAGTTCGGAGATATTCTCGCGACCATCGAAGCCATCAAGACGGGTGACTTCTCGGGCCTGTCGGGCTCCGGCGCGGGCGAGATCGAAACTCAGATGGATCGGGTCCTGGCTGATCTTGGATTTGACGACGACACTCTTTCCGAGATGGCCACAAGCGGCAATCCCGGTGCCAACCGCGTGGCAACGCAAGCCACGACCGGCGCGCTCGTTTCGGCCGCGGCCCAGAACAGCTATGAAGATGCCGGTCAATCGCTGGAACGCGTCGACCGGCTGGTCGGGCTTATCGATGACATGGATGAGCTCAAGGAAAGCGTCGATCTGAACACGCGCGTGACGGCGGAGCTGGCAATTGCCCTCGTCGCCATGTGGCAGCTTGAAGCGGTGCAAACCGTCAGCGACGGCACCGGCGGCGTGATTGATGCAGCAACCATCGCCGAGGAGCAGCGCTTCATGGATTTCACCTTGCCGGACCTGCGGGCCGAGTAATCGCGGGGGCATGAATGGTGGCGACTGAACAAGAAATCATCGAGGAAGAACTGGTCTACGGTGCCCTGCGCCGCGAGCGGCTCTGGCAGCGCCTTGGGCTCATCGGCCTGATCTTCGGCATCCTCGGATGCCTGAGCGCGGCGGCTGTCGCGATCCTCGATGTCGACCCGCCCCCCGTCGTTGTCCCCTATGATCCCGCCACCGGCTTTGCACTCCCCGAAGCCTCGGTGGGCGCGACGTCGGTGACCGCCAACCAGGCGATCATCGAGGCGGAAGTCTTCCGCTATGTGACCGACCGCGAGGTTTACAACCAGCTCGACAACGATCTGCGCATCCGAAGCGTCCTGCGCCGCTCGGATGGGGCCGCTGGAAGCGGGCTGCGTCAAATCTGGAACAGCGCCAACGAGAATTACCCGCCGACAGTCTACGGGCCGAACGCCCGGCTCGACGTGGAAATCCTCAGCATCAACCGGATCGGTACGAACCGCGCCACCGTCCGCCTGCGCAAGCGCCTGACCTCCATCAATGGCGTCCAAACCGGGCTTTTCACCGCCACGCTTCTCTTTGAGTTCCGCCCCGAGACCCGCCGCTCCATCGATGAGGTCTGGACCAACCCCTTCGGATTCACCGTGCTCGAATATTCCATCCGCTCCGACAGATTGGAGAATTGAATTTGTACCCAGTTGGACTTGTCATACTCCTGATTGCGCTTTTGCCCGGCCTTGCCTTCGCCGAAGCCATCCCGCGTGGCGGTCCCAACGATAGCCGGGTGCGGCTGGCAACCTACCAGGAGGGCCAGGTCTATCGTCTCAATGTCTCGCTCACCCATGTGACCACGGTCGAGTTCGGGGAAGGCGAGAGCATTCGCTCGATCATTGCGGGCGACACAGAGGGCTTCGAGATCGACGGCGTGCCGGGCGGGCAGGCCTTCGCGATCAAGCCTGTCGCACGAGGCGTCCATACCAACGTGACCGTCTATACCAACCGCCGCAGCTACTACTTCAATGTCCAGGAGACCCGCAGCCCGACCTTCTACGTGGTGCAGTTCCGCTATCCCGAAGACAATGTACGGCCCACGCGTGCCATCGCGGCCCAAGCGCCGAACTACAACTACGGTGCCAGCGCGCGCACCGAGTTCACCCCGACCCGCGTCTGGGATGACGGGACCTTCACGTATTTCGAATTCCCGCAGAACGCGCCGGTGCCCGCGATCTTCCGTTACGCCAATGGCCGTGAGCGGACAGTTAACACGCAGGCCACCGAGGACGACGTGATCCGGGTCTCCGGGGTGAACAGGCAATGGGTCCTGCGGATCGGGGAAGAGGTGGTCTGTATCGAGGCCACTCCGCCTGCGGGGGTGGGATCATGAGCGACACCGGAAACGCGGACCTCGAGAAACGTCTCGCCGTCCTCGAGCAGGGCAAGGGCGCAGGTTCCCCCCCTGCCCCACGGCGCTCGCCGCTGCTCGCTTTGGTCGTCGTCCTCGTGATCGGCGCGGGAGGTGCATTGCTCTATCTTCTTTCCCAACCCGATGAAGAAGAAGCCCTGCCCACGGCCACGCCGGACGTGTTCCAGAACGAAGGCGACGGCTTTGGCGCCATCGAAACACTCCCTCCACCAGAGCCCGAAGTGGTTCTGGTCGCAGCGGAACCTGTCGAACCCAATGCAGAACTTCTGGCACAGCTTGCAGCCCTTCAGGCCCAGATCGAAGAATTGCGCAATGCGCCCGAACCGGTGGTGGAAGAAGATACGGCAGCCGCCGAAGCCATCGATGCGCTGACCGCCCAGATCGCCGCCCTGCAGTCCGCCTCAGAATCCGCGCAACAGCAGTTTCGCGATGAACTCACGGCGCGCGATCGGGAATTGGAGCAACTCCGGATGGACCTCGAACTCGCGCAGCTCGAAGCCAATCGGCCCATTCCAGCACCTATCGGTCCCACCGAGGACGAGCTGCGCGCGCGAGAAGAAGAACGGCTGCGCCGCGAGGAGGAAGCAAGGCGGCTCGCCGAACTTGAACGCCGCGCTGCTGAGGAACGTGCGTTTCAGGAACGCCGCATCACCTCACCCACCATCGCCTTTGGCGGCACATCCGGTGCGAATGAGACGGCGCTGACCGAGCGCACCTTTGGCGAAGTTACGGATTTCGTGCTGAACGGCGCGCTGCCCACTTCGGTGACGCAAGCCGAGGTCATCGCCAACCCGTCCAACACCATCATCCAGGGCACGATGATCCAGGCCGTCATGGAAACCGCCCTCGACAGCTCCCTGCCCGGCCAAACCCGGGCCGTCGTTTCCGAAGACGTGTTCAGCTTCGATGGCTCCCGCCTCCTGATCCCCCGCGGGTCCCGCCTGATCGGGCGCTATCGTTCGGGGATCGATATCGCGCAACGCCGGGTCACCATCGCCTGGGACCGGATCATCCTGCCCGACAACCAGACGATCCAGATCAGCTCTTTCGGGGGTGACGAATTGGGCCGCTCCGGCGTCACAGGTTTTGTCGACACGCGCTTTGATGAGCGCTTTGGCTCGGCAGCGCTGATTTCGCTGATCTCCGCCGCGCCAAGCGCCGCCGCGGCAAACGTGCAGGATGAGACCACCGCAGATGTGCTCGAAGACGTGGGCGATGATCTTGCCGATGCGACAGACAGCGTCATCGGCGATTACCTCTCTATCGGTCCCGTCATTTATGTCGACCAAGGCGCACGCGTCACGGTGATGGTCGACCGCGATCTGGAGATCTTCTGAGCCCATGTCGCTGAGCTATCTCCAGACCTCGCTTGATCGGATCGACGCCGCCGCCCGCGACGATGTCATCGAGATCTGCATCAACCCTGATGGCAGCTGCTGGGGAGAATTCCAGGGCGATCACTTCATGCGGAGGCTGGATCAGGCGTTGACCGCAACCGAAGTGAAGGACCTTGGCAACCAGATCGCCTCCTCCGCCAATACCACGATGAGCAAAGACCGCCCCATTGTCTCGGTCTCGATCACCTACAAGGGCCGCCCGATCCGCGCACAGGTCATCACCCCGCCTGCCGTGCTAACAGCGATGTCGATCAGCCTTCGGTTCTTTTCCAGCTTGCCGCTCGACGGGATCGCACTCGACTTTCTCTATGGCAAGGAACGCAAGCTTGAAGAACTCCGCATTGAGAAAACCCGGGAACTGCGCGAGGTCGTGGCGTCTGGCGTGATCGACGATGCCCTAGCCTACTGCGTCGAAAACAAGCTCAACATGATTGTCTCGGGCGGCACCTCCACTGGCAAGACCGTCGCCGCGCGGAAGATCCTCGCCCACGTGCCTGCCGAGGAACGCATCGTCACCATCGAAGAAGCCGCCGAGCTTCTGCCGACCCAGCCGAATGCCGTGACGCTGATTGCCAATCGTGATGCGGAATTCCAGACAGCCGACGTGCTGCTCACAGCAACCCTGCGGATGCGTCCCGACCGGATTATCCTCGGCGAGGTGCGCGGCAAGGAGGCCATGACCTTCCTTGAGGCGATCAACACCGGCCATGGCGGGTCCATGACCACCCTACATGCAGAAACCCCGCAACTCGCCGTGCAGCGTCTGGCCATCGCGGCCCTCAAGACCGAGATCCCGATAACCTATTCGGACATGATCCAGTACATCGAGAACTCCATCGATGTGATCATCCAGGCCGGTCGCCACGATGGCCGGCGCGGCATCACCGAATTCTACCTCCCCGGCAAAACCGAGAATGGAGCCTCCCAATGAAGACCTTTGAATATGAGATCCTGTTTTTCCAGGTGAAGAAGCAAAAGGACTACGACGCGATGCGACGCGCCTTGAATGAGCGCGGCGCGGAGGGGTGGGAAGTCATCACAGCTGAAGCCGGTGACTACGGCTATACCACGTTCTTGAAGCGCGAGACCGCTGATACGAAGGCAGCATCAGAATGATGCGTGTCGTTGTGACGGCAGGCCTGATCGTCGTTTTCGGCGGGACCGCTGGCGTCGCCGAACGGAACCTGATCCCAACGCTCGAAAACCAACCAGATGTCTGTCCCGACCAGCCTCCAGAGCCACAATGGATGCAAGGCATCGATGTACGCGAGTCCCACAAACGGCTCCTGATCCAACAAATCTATCGTGCGCAGAGCATGCAACGGATCGTTGAAGCCCAAAGCTGTGAATGTCCCACGCGGTATCCGTCTTGGGACTCAGCTGAAGGCATCTACTTCGAGCATTTCGCCGCATCTGAATACTGGGACATCGTGGAAGCGACGTCAGAATACCGAAGCCAGGCAAATGAGCTTCGGCGCGAAGCCATGCCAATCTGCGAAGCCGCTGGAAACTGGTAGGGTTTCATGAGTGTCGTCACCTACTTCGTAGAAACGGCCGAAGGCTATCTCAATACCGCTGCTGAGACGCAATTCGGTGCGGTCGCCGCAACAGTCGGAACGATATTCGTCCTCGGCACTACGCTCGTTGTCATTCTGGTTTTCCTCAACACGATCTACCAGTATCGCGCCATGGACGGGCGCACGGCCTTTTGGCTCGCCGTGAAAGTCGGGCTGATAGGTGTCTTTGCAACCAACTGGGTTCAGTTCAACATCCTTGCTGCGGCGATCCTGAATGGGATCGACAGCATTGCAGGATCGCTTGTGGCCTCGGTCGGCGGCGGATCACCCGGACCGTCTGGCACCTTCGCAGAGGAGTTCGATGACCTGATTGCGGCGCTCGGGGACTATTTGAATGCCGCGGGGTCTGAACTGAACTGGATGGCCGGTGCCCTGTTGGACACCCTTGGGGTTTTGCTGCTCTCGATCCTCGGTGGCTTGGCGGCGTTCATCGTCGTAGCATCCAGGCTCATGATCGCTCTTCTGATCGGGATCGCGCCGGTCATGATATTCCTGACCCTGTTCGAAGTGACCAAGGATTATTTCGCGCGCTGGCTTTCGGCGCTGATTTCCTTTGCGATGTACCCTATCGTCGTGGCCGGCGTGTTCGCAACCATCACGGGTGTCTCGCGTGCGCTTCTTGCTGAGTTGGGCGACCCGGAAGGCGCCTCGAATATCGGCGCGCTCATACCCTTCTTCATGATGGTGCTCATGGCAAAAGGCTTCATCATAGCAACGCCCTTCCTGGTTCGAGCAATTTCTGGAAACATCATGATGCCAGCACTCTCGGCCGGCTTCGGTGGTAGCTATGCCTTTGCCCGAGGGCTTGCAGGCAGCCAACAGGTCTACAACCGCTACGCCATCGGAGGCGCCACCGGGGCCGAATACGCAGCTCTGCGCGCGCGTCAATTCTTTGGTGTGCAAGCGTTGCCAAGCCGACCCAATACTGCGGGAGGGCCAACCGCTGCTCCTCCCGGCGACGGGACCGGCACAGGAGCCCGAATGCTTGCACAGCTTTCAAGGTTGGGTCGTCTCGGAAGACGGTGACAACACGGAACCGAGTTGTTGCTTTGGACCGCGATACTGCGAAGCCGCCCGCCAGGAGAGACATTCGCTGCGAACCTGAGAACAGGCCCGGCATGTATGGGTTGAGGCAACGTGGAATCCTTCCACATCACCCAAGTTTGGCGACCTCGGGCAGGACTTCATCGAATCGATCCTGAAAAGGAAGCGGGGACATGAGGTTACACCGTCGCAAAGACTAGGTTCGATTCCCCTTAAATGATAGCGAAAGACCCCCGTATTTTCTCTGTAGGGCCAAAACTGCGTTTCAACGGGTTGACTCGCTAATCCGAAATACCTATTTCTCTGTAACTAGACTTACAGAGGTTTTCACGAATGCGACTCTCGGATCTCTCCGACATTCACTCAGGATACACAGCGCGCGGAAGACTCGATCCAGCGCCAGATGGCGGCGTACTGGCGTTGCAACTGCGCGATATTGGAACGACCGGCGAGATGTCGGCCTCGGATTTCCAAAGGTACCATCTGAACAAGCTGTCCGACCGCTACTTTGTCCGCGGCGGCGAGGTAGTTTTTCGCTCACGTGGCGAGCCGAATGCCGCCGCGGCCATTCCCGACCCGCTGCCTGAGCCCGTCGTTGTCATCGTCCCATTGGTGATCGTTCGCCCCGACAGGAGCCGCATTCTCCCGGAATACCTGGCTTGGGCCATCAATCAGCCTGAGGCGCAGCGCCAACTTGGCGCGGAGGCACAGGGCACAAGCCTAAGAATGATCCCGAAGACGGTTCTTGAAAACCTTCAGATCGCCGTCCCCGACCTGCCCACACAAAAGAGCATTGTCGAACTCAATGCCCTTGTCCGGCAGGAGGGACAACTGCTCCGCCAGCTCGCATCTCTCCGAGAGAACCTCTTGAGCGCCATTCTCGGTGAGGCCGCGAAGGCCGCCGACCAGAAGGAAATTGCCTGATGACTGATCAGATTACCCAACAGCAGATCAACCAGACCGCTTGGGCGGCTTGTGACACCTTCCGGGGCGCCGTCGATGCCGGACAGTACAAGGACTACATTCTCGTCATGTTGTTCCTGAAGTACATTTCGGACCTCTGGAACGATCACCTCGAGACCTACCGCAAGCAGTATGGCGACGACGATGCCCGCATTCGCCGGCGGTTGGAGCGCGAGCGTTTCATCCTGCCCGAGAGTGCCAGTTTCTACGATCTCCACGCCCAGCGGAACGAGCCCAACATCGGCGAGCTGATCAACATCGCCCTCGAAAAGATCGAAGATGCTAACCGTGCCAAGCTCGAGGGCGTCTTCCGCAACATCGACTTCAACTCCGAGGCCAATCTCGGCCGCCCGAAAGATCGCAACCGCCGCCTTAAGAACCTTCTCGAGGACTTCGCCAAGCCCGCACTCGACCTGCGCCCGTCGCGGGTCAGCGAGGACATCATCGGCGAGTGCTACATCTACCTGATCTCGCGCTTTGCCTCGGATGCCGGGAAAAAGGCGGGCGAGTTCTTTACTCCCGCACCGGTCTCACGACTGCTGGCCAAGCTTGCGGCCCCCAAGCCCGGGAACACAATCTGCGACCCCGCTTGCGGCTCTGGCTCGCTGCTCATCCAAGCGTCACAGGAGGTCGGGTCCGAGAACTTCGCCCTCTATGGGCAAGAGGTGAACGGGGCGACGTGGGCGCTGGCCCGGATGAACATGTTCCTGCATGCAACGGACGCCGCCCGCATTGAATGGTGCGATACGCTCAACAGCCCGGCGCTGGTTGAGGCCGATCATCTCCAGCGCTTCGACGTGGTGCTCGCCAATCCGCCGTTCTCGCTCGACAAGTGGGGCGCAGAAGACGCCGCTGGGGACCAATACAACCGCTTCTGGCGCGGCGTCCCGCCCAAGTCCAAGGGCGATTACGCATTCATCACCCACATGATCGAGATCGCCAAGCGCCAGTCCGGCCGCGTCGCGGTGATCGTGCCACACGGCGTTCTGTTCCGGGCCGGGGCCGAGGGGCGCATCCGCCAGCAGCTGATCGAGGAGAACCTGCTCGACGCCGTCGTAGGGCTGCCTGCCAACCTGTTCACCACCACGGGGATCCCGGTCGCCATCCTGATCTTCGACCGCTCGCGCGAAGAAGGCGGCGCGAACGCGGACCGGCGCGACGTGCTCTTCATTGATGCAAGCAAGGAGTTCACTCCGAGCAAGACCCAGAACGTGATGGACGAGGCACACGTGGCCAAGGTGCTGGAGACCTACGCGAACCGCGCCGAGGTCGAGCGGTATTCGCATCGGGCCAGCCCCGAAGAGATCGCCGAGAACGGCTTCAACCTGAACATCCCCCGCTACGTCGACACCTTCGAGCCGGAGGAAGAAATCGACGTCGCCGCTGTGCAGAAGGACATCCAGCGGATCGAAGGCGAGCTGGCCGAGGTTCGGGCCAAGATGACCGAGTATCTGAAGGAGCTCGGCGTTGACGCTTGATGGGTGGAAAAGCGTCGCGCTCTCCGAACTGGCAACGTTCCAATCAGGAGGCACGCCTAATAAAGGGCAGTCATCTTTTTGGGGTGGGCCGATCCCTTGGGTGACCGTCAAAGACATGAAGGCCATGCGCCTAAATGGGGTGGGTGAAAGCCTCACTGAGGAGGGTGCCAAAACCGTTCGAGTCGTCCCTGCCGGAACTGTTTTGGTGCTTGTGCGCGGCATGGGCCTATTCAAAGACTTGCCTGTGGCGCTGTGTGATCGCCCCGTGACCTTCAATCAGGACATCAAGGCACTTGTAGCGAAGGACGGTGTTGACAGCGAGTATCTTGCGTTCGCTCTCATCGCCCGGAAGTCCGACATTCTTCGGCATGTTGACAGCGCCGGGCACGGCACGGGTCGGCTCGATACTGATCTATTGAAATCGACGCCGCTCCCACTGCCCCCGCTCCCCGAACAGCGCAAGATCGCCGAGATCCTGCGGACGTGGGACGAAGCGCTGGAAAAACTCACCGCCCTCCGCGCGGCGAAGGGAAAGCGCTTGAGTGCACTGCGCTATGCGATGCTCCTCGGCGAATTGCGGCTCGACGACAGGCGCCGCAATTGGGCTCCGACGCGTCTTGCGGCAGTCACCCATGAGCTGACCGGGCGCAACGGGGCGAATGGGCTTGGCCGCGACTTCGTGATGGGCGTCACAAAAGCCCAAGGCGTTGTCCCCATGCGCGAGCAGACTATCGCCAGTGACATCAGCCGGTACAAGCGTCTTCCCCCGCGCGCATTCGCCTACAACCCGATGCGTATCAACGTCGGCTCCATCGCGATGAACGAGCGCGATGAGGAAGTCCTAGTCAGCCCCGACTATGTCGTCTTCGCGTGTAACGCTCATGGCCTCGACCCCGACTACCTCGACCACCTGCGCAAAACATCCTGGTGGGCCCATTACATCAACAGCGGCGGCTCCGGCAGCGTGCGGCAGCGGACCTACTACGACGACCTCGCCGCGCTGAAATTGCCATTGCCAGAACTGGACGAACAGAAAGCCATCGCCGCCGCCCTCAACACGGCGCGCGACGACCTCGCCGCCACCGAACGCGAGATCGAAGCGGTAAACCGACAAAAACGCGGCCTGATGCAGAAGCTGCTGACCGGCGAGTGGCGGGTCGAGGGGAAGGATTCCTGATGGCAAAAAAGATGCAAACTCTGACATTCCGGCTGCTCAGAAAAGGACGGGCGCCTGCGAAAGCGATCTCTCCGACCTTTGCAGAGGACGGTGAAAAACCGCTCACGTCTGAACCTTGGCCCCCGATCGAGGGCGGTGAGGTCTACTTTGGGCAGATATATCGCAAGCCGCCAGTTTGGGCGGACTTCATTTCCACCGGCCTTGAGAGCGCGCTTGATGGCATGATGACTGGCGGTGCCGGTGCGGTCATTTTCGTCCCGGTCAAAGGAAGGTATGTTGCTGTCTGTTTTGGCCAGATCCATATGGCGCTGAATGACGATGCGTTCGAACGTCAGTTCGGCTTGAAAGTCACGCTGAATTCCGTCCCAGGGAGCAGCATTCGTTCGCTTGACCTTGCAACGCCTGATGCCGTGACATTTCAGAAGCGGGTGCAAGCCAGCCGAGATAGTGACGTTAACGCCTTTGGTGTCGATCAACTGCGCGACATTGCAAGGGTTGCAGGCGGTACGCCTAAGGACCCGAATTTCGCGCGCTTCGTTGCCGGCAAAGACTCATTGTCAATCACCTGTGAGATCAGTCCGGGCGATATCGAGGCGAAATGTGCGGAGATATTCGAAGTTTACCAGAAGAAAGACTATCGAAACGATTTCAAATGGGTCGATAATCTGCGGCCGGTCATCGAAAAGGACCTCATTGAACGGCTGGACCAGGAGTTGTTTTCGGACCTGAGTAAGTTGCGAAAAGGCAGTCCAGCGGACCTGCACATGTCACCACCGGAAGTCGTCGACTATACGGAAGGAAGCGAACTTCACTACAACGGTTTCCGCAGCCACGGCGTCACATTCCATAGTTTGGCGATAGCTGACTATGTCAGCGAATTGAACAGATGCAAATTCGCCGGTGACGTCAAGGAGATCAAGGAAAAGCACAGAATATCGGCGAAACCTTCTGACAAGGACGAGTTCTCAGAAAAGTGGAAGGTGTACGATTGCTTTGTCCACGAAGCATCTTTGACTTCAGGGGGGACCACACGCCACTACATCCTGTTCGCGGGAAACTGGTTTCAGGTCGAAGCTTCCTTCAAGGACAGCATCGACAACTTCTTCGATGGCATCGAAAGGGTTGCTATCGTTGGCAAGACCGCTGCGCACAATGAACAAGAACTCATAGAAGACTTGGTCAAGACGCGGGCTGGTGACTTACTAAAGCTCGACAAGACAAAGATTAATCCAACCGGCGTAAAAAACGCGAACCTTGAGCCCGCGGATTTCCTGTCTGACAAGAAGCACTTTATCCATTTGAAGGATGGTCACTCGTCCGGCCCTATAAGTCATTTGTGGTCACAAGGAGTGGTTAGCGCAGAAAGCTTCGTGGGCGACAACGGGTTTCAAAAGAAGCTGCGTGCTGTTGTGAAGTCAGAAAAGAAAGGATTTGAAGTCCACTTGCCAAAATCGACGGAACGTGTGGCCCGCGAGAATTACACAATTGTCTACGGGATCATGCGTCAGCCCTATGCAAACGGAAAGTTGGGCCTTCCGTTCTTCAGCAAAGTCAGCTTGCAGGTGGCGGTCGAACGGCTGCGTCGCCTTGGCTTCGAAGTAGCCATTGAGCTGATAGAAAAGCCTGCCTCCTCGGCAGGCAAGAAGAAGCCCCCCAAAAAAACAAAGGCTGCACAACTGGCAACAGTCGAAGGCACTGAGGCCGAAGTTTTGGAAGAAGTATGATGGAAAAGGGTTTTAACGCAGCAGAAAAACACCAATCGCAAGTTCCAGCGCTTCAGTTGCTCGTCGCGCTCGGGTTCATCCCACTTTCACAGGAGGAGGCGCTTCGCCTGCGCGGCGGGCGCCTGCGGAACGTAGTGCTGGATGACGTGCTCGCTGACCAGCTGATGCGCATCAACCGCTTCACGCATCGGGGGAGAGAATACAGCTTTGATCTTGAGGACGCGCACGAGGCGATGCGGCGGATCAAACCTACGCCCGACCGGATGAAGGGACTCCGGGGAACGAACCAGGACATCTACGACTCGCTCGTCCTAGGGACAACGATTACGAAGTCCATCGATGGCGATTCAAAGAGCTACTCATTCCAGTACATCGACTGGGAAAAGCCTGAGAACAACGTCTTCCACGTGACAGCCGAATATTCGGTGGAAAGGACCGCATCCAGCCAGACCAAGCGTTGCGACATTGTCGCTTTCGTGAATGGCATTCCGATTCTGGTGATCGAGAACAAGCGACCGACTGAAAGCCTTAAGAAAGCGGACAGCCAGCTGATTGGCTACCAGAACGAAGACAACATCCCACAACTCTTCCACTTCGCCCAGCTGCTAGTCTCTATGAACCGCAACAGCGCGCGCTACGCGACGGTCGGGACCAAGTCTAAATTCTGGGCCGAGTGGCATGATGAAGAAGACACCAACGAGGCCATCGCGCCCCTCGCCAACCGCGTCCTTGCGGCGGCGGAAAAAACCTCGATATTCTCGGGCGACTTCGCAGGCGCGCGAGCCTACTTCGACGCGATGGCCGCCGAGGGCGAGCGCGCGGTCACAGCCCAGGACCGAACGATCTACTCCCTGTGCCGCCCCGAGCGGTTGCTTGATCTCATCCATCGTTTCACCGTTTTCGATGGCGGTGTCCGCAAAGTTGCGCGCCACCAGCAGTTTTTCGGAATCCGCCGCGCGGTCGAGACGGTCAAGCAGCACGATATCAGTGGCGCGCGCAAGGGCGGCGTGATCTGGCACACCCAAGGTTCAGGCAAGTCGCTGACAATGGTCATGTTGGGTAGATCGCTCGCCCTCGAACGCAGCATCGAGAACCCGCGGATCATCATCGTCACGGACCGCGACGATCTCGACAAGCAGATCAAGGACACCTTCAAGTCCTGCGATCTGGAGCCAGTCCGTGCGACGAGCGGGGCTCACCTACTGGAGCTTGTCCAGAACAAGGCTCCGCTGGTCACCACGATCATCAACAAGTTCGACACTGCGCTGAAGCATAGCAAATTGGCGGACGACGATCCGAACGTCTTCGTGCTGGTCGACGAGAGCCACAGGACGCAGACAGGGCGCTACGGCGGCCACAGCCAGTTCGCCGCCAAGATGCGACGCCTCCTGCCAAAGGCCTGCTATCTCGGATTCACCGGAACGCCTCTCCTCAAGAAGGAGAAGAACACGCTCTCTACCTTTGGGCGGCTGATCCACCGATACGCCATCGACGAGGCTGTAGCTGACGGCGCAGTCGTGCCGTTGCTTTACGAAGGGCGGCTTGTCGAACAGCAGGTTTCGGGAGCCGTGATCGACCGCTGGTTCGACAAGATTAGCGAGGGGCTGACCGAAAATCAGAAGCGCGATCTCAAGCGTAAGTTCTCTCGGATGGACGCTCTGGCCAAGACCGACCAGGCCATTCGGGCCAAGGCTTTCGACATCTCCGAGCACTATCGCCAGCACTGGCAGGGAACCGGGTTCAAGGCTCAACTCGTTGCGCCATCGAAGGCGGCGGCGGTTCGCTTCAAGGAGGTCCTCGACGAGATCGGCCACGTCTCGAGTGCCATTGTTGTCTCGCCGCCGGACGAGAACGAGGGCAACGAGGAGGTCGATCAGGAATCGAAGGATCTCGTGCGGAAATTCTGGTCGAAAATGATGGCGCAGTACAAGACCGAGGACGAGTACAACCGCCAGATTATCGATGCCTTCAAGGGTTCCGGCGATCCGGAGATCCTGATCGTCGTCTCAAAGCTCCTCACCGGCTTCGATGCACCTCGGAACACGGTGCTTTACGTCTGCAAGTCTCTGAAGGAACACAATCTCCTGCAGGCGATTGCGCGCGTTAACCGGCTCTACGAGGAAGGCAGCACTGAGAAGCAGTTCGGCTTCATCGTCGACTATGAGGGGCTGCTGGGCGAGCTGGACAGTGCGCTGACGACATACAGCGCCTTCGAAGGCTACGAGGCGGCCGACCTCGCCGGAACGGTTCATGACGTCCGCGAGGAGATCCGCAAGCTGCCCCAGCTGCACGACCAGCTCTGGGACCTGTTCAAGCCTGTCCGGAACAAGAAGGACATGGAGCAGTTCGAGCAGCACCTCGCCGATGAGGCGCTGCGGCACGAGTTCTACGCGCGCCTCAAAGCCTTCAGCCGGTGCCTGCATATTTCACTCTCGTCGGACAAGCTGTTCGATGTCTTCGACGAGGCCAGGATCGATGCACTGAAGCGGGACTGGAAGCAGTTCTCTGAACTGAAGCGGTCGGTCCAGCTTCGCTACCAGGAGACAGTGGACGTCCGCGAGTTCGAACCAAAAATCCAGAAGCTGCTCGATGACCATGTCGTTGCGATGCCGGCGGAAACCATCATTGAGGTGGTCAACATCAACGATCCCGACGCGCTTAAGGCTGTCATCGAGGAAACGGGGGTTTCCGAAGCCTCCAAGGCCGACCGCATCGCCAGCGCCACCCGCCGGGCAATCACCGAGAAGATGGATGAAGACCCGACGTTCTACAAACAGTTCTCCGAGCTGCTCGAAGAGACCATCCGCGCCTATCGCGAGAAGCGGCTGTCCGAGCGCGAATACCTGAACAGTGTCGTGGATCTCGCGAGCAAGGTGGCCCGCAAGGATCGCGGGCGGGATGTTCCGGAGAGCATTAGGGGCGATGAGGATGCTCAGGCCTTCTTTGGCGTGCTGGATGGTCAGCTCAAGACCAAGGGCGATGATTCAGTGACCGGCGTCGAGGTCGCAGCGATCGCTCAACAGATCATCGACATCATCAAATCGCACGTGATCGTGGACATCTGGTCGAACGAGGTGGCCCAGAACAATCTGCGCAACGCCATTGATGACTACTTCTTCGATGTCCTGCGCGACGAGAAGGACATCGACATTCCCGTAGAAGTACTCGACGATCTCGAACTCAAGATTATGGATCTTGCCCGGGCCCGGTTCGCAGCATGACACGGGAGTTGCGCTGCCTGCAGTACGGCGAGCAGGAGATCCAGTACGAGATTGTCCGGCGCCCGAGGAAGACACTGGAGATCGCCGTCGAGCCGGATGCGTCGGTGGTGATCGCGGCCCCGGAGGACGCGACACTAGACGCCATCGAAGCCAAGCTGCGGAAGCGCGCGGCATGGGTGACGAGGCAGCAGCGGTACTTCTCCCAGTTCCTTCCACGCACGCCCGAGCGCAAGTTCGTCGCCGGAGAGACGCATCTCTACCTTGGGCGGCAGTATCGGCTGAAGGTCGTTCCCCATGTCCAGGAAAGTGTGAAGCTGATCAGAGGTTTCATCGTCGTGCAAACACACCGTCCGACCAAGCCAGAAGTTACGCGTGAACTGGTCGAGACATGGTATCGGGATCGAGCCCACATCAAGTTTCCGCAACGGATCGAACTCTGTCTCGGCCACTTCCCAGACCCCGAGGAATTCCGGCCGAAAGGTCTCATCGTGCGGCAGACTCGGCAAAGATGGGGGTCAATGTCGCCGGCGGGACGTTTGCTACTCAATCGTCGTCTGGTTCAGGCCCCGGTCGATGCAATTGATTACGTGATCACTCACGAACTCTGCCACGTGGCCGAGCCTCATCACGGGGCAAAGTTCTTCGAACTTCTCTACAAAGTGATGCCCGATTGGGAGCGCCGGAAGCAGCGGCTTGAGCGAGCCATGGCCTGAAAATTATCGAACCCAGCCGCAGCCAGATCGGAAAAACTCTGCTTGTGAAGCCGTTGGCCGTACGGGTGAGCTTTGGACGTCCGGTTTCGTGGGTTGGCTCAAGTCCATTCGATGCCGCATCGAGCTGCCGCAATCGGCTGACGACAATAAATTCACTCTCGTCAACTTATCGAACAACCAGCTTTTGACCACTGTCCTCTCGCAGCATCGCTTCCATATCGTCCAAGCCATCAACAGCGGTACGCAACTGAGCCTCATCTTCCACGCTCACTGCCTCTGCATCCGTGACGTGGCCCCCAAAATCCATTTCCATTTGTCCTTGTTCCTCGGCGATAGCGGCTCGAACGACAGGCGCAGTTTTCTTTGGGGCGACATCGGTTTGCCCTGACGATTGGCCATCAGCAGCCTGGCGGGCGGCCTCAACGTCGACCTCGGGGCCGCCTGACCCATCCGGTGGCGGTGTCATCGGCATTGCGCGCATACTCAGCGGCAGCGTGCCTTGCAATCCCCCTCCCCCCGGTTCCGGAAACGGTAGCTCGCCCGTCTGTGCCGCGTGGATCGCTTTGAACAGCCGATCGTCAAAATACTGGATCCGTTTCGCCCGAACAGGCATTTGGGCATCGATCACCATGACGATCTCGTCAAGCGGCAGGCGGCGCGCCTCATCTTCCGGCAACAACGAGCTTTCCTCGGTCCGTGTCGATTGGCTTCGGCCCTCGAAGGGGTTCTTGCCGATGGATTGGGAGCGCGTGACGACTGTCTTGGTGGTCTTACCAACTGCCTTGCTCAGCTCCTCGACGGTCTTTTCATCGGACGGCGTCAGATAGAGCTTTACGCCCGCGTTGCCCTGCAGGGCGCGGCGGGTGTTTTCACCATAGATTTCATCGAGGGCGGGGATGGTTTGTGTCACGACGGCCAGGTGGCCGCGATAGGTCCGCAGGGTCTCGATGCTCTCGACCACGATGGGCATCTTGCCGAGACGGTTGAACTCGTCGAGCATGATCATCACTGGCCACGGCTCGTCTGGCCCGGGATCCTTTTCCTGCATGGCGGAGAGGAGATCGGAAAAGAAGAGCCGGATCAGTGGTGCCAATGGTTTCACCATCAGCGGCTGGACCACGAGGTAGACCGAAAAGGGTTTCTTGCGGATCGTTCGGAAATCAAAGTCCGACACCGCCGTCGCCTCGTCGATGGCCGGGTTCTGCCATTGATCGAGCCCCGAGGTCATCAGGAGCGAAACATAAGAGGTCAGCGTATCGTTGTTGGTCGAGGCCAGCCGCGTGAAGATCAGTTTGGCGGCCCTGTTGTCCACCTCATGGCCCCGCGCGAAATACTCCTTCTGCTTGTTTCCGCCCGAGGCGGCGATGCGGTAGATCTCGCCCAAGGTCGGACGCTTGCGCTGGAAGGCCAAGAGCCCTGCCGCCACGAAGAGATCGATCCCGCCCTTGAGGAGGCCCTGCACCCGGTCATTGTCGCTTTGCAGGAACAGCGTCGCCAGGAGCTGCAGTTCCATCTGCTGGCGCGCGGGATCTTTCAGCTCAAAGATGCGCAGGAGCGGGTTGTAGCGATGCGTGCGCTTGCCCTCCCAATCGGTGGGGGCAAAGC